>Ga0116231_10007344_pt1 | contig 20281 bp, 6 predicted proteins | sample S1TSphgellanicum_2_FD_89695 | JGI IMG/M metagenome (GOLD analysis project Ga0116231, IMG submission 89695) | Host-associated microbial communities from peat moss isolated from Minnesota, USA - S1T2_Fd - Sphagnum magellanicum MG | ecosystem: Host-associated > Plants > Peat moss > Unclassified...
AAATTATTTTTAATAATATTATATATTTTAAATTTTTTTTTTTTTTTAAATTTTAAATTTATTTTTAATTTTTTTTTTTTTTATTTAAATTAAAATTTTTTTTTTCTTTTTTTTTTTTTCACATCATTTGAATAATAATACTGGAAGTAAACTCCCCTAGCATATATTGGGGGTAGTTAACCTCCACTTTTGGACATGAAACTACCTTCCAAAGTGTGGCAAGGTTGTTTTCAATGTACCCATCTCCTACTACTATGCTAATTTATATATCTTTCAGAGTAACTATGAAAATTGATCAATGGCAACTTACAAGCAAGTGGGTTACATAACATAGGAAAATAGATTGATGGGTACCCTGGATCTGGGTTTTAGGGTTTTGTAAATTTTTCACCAGAACTGCAGGTCAATTGTATTATGGAAGTTGCCAGATTTAGACAATAGGGTTTAGCAAGGTCGCCAAATTTAGAGCAGAATTCAGAAATTTTTTTTCTACTTCATTATCTTTCTTGTAGCCAAACTTGGCTAAATCCTCTATAAAGTTCATGAGTTCACACTGCAATTTCCACATTAGCCACCATCAGGACATTATTATGAACCATGGTGCTTTAGTGGAAGCCTACAAGGGATGCCAAAACATTATGTGTTGAATGTAGGGTATAGAATCTGATGAAACAATCCCCAAGAAGTTCTGTATACCTAATAAAGGACCCCATCCAATTAAATGCATTGACAACTCACAAACAAGAGGTACCTAGAGAAGGTTGTTGTTGTTCCTTTATGGGTATGATCTCTTCGGCGTTAACCCCAACACATACCAATCATGCATCATTATGAACTCTCAAAACCATAACTTGGCAGCATTTATGATGAACACAAAATGGTCATTTTAAAAACTCTAGGTTCTCAATAGATTAGAAATCAAGAATGGGTTTCAACAACCAACCAAAAAAAATGGGTTAAAAGTAGTAACTAGTACTTTTAGTACCTATGGAGCAGTTGTTCAAATCTTTGTGGTTACACAAACAACAAGAAATGAGTACTTAAAAAAAAACTATGTTTGATAATAGTAAGTACTAAGTACCCAATAAGGATTATAGTATATAGAATGGTGGCTTTATTTTGGTTGCCCAAAAAAACATGTACATTGGACTATGGCCATTGGGTAGTACTAATAAGCAGTAGTACTAGTAGTAGTAGTAGTAGTAGTATGAGCCTTGGGGTCACAAGTGCCAGTTGTTATATACCAGTCTTAATGTTTACTCAATAGGTATAAGCCCATTTTGAATGAGATTGTAGTCGGGGTTGTTCATGTTCCATGTGCAAGTGATAATGTGTACTTCACGGTTTAGGTACATATATGCAATGGCACCCCTTTTTTTTCCTTTCATACTTTGTGTTTACTCTAAAACTAAGTAAGTACAAACGGTGGTGGTGGTAGTGGTCGTTATGTTTAATGATGTTGTTACAATTCTACCTTACTCGAAGAAGTACTCTTGTCCAAAAGGGTGATGTTCGATTTCATATGTTTTCATGTGTTAGATAGACATGTGAGAACAATGACTTCACATAACAAGATAGCCTAGATGCTTAGACTAAGGTATAATGAAGTTTTTGTAGGGCATAATATATCCATGATGGGTTAGCCTAGTTAATTGTTTGGCCTAGACGGAGGTCCACATTTCAAGAATTTGTCATATGGGGGAATGATGGTGGGGCAATGGGTTAAGTCAATGGAACATTTAATTCCTTGATTGCCTTTGTTCAAAGGTTAGAGGCTTGTTTCTTTTTATAACTACTCCAAATATCTAGCATGAGTGGCAAGGAAATGTGAGAAGGTAGTGCCCTTATGACTACTTGCAAAAAAAATATGTGTGTGTTGTATGTGGGTGGATCTAGTGTAACAACATAATTGGGTGAAGAGTTTTGAATTTGCAGAGGTAACTGTGGGCTCCTATATGGACATCAACATCTCTGTCTACAAAATCAAGCTCTACATGTGTAGAAGTGTTCAGGTTTTAGATGTTTCGCATACAATTATGTTATTATGCAATTGTGCAACATGTGGTCTTTATAAGTAAATATTTAAAATGTAAGTACTTATTACTAAGTCTAAGCACCTTGTAAAGACTTGAACCCCATTTTTTTTTTCATTTCATCAATTGGTGACCCCCAAAAAAAAGGGCTTATGACTTCTACAAAGGGTTTAATGGGAAAATCCCCCAAATTTGCACCACATTTTGGAGAAAAAAAGGATTTAGGTTGTCACTTTTAGACTATAGGTTCTTGCAACTCATTAGTACATAGCAAGGTTTCAATAAATTTCTCCTTTTTACTTTGACACGAAGCAAAATTTGGCTTGTTCTCTTGTGGAGAATCAACAACCCACCTACCTCATGAAATTGAAAAAAAAATCATTTGAACCCTACTCTCAAGGGCCCTACCCATTTTGCACAAAGTACATATAGCAAGTAACACTGTTAATATTATAACATGCATAAACAAAACATGATTGTGCAATGTGACCCATGAGAAACACAACTGCAATTATATCCTTGTGATTAATTGCCAACACATCCATCAATCATTCTTGATGAGACATAGAAACAAAATCACTAAGGTTGAAACCATATTAGAATGCAAATCTAATACACAAAAATTCAAACACTTATGAGAAAAATGTTGCAATTTGGAATATGGTAGCTCGTCATGTGCAAATGACTTAAAAAAAAACTTGCACATCTTACAACAATTTTTTTTAAACATCAACTTGCAACCAATTTAGTAAATAATTAACAAACAACTACACCCTGAAGTTCACAAAAAACAAGTTGCAATCATAATTTTAAAAATCATGCATTAACTCACATTTTAACCTTGTTTCCATCATTCCAATTTGTAATAGCAGTTTGGAAAGAGAAAATTAATGAAAAAATCTTCAGCAAACATGCATGTAGGAATATTCAAACGCCCTACCAATTGATTCCAAAGCTTGGAATTCATAAAAATGTTTTTTCATCTTCCACAAGCCCAATGACATAAACAATGGCCATTTTAACAAGTTTCATGAACTAAGAAAAACAAACAACAAACATGTTGTTTTGACAAGTTGATTCCACAATTTAATGATTGGGTTTTCATCTTTAGGCTTTGCAATGCCCTTGGAAGCTTGACTTTTCATTTATAGCTTGAAAATAGATATTTGCAAATCCAAATGGTCCCTTAAAAATGATTTTAAAATCCAAATGCCAAATGTACCAAGTTTTTTGGGTGTACAATAATGTCATTTGGTCAAAGTATCCACCCAATCCATCTTGGTCCATGTGAACACCAAATTCCAATCCAAAAAACACTTTCAAAAAATCTAAAACATCAAGATGATGTAGTGACTAAATTTTAATCACCATTTCAATAATCAAAACTTTTAAGATATATTTTTCCTATTCATAACTAAAGTATAATTGCCACATGCTCAAATTGGGGTGAATCTAAGTCCAATCCCTATGGACACCCTAGGCTAGATAGCAACCAAAATGTTTTGTGAAAAAAACCAACTTAAAGAAAATCCAAACTATCAAGATGGCAATTGAAATTTAGTCATCGCTTGGATAAGTTAAAATGTTCACCACATAGGCCCAATCCTAGTCCATGTCATAACAATGTTTCAATCTTGACCAAAATTAAATAAATAAGTAAATCTTGACCATTGAAGTTTTAATCAAAATTTAGTTGTCACATATGTATGGACAAGATTTTTGTAAAAAAATTAATCTCTAGTCATTATAGGAACTAAAACCCAAATCCACCTTAATCCATAAAAGTTAATCATAAAGCACCCCAGACAAAGATGGAATTACTCATTAAGGGTCCAAAAATGGTTGAAATGGTTTGGTGAACATAAAATTGTTTAATTAATTTGCATTGAGTGCCATAGTTAAAATCAAACAATTTTTTGCACCTCCACAAATGATAAAAGGAGTCGAGTCCTAGATGTGATTCTTAATGCAAATCTTGAAATAAGCAACCAAAAGATGGTTTCCACCATAGTTTCATTAGATGTAAATCATAGCAAAATTCAATAATCTTATGTTGAGTTTTGTTATTTGATCAATTTTTTGGACTTTATAAATAACAATAAAAAAGGGGTGACAATGAAAAAGGAACCAAAAAAGAGTTGCATTGGGTATGATTCTAAGTATAACTCTATATTTTTATATTTTTGAAAATCAAACCATGAAGAATATGAAAACACATTAAACAATCCATGACATGTAATTAAATCCTACAAAATTTGTAGGATTTAGCAATTTATAATTGGTCATGGATATACATAAAAATGATTAAGATGAAAAATGATTCAATATAATAATCTTTTGTATCATATAATCACATTGTAAAAATTTCATGAACAAATTTTGAATCACCATAACATATAAGGTTTTTTAATACATTACCAAATAACTTGTAATAGTCCATAATAAACAAATATGGATTCAATGCACCTACATATAATGCCTATTAATGAATAAAAGATTCAATGTTAATATGGTGTGATGATGTTGATATTAATGAAGACAATTTGAAATAATGTTGATGACCAAATATTAAGATGTACATTGAAATATGTTTTTTTTTTCAAAACTCATACATTCATTAAATTTAATAATTTAGATGTTCATCTCTCATATATTATATCTTGATAAATTAAACTAAGGTTGCAAAAGTCCTAATGATGGATGTCTAATGACACCTTGTTACATGGTTAATGTGATTCAAGGTATTATGCATCCACAATATTAATTTGGACAATTATGGACTTCCACATGTGCTTAAAATTACTCCACCTTAATGTGCTTTCACCAAAGATGCCAACCAAAATGGAGACATCACATTTTGACAATTTGAATTTCTTCTTGCAATTAAACTTCAATCGTCATATGGACTATGATCCAAGTCCACCCAATTAACCCAATCCTCCAACTTTTATGGTGATATATAGAATGTTGGTCACCATTGGGGTAACTAATTTTACCCTTGTAAAAGCGTAATTATTTTGACCTTATGTTGACCTTAGGTAGACCCTAAATCAATGTGACATTAAAATATGTATGTTGTCCCCTTGGGCTTGTTGAAAGGTATTAGGGGCAAATAATGTGTCAATCTTTAATGTTGTAATGAAATGCAACCAAAGACATTTTCCCTAACTCCATACATTTCAAGATTACAAGCATGTGCAAAATATTTGGGACGGGACTAGGATGAGAGTGCTAGTGCAAGTTCATGGACAAGTTAACTTGGACAAACCAAACAACAAGTTAGGTAGCACAAGTTAAAGCTAAGTGGTGTTAGGATCACTTAATCGTGAACAACCCAACTTATTTTATTCACATAGTGCATACCCTTGGGAAGAGGCACCACTTTCCTCTATATAATTTTTTTACAATCTTAGCTTTAAATTTGCAACTAAGGTTAAAGAATGAAAATGTTTTAGACTCAAACACATTTTCGCAAGTGTGAAAGAAGGAGTCCCACCACTCCCATGTTGTTTTCCCACTTTGGGAGTTGGAATCTTGTGATGTTGTGGATTTTGAAACAAACATGCAAATAATAACATGGTCCAAATTGGACCCCCAATATATCATTGGAATGGACTTAAATTTTTCATTTGGATTTGTATACTAATATTTATGTCCTTAGATTTATGTCCTTAAGAAAGGTCAAGAGTCAAATTGATAACTTGATTGCTAATTTGATTCTTGAACACTAAAACCTAAGAAACATGCGCTCAAATGACCCTCAAATTTATCATGTGATATAGTTTTGAAAATACATCTTCAAGGGGTATAACTTTTCATTTGAAAGCTCTTCAATCAAAGCTTGTATGTGCGAATTATGATTTTGCAAAGTTATGAAATTTGTAATTTGGCAAAATTGAAAAATTTCAAGATTCCTTCCCAAGAGTCTAAGGACTTTTTATCACTTTGATGCAATGTCCACTATTAGCCACATAGTATATTATAAGAAAAGAGGCGGTGGTTCCTCTCCAAATTCAAGTGAGGCAAAAGGATGGTAAAATAGGTAGAAAAAGTAGTTTGGCCAAAATCCAGTCTACATTTGAAACACTTTTTGACATACTCTTAAAAAAATATATCAAAAACCTTTGTAAGTAAAAATATCATATTATATAGACCTCCATTGAGTTTTTGGAGAATTAAATAAAATTTTAAAAACTAATTAATATAATAAAAGTAGGTGACAAGCAACTTTGAAACTAATTGTCAATATGGTGTTGAAAATTACTTTTACATTAAAAGTTTGATACATTATGACTATAATATGCACACTATAAGAACCCATCTTCTAAGCCCATGTTAACTTGAAAATAGAAAAAAAACAATATTTTACCTACTTTCATTTACTTGCAACTAATTTTTTAAAACCCACAATTATTCACATAGATTCATTTTTTTGAATTTATTTAAATGCATAATAAAATATGTAACTCTTCAATTTTATTATAATAAAATAAATATTATCCTTATATTAGTCATTGAATAAATATGTTTACTTTCAATACATTAAAATTTACTTATGGCTACTTGTCATTTTTTGTGACAAAGAACAACATTTGTTTACTTTACCATGTTTTCACCCAGTTGTGGTGTCTTATGAATTTAATTTGCCCATGGCTTATCCATGTAACATTTTGGCTTTAACCATCATTTGTTTTGGTTTTTGAAGATTAATTTCATCTTTAATTCATGATTGTGAATTTGACCTAGTCCCATATTAGATTTCTCAAGTTTGTTTCTCTTTGAGAGCTAGGGAACACCCCCTAACTAGGTTTGTATTTTGTTGTCACATGACACAAAAACTATGAAGTTAAAAGGTTTTTAAAAATAAACAAAAACCATGACAAATTAAGTCTAAATCTAATTCCAAACACAAAACATGGAAATAAAAAATCATAACACCATGCATACAAGAGAAAAGTGCAAACAAAATTTTATTTTGATACCATATGAAATTATGAACATGAGATGAAATGAATAAAATTAAATGCAAAATCATACCCCAAACTAATGTTGAACAAAAACTACATCAATATGCATCCAAATTCATTATGTGTTCATTAGATTTTGAGTGAATTTGGACATATTTACCACGACAAAAGTGGCCAACCCATAGGGAACAAGGATTAGTTACTATTGATAGTTGAATTAATTCACCAATAACTAGTGAAACAAGGTTACTTTGAAGTGAAATAGATTCACCAAACCATTTCACTTGGCAATAATGTTGAATTAATAATTTACATATTTATATCAATATTAAAATATGCTTGTTTACATTATTGATGTTTTCATGATTTCATCCTATGCCATAATGATTCATATCACTACTAAGTTAGGCTAAAATCTAACTTAGGTAGGTAGGCCACATAGTCAACCTATGTAAGCACTATTTCAGGGGAATATTTAATCAACATACCTGCATTGACCACAACCACATCTTTGGTGAAACTTAAATCCTTGAATCACAAAGATGAAAGCAAACACCCTTACCACCAAACTATCTCACTTGTTGTGATTACATATTACAATGCATTTTATTTAATTAATACTTTATTTAAACATTGCACAAATTTCAACTTTGAAATTTCATTTCTTATTGACATTTTGTTTAAATGAAATAATTAAAGTTTATTTTCACAACTTTTTCAATAATGTACACAATTATATTTATTTCCTTTTGAAAATGTAAAATCATTTCACCAAAAACATATTTGAATATCGTTATTCAATCAAATTTCAACAATCATTCTTTTGAAAAAGATTTAAATTTTAATAAATGGAAAATATTTTTGTTGATATAATACTACTTAAACTATGTTATTTTTTATTACTCTAGGTTATTCTCACTTACTTTTGGTTGTTAGGCTATTCCATCTTAAACTACTTTCACAATTCTAAGTTTTTAGGTTCTTTTTAATTATCCTAAGTTATTTCACCCTAAAGTACTTTTGGTTATTCTAATTATTTTTGGATACTTTAAGTTGTCTCATCTTATGCTACTTTTGGCTATCCTTGGTTACTTTTGGCTATTGTACACTATTCCACCCTAAAGTACTTTCAACAATTATAGGTTATTTTATGTTACATTTGGCTATTATAAGTTATTTCACCCTAGGTTTCAAGTTATTCTAGGTTATTTCACCCAAGGTTATTTTCAGTTATTCTAGGATATTTTTGGTCTTTTTAAGTTATTCAACTATTCTAGGTTACTTTTGGTTATTTTAAGCTATTTTTTATAATTTTAAGATATTATATGTTAATTTTGGTTGTTATAACTTATTTCATTTTAGGTTTTTTTTGTTATTCTAAATTATTATCAATTATTTTTAGCTATTAGAGTTTATTTCACCTTAAGCTACTTTTGGCAATTTTAGGCTTTCTCTTTACTATTTTTGGGTATTTTAGGTTATTCCATCCTAGGTTACTTGTGGCCATTCTAAACCATTCATCCTAAATTATTTTTGGCAATTTTAGGCTATTTACAATACTTTTAACTATTGTAAACCATTCATCCTAAGTTACTTTTGGCTATTGTAGAATATTCCACCCTAACTAACTTTCAATTATAGAGGTTATTTTAGATATGCTACTTTTGGTTATTTTAATTTTTATTCCAACTTATGTTATTATAATTATTGGCTATTTTTGGTTATTCTAAATATGTTATTTTAGGTTATTTTGAGTTATTCCACCCTAGTTTTTTTGGTTTTTTTAAAATGCCACTTTTAACTATTCATATTTTTATTTATGCACTAGCCAACATTGTGACCAAAAATCCATATATGGTTAGCATTTATGTGACATAAACCAATGGCATTGAAAAACCATTTTGGGTTGCAACAAAAGCAAACATATATATATCTAATTTTTATCAATTACATAAACTATTTGTCTAATAATTCAAAAATGTCTCAAATCAATTAGGTTCCATGTATAACAAATTAAGTCCAAAACAAGGGTCCCAATTCAACTATGAATGGATTATATGCACTACATAGTGAATTGGGTCCATTGCATAGTGACCCAATTCTACTACAATAGATGAACAGTGAACTATATAATGAAATGGGTCCATTACATAGTGACTTAGTTCATCTATGGTGAATTGGGCTTTAGGGTTAAGTAAAATTATTTCATTATGAAGGCCCCATAGTGATTTAGGTTAATGAACTATGGCCACATTTGTACTAATGAAATTGAAGGTAATGGGGGACTCTTATCTCTATTTATATTCTTTTAAGGACATAGCTCAAAAACAATTTCATGGAGATTTCCATATGCCCGCTGTTCAAAGGACCTTCTTGAGAACCTTTTTAATTATGAATGAACTATGACTGAATTATAAATGAATTGTGAATGAACTAAAAATCTTGACTACGAACTAAAATTAATAAATAAACTAAAAGTGAATTGAAAGTTAATTACAAGTGAATTATGAATCAATTACAAACCATTTGGCTATTTACAAATTTATTATGAATGTCCATCAATTTTTCTTTAAAATCAATTTCCCTTCAACATTAAAAATTGGTTAAAAATTCTTTGTATTTTTTTCCATTATGAATTTTCATGACATGTCATTTTTTTCCACATTAATGCCCTTTCACCTAACATCAACCAACATCACCATGGATCAATATCAATGGTTTTTCATTCACAAAGGATGAAGTTCATTCATCACCAACTTGTAATTGATGGAAAACATTAACAAATGCATTTGTGAGACCAAAAGGTATCATGACATATTCGAAATAGCCACAACATGTTATAAATGTTGTTTTCCATTCATTGTTTTCTCGAATATGTACCAAATTATATGTTCCACATAGGTCAATCCTAATGTACACCTTGGCATGATTTAACTAATCCAACAAACCTGAAATTAGAGATAAAATATATTAGTCCTTGATGGTAAGTTGATTCAACACACAATGATTGACACACATTCATAAGGAACCATCCTTCCTTTTGACAAACATGATCAAGACACTAGCTATAAATTTTTAATGTTGAATCACTAGAAGAAAGACATGTATTTTCGACTACTCTTTGCGACTAAATTTTAGTCGCAAGAGACATTTTGCAACTAAAATCCTTTTAGTTGCCTAAGACAAATTGCATGTGATAAATTGGTCGCAAATGACAAAGAGTATTGTATGAAAAAAAAAATCAATAAATACATTTCATATTTTGACTCTATTGTATACATATTATCACATGCGACTAAGATGCAACTATTTTGGTCACAATTAAGGGCAAATATGTACTACCACGTGTCTTAATATTTGATTTTCAAAATATAATAAATATTATTATTTTGAAATAATCTAAGATGTTCAATTCAAATATTTGGATGATCTTATATTATGACACATGGCCCAATGTAAATATGCCATGTGACATTTAAATAATAATAAAAATATTAATATTAGGTTGGTAGGTACTTAAATAGGTACATAAACAAATGTTTATAATCTTTACCTACCTACCTACTTACTTAAGTAAATAAATAAATAGGTAGGTTCTACTTTCCTAGGTTAAATACCTACTCATATAGGTAGGTACTTAGGTAGGTAGGTACATAGGCCAACTTAGATGGGTAGGTCAAACTAGATACCTACTTAGTTAGATAGATAAGTAGGTTGGGGAAGTAAGTACTTTAGAATTGTGCATTATTTATTTTTTGGTTTTGGGTTGAGCCTTTTGATTAGCTCATCCCATGTGCATAAATTTTTTAATGTGAAATTAGATGGCCACACCCCCTTTGTTTATATAATGTTCAAAATAGGAATGAAGAACAAACAATATGGGATAAGTTTTGAAGTTGCAATTTCCTTACAAACTAAGTTGTAATTCCAAAAACAATTTTATGCCTTACTTTCTTAGTTTTTAGATTTTTAATAATTCAAGTACTAGATAATTAGATAATAATTTAATTAATAATGATTAAATTTACATATATTTAAAGTATGAACTATACACTACAAATATTCAGTATTCATTGTCAATTATTTAAATAAGCAATGACTTCTTAATATTTAACAAACTAGTTATCTAGTTACTCACAAGTTATAATACATAACTCATAATTAATTAATTAATTAAAATATTTTAAAATATTTTATTATTTTTTAGAATCTGATCGAATTATATAAAATATAATTAATATAAAATAATTTAATGACTATAATTTTAAAATTAAATATTTAAAATATTTATTTTATAATTATAAGTAATCAATTAACAATTGTTATTAGAAAGTAAATTCTTACACGAATTTTTAAAAAGTTATTATTCAACTAATTACATTACTTACTGTATAATTACATTTATTGTTGTAAAAATTACTAGAGGTCAAGTAATTTTTCTCTCTTGATAATTATTAACTATAAATACAATAATTTGTTAAACATAACATAAATTTTCATAATTACTATAAAATATTTATCATAGATGATTAATCACATAATTTTTTAAGATAACATTATTATATAATAATTCGTGAAATTACAATTATTTTACTGAATTATTTAAACTACATTATTATTTTTCCAAAATTTTAATTCAGGTTTGAAATTATAAATTCAAGAGTGTGAATAATTATGTTCAATTACAAAATAATTCTGCACATACTAATTAATTCTTATTTGAAGTAATTACAATGATTTTAAAGTAATGTCACAATAATTGAATTAATTAATTTCTTCTAATATAAGAATATAAAATATAAAATATATAAACCTATGTTATAACAATAATTATTTAGTGTCACTTAGATTTAATAAAGATAATCATTTATGATTATTTATAAAAGTGATTTATTATGGATAACACTAGTACAAAAAACCCTAAAAACTCAATCAATAAATTTTTGAATTAAAATATAAATTTAAGATTCCAAAATAGTAATTCAGAATTCAAATATCAATTTTTAGATCAAATAATTTTTTTGAAGTTAAATAACAAATTTCAGAATTGAAATGTCAATTTTTAGATTCAAATAATAATATTCAAAATTAAAATGCCCATTTTCAGACTTAATTAATAATTATCTGGATTGAAATATTAATTTTGAGATTCAATATATAAACAATATACATATGTATGCATATTATATATATATATATAGTACATACATTAAAATACACCCCTATGTCATTGTAGAATTTGTTCAAGATGCAACTAATTTGGTGATTATTGCGATTAATGAGACATATTAACCTATTAATGGATGAAAATAAATGTAAAATTGATGCAATCAATAGGATGAAATTTTTAATAATTGCATCATAGTTCTGAAAATGACCAAAATAGTTGAAAGTTGGTCTTGTAGTTGCAAATATTCTTAAATCTAGTCGCAAATGACTACAAGTCACATGTAGTTGTAAATTGAGTGTTACATTTTGGCTGATTTCTATTAATGAATGAACCTTTTTTGAGATTTTCATTGATATATTTTTGAAGCACAAGTTCATTGATCATTGAAGGTTACTTGATCATGCACATTCAATGATTAAGTTTTTATTATCATGGGTTTGAAAATAAGCTAAGATCATTTTGAACACATGATGCATTAAGGTTTGGTCTCAAGGTCTCTACTAAGATTAAACATCTTTACTTCTCAATTCTTCAAGATTTAGGGTGGTGAAAATAATTGCACATGATGTGCATTGACTTTGTTTTTGTGAATAGTTACAACTATGTGACCGGTTTTCATTATACAAGTAAAACTTGTTTGCACATTTATGTTATTTTTTTGTTTTATGAATAACATGAATCATGTCTTGTCAATGTCATTATCTTTGGTGTAAACACCATTGGTTGTGATGGCATGGAAGGTGTGAAATTCACTTATACTGGCAAGGATTCCTAATGCTTCTCCTAGTGGTGTTTGAAAAGCCTATTATCACATCGAACAACTTGTGTCATGATCTAACTCAATGTTGTAAGATATAACATGGTAAATAACAAGTGCTTCACATCATTATATAATTTGAATTGAAATTGATTCATGAGTACAACTTCATTCCATGAAATGTCATATGTAATTGCTTGATTTTAAATGTGTCCACAACTAGTTGGGCATGATCCTTAACAAAATGTTTGTAATTTGTTTATTAATGTGCACTTTCATTTCAATCTCCAAAAGTGGCATTAAATTTTTCAATAAATGTTTCAAAATTGTTTAGAAGTGGATATTAGCATTCCAACAAATGTGTAAACCATGCTAAAGCCATTCCTAATAACAATGTGCTTATGAATCCAATTCGGGTTGGGCCATTTGGATAGTGATGAAAATGAAATTGAATGGCCAATCACACTCAATTCACAAAACCTCAAAACTTTGAACACATAATCAAACTTGCCTAGGAGATTGATTCATCACTCCTTTGCTTATAGTCGTGTTGTGGAAACACACCCCGCTTTTGTCAAGGCTTGACTATTTTATAGATGTGCAATGGATTCACAAAATGATTGACTTTCCTACTCCATGTGCTTAAGAACAATGAGTAACTATTCCATGGGAAAAATTCTTTCTTTTCTTGATCATAGACATAACTACAAAAACACATCAATCGTAACATTGAAAAAAGGTGGGTAATCCATTACCTCAATTGTTATTCCAAGAAGTATCACAACTTCTTGAAAAATTATCACACTTTTATAAAAAAGAGGGTTAACCCACACTCAACTCAAAATAAATTCAATCTATAATCAATTTCAAAATTAGATTGATATTATTGATGACAAAAATAAACATAGGCATGATGGGAGTCATTCAGACTATCCAAGGTATGAACTTGGGAATTAACAAAAAAGAAATTACCTTCAATACCATTTAACAAAACCTAAGGATGCATCAAATATACTTTGTGATTGGCAAGGGGTTTCATTGAAATGACTTTCAAGGTGGACATTAATCATAGGAGTTTTAGACTACATGCATTAAACAAAGTTTTCTTTTGTGGGGTATTAAATAATTGTCCAAATGTTTTACCCTATTTAAAAATAATAATATACACATTACACTTATCATGGACACCATCATTGGCCAACATCATCATTAATGACATCATCATTGACATCATCGTGGATGGATTTCATTCATGGGGATGTCATCTTTTGTATATTTAAAAAAACACCTAGGATAAAATTGTATTTTTTAGTTTGTCATGAAATGTAATGACATATTTTAGGTATATTTTAATATATTTTAGGTATATTTTAATTATATTTTCACAATAAATTATAATCACCATATTTAAATCGAAGTAAATTATGTATTTTATTTTTTCAATAAGTTGCACCTTATATATTTTTGCATGTTGTTTGGAATAAAATGGAAATGGCTTCCCTAAAATTTCACTCATTTTTCATTCACAATAGATGAGGTTTATTCACCACCAAGTTGTAGTTTATTTTGTAAATGATTTGGAATTTATCTATGTCAACTTGTAATTAAATTACAGTTAATTTTTAATTTACATGTGGTTTATTTTTAGTCCATTTATAAACAAGATTTTTAGTTCACTCATAGTTCACTTATAGCTAGGAAGGTTTTCAAGAAGGTTCCTTGAATGGTGGGTGTATGAAAACTTTCATGAAGATATTTTTGAGCTAAGTCCTCAAAGGGTATAAATAGAAGTAATGACCACCCCATTACTTTTTATTTGTTCAACACTAATATGAAGTATAATATTGCACCATAGTTATGTTCACTTCATTTCATGTTCATGATTTAAGATGTTATCAAAATAAATTTTCATTTGCATTTTTGTTTTGCATACATTATGTTCTTGATTTTTATTTCCATGTTTTCTGCTTGGAATTAAATTTAAACTTATTTTTTCCATAATTTTTTTGGTTTTTTTTGTTTACCTTGGAAAACCTTTTAAACCACCTATATTAATTCTAGACTATAATTTGAAATGATTACATACCTCATATTAATTATAAATTTGGGTTCTTAATAAAAAATACCATATTAAAAAAATAAAATTATATTTTTAATCCAAAAACCAATATGTAACAACCTATAACTTTATTCACCTATTTTAAAATAATAATAAGGAGTGCCCCCCCTTGGAAAATGACTAAAATTTCTTTGAATTATTAAGCTATGAATCCCACAACTTTTCATGCTCATATTTCGTGTATAAAAACTTTGATTGAAAATATTCAAAAGGAAAGTTGTAACCTTCGAATATATGTTTTTAATTTCCTATCACATACTTGAATTAAAGTTTATTTGATTCATTATTTCTCAAGTTTTAGTGGTTAAGAGTCAAATTGCGACTTTGACTTTTGACTTTTCTTTAGGCCAAATATTAAGCTTAAATCTTCAAATGGAAAATGTGAGCCCACTTTTGATATCAATGCATGTTTCAAGTCCTTTCCAATGGTATAATGAAAGCTAGGTTTAAAGGTTTAGCGTTTTCACTTTTGTCTCAAAGATTCGAAACATTTTGAAATTCCAACTCCCATAGTGATTCCCATTTGGGAATGCTTAGGATTCACCTATTTTGCACTCTCCCACACTTGTGAGTCTTAAACACATTTTCTTAGCCCACATCCTTTTTTATGGCCTTTAGACTTGGCTAAGGTTGAAACAACATTGATGTCAAAACTAACACATTTGATGTTAATATGACCCTAGTTTGTACCCTTGTTAATAAATTTAAGAAAGCTTTAAGATTATAATGAATTGTTTAAATCACTATGCATTTTGTACAAATCTTTTAAACAAATTTTTACACCTATAATGTAATCACAAGTGACAACATCTTTTGCTTGTGTAAACTTCATCAAATCATTGATAGACTTCAACATAAGAAAAACACATGGACTTAAGATTATATTGATGGCATTTAAATTCACTAAATCGGCCTTGGTTAATTTCATGAAGATTATATTAGTCACCAACTTAGTAATTAGAATCTAGATTATTTCCAAACCCATTTCAAATGTTCTAACATGTTAATCCATTTCATTTTCACATTTCAAAAAACTTAAAATCCCTTTAATTTCACATCTCAACAAGTTGCATGAATTCAAGACAAGGTTTTGGAGAGCTAGAAAAAATACCCGTAAAATGATTGAAAGATGTATTCCAATTTCAAAACCATTAGCATAAAAGCCAAACTATGCATTACAATGTTGGTTTTATGGGCCATACAATGGATCCCAATGAAGTAAGGGGTCAAACCATGCTAATAAGTGTCACCTTGAGTGTAACCAATCCTTTTTTTACATTTTTGAAAGATTCATAAACTAAAATAATGTGGAAATTGTTTGTTGTATGTGTATGCCCATCTTTTTAATACAAATTCTAACATCAAAATAAGTTTGAAAGTAATTCAATAAATATAAAAGATTTTTCTACATGTTTTAAAACCTATGACTAGTGTTTTTCATGTTTAGAAATCATAATGAAACATTGTAAAAACTTTTTAAAGCATTATCTAAGCATTGTAAAATAATGTAGAAAAAGTTGTCACAATGTGATTCCAAAGGTGTTGATGGCTCCTATTAACATGGTTCAACCAAAGTACTTATTGGGTCTTCATCAAAGTAGTAACACCAAATTTAATTTTCAAAATCAACTTTTTTTTCGTTTGCCCTAATTATATGCTTTTATTATTCGATGTTTGGATGGGTGGTACAATTATATTAAGCACCTTGGGGAATGCAAACAAATATTGCATTTGCTCATGTTCAATCATGGGGCTATTTTGAAAATGAAATAAAAGATGAACACATATTGAACAAGTTTTTTTTCCTTTCCACCATAACACCTTTAACTACTTATCGCCAAATAGAATCATTTCCCCTTTGCACATGCAAGTGTTCATTGAATACAAGTTTATTCATCTTCAAAATGTACATCACAAATTTAATATGCAACAAATTAATAATGAAAATCATGCAAAGTTCATTCATTCATAGGTAATTTGTCCATTTTATACACTAATATCATGCATTGAAAACATGTTTGACACATAGATGAATGTGTTGATGGATAAACATTTTACACACCAATATCATGCATTGAAAACATGTTTGACACATGGGTAATGTGTTGACAAATGAACATTTTACACATCGATATCATGTGTTGAAAATATGTTTGACACATGGATGAATGTGTTGACAAATGAACATTTTACACATCGATATCATGTGTTGAAAATATGTTTGACACATGGATGAATGTGTTGACAAATGAACATTTTATACACTGATATCATGTGTTGAAAATATGTCTGACACATGGATGAATGTGTTGATAGATGAACATTTTACACACCAATATCATGCCTTGAAAACATGTTTGACACATGGATAAATGTGTTGACAAATGAAGTACAAACCTATGAATGAACAAATGTCATAGGTATTTTGCATCTTCTTAGAAATCCATGCATCAAATGTGTTTTCAATGCATGATATTAATGTGTAAAACATATGAATTATGAATGAACGAATTTTGTACAATTTCCATTATTAAGTCATGAGATATTAAGTTTGTGATGTAGTATTCCCCTAATGCCATGCCCATAGATTTAATAGTTACCATGTTGTTTAGTTGGCATGTCTCCATAAAAAATCTACTTTGGCACCATAAATTTATCTTAGGTCCAAATTTTTTAAGGCGTACCAAAATCTTGTCACATGTCACCCTTTTCTGTTTTTTTTACCTCGTCCTTCTTTTACCATGTAGAAACACATTTATGGATGATCATGATGAAATCTAGAATTGTAACAGTTTAAAATATAGTCCTTTTGAAAAATTTGACAACTTTAGATTCATTATTTGTTATAGGGATCAAAATATAAGGTAAAAAAGGATTGCAAAAAAGACTAGGCCCTTTTTATCCTATGTGGTACACCTTAAAGGATTTTCACCCCTCATCCTTCAATAAAACTAGAAAATTTACCTTTGACTTGTTACACCTTCTCATATGGAATTAGATTGTTGTCCTTGAGGTGTTGGATTTATGTTCAAATTGAGATTTGATTGGGGTGTGGTTATCATATTAATGTTGGTTGTCATGGTGATGAACCTATTATTTTCAATCAAGTGACATTAGAACTATGTGACATTAGAGTACCCTTTTGCTTATGTTGAAGTTAGTTAGCCATTGGGCATCGTGAAGATTAGTTTTAAAAAATTTCAATCTTCATCAAAATTGTCATTGCCATATCAATGGTGGCCTTTGCTTGTGAATGTAGGGCACATTCTTTAATTTTTACATTTTTTTTCCACCACTTTGATAGCTTGTGCCCACTTGTGTGTTTATTTTCACTATCATTCAAAGATTCCATGACCTCACAATCTAGCTCAAACCTTTTCACCATGTTATTGGCAAGGATTCAATTATGCTAATATGTACTAAAAAATTTATAACCATTGGTTAATATTTCATATATTTAGGTGGTAATTTAAGTTGTTGAAAGTTTTAGACTTACTTTTATCTACAACATTCAAAATACATTACAGGAACATATCTAGATTATTTTGTAATCAATATAATGTTTTAAAATAAAACCCCCCAAAAAATTTAAAACAATGTAACTAGTGTTTTCATTATTTCGAAAAATCTCAAAATTAAAGACATGAATTTTTTTGAAAATGACATATTTTTGAAAAAAATTTCATACAAACTCTAACATAATAATATATTGAAACATTTTGAAGATTATAAATTAAGAAAAAAAAATCATATTGACTTATAAATCATGGAATCAATGATGTTTCCCTTGAACAACTAATCATATTCTACCACATCAACATGGTTGGCTCAGCCATTGCTTTCTAAGATTCACGTAAAAGTGCATTGTTGGTTCCTTGTAATGTGATTACATAAGCAATCAACTTGAACAATTCATCAAAGGTGTTTTGTTTGTGTTGTTATTTGTGTCAACCCAATTGGGCATGTCTTTTAGAAATAACCAACAACCAATGAAACATAATGATGCACTTTTGGGGTGCTTGAACTTGCATAACTACAAGGTTGATTATAAGGCACCCTTAAGCAAAGTTACAAATTCATTCAATGCAAGCATGAAGTTGAAACAACTCACAAATTTTGCTACATTGTGCTTAATAATCCCCCATTTCATTTAAAAACTTCAAATCTAGGTCAATTTGCTTCACCCTATGGCTTGTGATTGGAGCAAAGGGCTTATATGTGCTCCCATGCAAGTGATTGTTGGCCATTCCTTATGATTGGATCTTGAGATATTTACAAGAAACCTTCAACAAAACTCCCTTTCCTCTTTCACACATAGTTTTTCCCATTGCAGTGCTCCATGGCAACCCTTCAACCTTCAAGCGATTGTTGTTGCACTCCACCTTCAATCAAAGTCATCATTGCCATGCTCCCATGGTCAATCCAAGCCATTGTTGTTGTGATTGATTGCAATGTACAAAGCAAAACCCTTGGACCTCTACTTTGCATGGTGTTTTTCGGCTTGAGGAAATTTTGATGGGCTATTCACTTATTTGCAAAGCCAGCCTGCAAGTGGGGTGCATTGTGGCCCACTTTGTATCCCTATATGCTCTATGTGTTGATGTAGTGTTGTTTACAAGAGACCATTGTGCATGCTCTAAATGAAAATTTTGCTAGTGTGAATCACTTAAAATATGCCCTATATATATATAATTAATAAATATGCCCTACGTATCTCTTTAATTTAGAAAAGGTGACTTTTTTGCTGGAAAGAACATGGGTTTTCCAAGGTTTTTCTCAAAAAGCCTTTTGCAAAATTTCAAAAAAATTACCACAAAAGAAATGGCTGATACAAACCATGGTCCAGTTAATTATGAGTCTTGTGGGAGCTGTGCACTCATCAGAAAAGGTCCATCTGCAATGTAAGACAAACACACTGAAAGTGGAGGGTGTCCTTAAATATTTGGTTATAAGTCTTGGGTGGATTAGAACTATGAATGAAAGGTAGATTGTAGATACTAGAGAGGGCAAGGTAGAGTAGATACCTATATATCCCTTGCATGCAAACTGGATTGTATTTGTAGTAGCAATAAATTTTCAGGTGATGTTATCAAACTGAAAAGAAAAAAGTGCTGTTTTCTTCCCACCTGGCTCAGTTGCAAAAAAGAGGTTGTTGTAAACAATAATAGGATTCTAAGTTGATTTTATGACAAGGATTGTACTACTCACTCACTCACTCAATGACCCATCCCCCCC
>Ga0116231_10007346_pt1 | contig 20267 bp, 10 predicted proteins | sample S1TSphgellanicum_2_FD_89695 | JGI IMG/M metagenome (GOLD analysis project Ga0116231, IMG submission 89695) | Host-associated microbial communities from peat moss isolated from Minnesota, USA - S1T2_Fd - Sphagnum magellanicum MG | ecosystem: Host-associated > Plants > Peat moss > Unclassified...
AAATTTTTAAAGGATGTTTACAAATGTCAAGGTTTTTTTTTTTTTCCAAAACTTTGGAAAATTTTGAGTTTTTGAAACAAAATAACAAGGTACAAAAATATCAAAATAATGTTAAATGTCTATCAATGAACTTTATTAACTTGAATAAAGCTAATGATTTTGAATCAAACAATGTATTTATTTTCAAAATTGGTGAAATTGTCAAAGATTGAATATTCAAGATCAAAATTGGGAGACTTCCTGAATGAATGTCTTGCCATAACTCCATTTCCATGCTGATACTAATTCAGCATTACTTGGATACTTTGTCCATTCCTGATAGCTATCTTCACCTGCAACAGTAAACCAAATGGCATTCATTTGTCAATACTAGATGAAATGAGTTTTTCACAGGAGATATACCATGACTGAATGCTGAACATATTTTGAAATGATTATTTAATATATCAAGATGAAATTCAAAATTTAACAAAATTTGTGCATTTTAGAAATTGATATTTACTCAAAAAGTATTAACACACCAACATGTGATACATTGGGACAAATATCAACATATTTAATAAGAAACTTTTTAAAATTCATTCAAAAATTATTATTTTTGACTGCCCAGCACTAGTTTACATTCTTATTTCTTATTCTTTTAGGATAATATGTTAAACCAACATTGCAAATATATGGATAATTGTCAAGCAGTTCTCACAAATTGAATTTCAGTTTTTCAATCAACTTCAATTTGTTTTGCTTCATTTAATAGTCTCAACTAATGTTTTTTGGCAACTTTTGGCAAAATGGGGAAAAAAAAAGTTTGTTGACTTTACTAATCACCAAATTTTAACAAAAATTAAAATTGAATCACCAAATTATATATTAAGTTCCAATAGGTAGCCAACAATATCAAAAGATGTTTTTTATAAAAAAAAATTTCATTTCGAATAGCCACTTAATACTCTCATTTTGGTTAAATCATTTTATGGATGATTGCCATTTCAACTACATTACAAAAATTGGAGAAAAAAAAAAAAAACACTAACACCCAAGTTCCAACATATAGTAGTTTAGATTTTGGCAGGGGTGAGGTTTCCTATTATATATTTTTCCCTAGCTAATTACCTTAACCCAAGGTCAATTCCATCATTAAATAATCCTCAAAATAGTGAAATGAAATAGTGTGAAAATATGAAGTTAATATGTTGAAAATCGTCATAATTATCATAGGCTACACTCTAAATAATTTCACTACTCATATCACAATATTATAGTAGATAATGGAAAAATATATCATTTCAAAATAAAAAGAAATTCATTTTTTGAAAAAAATAATTATTTGTTTTTTCAATGTGGAAATTGACCAAAGGTTACAATAGTGCAAGTAAGTCCTTTTGGAAAACCATGTTTCAATTTTGTTTAGGCATGGAATTCAAATTGGAGGAGAAAAATGAATCAACAACAAGACATTTCCAAAAAAGATGAGGTAATTGGGAAACCAACCTTTGTTCTTTTATTAATGTGGGCCTAGCAACACACTCCTCATTTTCTGGTTTGAGAGCAATTATGGGAGAGGATCTTGAACCACTTTCATGAGCAAATTGTTAGTCTTGAACCTTTTCTTTTTCTTTTTTGAAACAAATGGAAAGCATCCATTGCAAAAAGGCTAAAGTACAACACAAAACTTGGGCCATTGCCCCCAAGCAAACCAAAGACACCAAGCCTACCACATAATGCAACCACTACTTGGTGGTTGGTAACACCATCGTATTTTTCATTTGTCACAAGCATAAATGGCACCACACCTCATCAAAAGGCATCCTGTAGGATTTTATTAGTCTTGAACTTTTATTCACATACTTTAAAGTATAATACAATGCACAAGGTTGGGCTGTTAGCTGCCATAAAATTCAACTCACTTTTTACTGTTCTTTATTTTTGTATTGTGATACCTAGCAAGTACCAACTAGGTTTGAGGTGGGTATCACAATATAAAAAAATGAAAAATAACAAGGGGAACTTTGAAAAGCGAACACTTGCTTCTGTGAGCATTTTGATGAAGCATGCATTTCGCTTTTCAAAATGCCCACTCCCTACTTAGGCCCCATTACAACGGCTTGAATGACCTAGCCCCCATGACTGCACCAGTTCCGTTTGGGATGAAATTGTTCCCATCCTAGTTACCAAACCTGGTGCAGTCGAACATGTTGAGTCAAAGTTTTCTTTTGCTTGCCTTTTAAACCTTAAATTTTTTTATACCCCCATACCTACCCCATTCACCCACCTTTGATGTTTTCTTTTTTCCAAATGTTTCTAACCCTAAAGCCCAAACCCGCCATAGGCCATCATCACTATTGTCACAATATGTTGTTGCAGTTGTTGTGTAGGAACACTCCAAGGTGAAGGAGGTACTACAACATGAAGCTATGTGTGGGAGGACCAAGGGAACATGTGCTGTGGAGAAAACAGCAAGCATTGCTACGAAGGAACAGAGAGCATTGTTGTTGTTGTAGGGGGAGTGGGAGAACATTGCTTTGTAATGGAAGGTTGTTGTGGGAGGAGTTGGGCTACAAGAGGAGTGGAGCGAGGCTACAGGAGGAGTGTTGTTGTGGAATGGGTTCTACATCTTCTACATGTTTTTTCTTTTCTTACACAATTGTAGAAGCTCTTTTTCTTTTCATTATCTTACAAAATTGTAGAAGAAAAAGAGGACGATGAATAGATGTTTTTCATCGTTTTTTGTTTTCTTTACAAGGGTGCAATCTTTTTCTTTTTTTTGGTGCTCCAAAATAAGACAATGACAATGAACAACTCTCATAATTTATTTTTCTTAAGATAATTTAGAAAAAGATGATAACAACAATCATTCAAACATCATCATCTTCTTGTTCTTAATGTTACTGTGTTCTAGAAGAAAACAATGACGATGAGCATTCCCATTGCTATCTTCTTCTTCTTCTTCTTCTTACTCTACTCCATTCACCCCCATAAAAAAAAACACTAGCCAATTTTTAATCCCAAATTTGTTGCTTTTGTGAATGTTCACCACTTTGACTACATCATATAATTTGAAAAAAAAACAAAAAGAAAGTAAAAAGTCTGCAGTCAACAATAGGCAAGCAAGGAGGTGTGAGCTAGGTAAATGCAAATTTAAATGGCTCATTTTTGGTAGATAAAAAGTTCTTAAAAATCCATTTTTTGGTATCAAATTAACATAAATGGGGGACTATGGGTTGGTTAATGAGCTAATTCAATTCATATGAAAATATATCCATTTACACATCTTTTTGACATACATTTTACAAGGAAAAAATCATTAATCCAACAAAAAATGACCCATGTAAAGACTTTTGAAAATAACGTTCAAATTTTGGTCATTCAAAAGTCCATGATTATATTTTGGTAAAAGTTTTTGTAATGAAATTTTCAAATCTATGTTTATTTTCTTTCATCTATCAAATATTAAATCCTTATAAGATATATTTTCAAAAAATGATATGGAAAATTTTATGTGTATGAGAAATGCAAATGGTTGGGACAGTCCATATGTTTTCGTTTCAAAAATCCATTATTACATAATGGGTGCACATTTATTGTGCACAAATTATATAGATAGTTTTTTATTGAATTTGAGAATCATAAACCAAGTCCTAATTGTGCATATAAATGGTTTTATGGCATGTTAATTCACTACACCCTACAAAAAATTATAATGGGACACAAAAAGTGAGCCATTATAGCTTGCATTCACCCAGTTTCATAAATTAAAAACTTCTTGCCATCTCTACACTCAAATCCTCCATCACATCTTTGGAGTTCCAAATCTTCATTCTCCCATGTAACATGTGAAATTGTTCATCTCAAAACTCTCTTTGAATTAACTGTGCAGGGATTCAATAGTCTTAGAGTTTTTAATGACATTACAAAACTAATTTTTCTCTTACATTATTCATGTAGGTAGTCATTTTACAAGTCTAGAGAAAGTTAATCTTAGAGTTGCAAGTTCAAAGCTAGCTACTGCAATTCCATTTAATCTTGCATGTTGCATCAAAAGAAAAAAAAAATTATTATGTTTTTTTCTTTGTTAATAGAATGGTTGTTTCCTTTCAAGATGGCACCTCTAAAAAACACACACACAAAAGGCAACCAAGGCCAAGGCACTAATTACAATTGAAAAATAGGCAATTGTATCATACATAGCCTTGCCTCCTCAAGGTATATCATCAATATTTTGAATATGTTTCAATTTGCCAATGGTGACATGGAATCCCAACCTCACTTTCAATGCGAGAGTGGGGTTGGGTTTTTTTGGGGTCAATTTTTACTAGTCTATCAAAACCCATAGTGAAGGTTTAATGCATGTACACACCATTTTTGTATTGACACATTACAGCTCAGGGTGGCATGACATTTTTGTATCGATCCACTTGTCTTAATTTTGAAATTTATTTATGAGATTTGTAGGTTTTGGGATCTCCTTATGCCATGTTGCACATAATACCCCCATCCACCACAAATGGATTACATTTGCCATAAACAAAATGAACAATACTTTCATCTAATAATGTTAGCACATTTTGTGGACATGATAAAACATTTAAGCAATACCTTCATGAATATAAGTTAAAGCTCATTATTAAATGATTGACTATGTAATACTTTCGATATCCTTATCATGAAATAGTCACACAATAACCTTTAAAAAATATTATATTTGAATTGCCCCTTGGTGCATAAACTAGTTTATTTATGTAGGTATTGCAAATTCTTGATCTTTTATTATCAATGGTTAGGTTCTTCATAAAGCCCTTGAAATTGCAATACCCACATCGTTAACCAACCCATGTTTAAGGTGCAATTTAATCACCTTTCTAAAAAAGATTTGGGTTATTTGTAGTTCATATCTCCAATAGGTGCCCCATCTTGACATGAAGGTATTGCAAAAACTTGGTCCATCAAAACCCTCATTCAAATCTAACCACATCATGATTGGTCCTAGGTATGCAATATTTTCATCCATCGTTTTGCCATTGTGACGAGAAATATTTAGAAGAAACAAAAATATAATTAAATTATGCAATACTTGCATCTAAAGCATAAAATGCCAATTGGATTTCTTATGTTTCAGGTAGTATACATCTCAACATGAGGGTATTACAAAAACTTGGTCTACTATCATTCAAGTCTACCACATCATGATTGGCCTTACATATGCAATACCTTCGTCCATAGTTTGGTGGAAATTTAGTCTTTTAAAAGTATGACATAAAAGGGGGAGGTAGAATATATGAATATTATATAAATTTTTATCATGCTTATGTATTTATTTATTTTTTCTTTTATAAAATTTAAATGTTATCTATTTTCTTAATTAATTTTTGGAATAGGAATTAGGTAGAAGTTTAACCAATAAGATATATAGGTTTTGCCAAGAAGAAATATAAGTTTCACCAAGAGATATTAGTTTAGCCAACAAATAGAAGTTTAACCAGTAAGATATATAGGTTTAGCCAAGGATAAAAGTTTAGCTAGGACAATATATAGGTTTTGCCAAGAAATATAAATTTAACCAAAAAATAATATAGGTTTAGTCAAAAGGTGTAAGTTTAGCTAATAGGATATATAGATTTAACCAAAAGATAGAAGTTTAACCAAGAAGAAATATAAATTTAATCAAAAAATAAAAGTTTAACCAAAAATATATATAAGTTTAACCAAAAGATAAAAGTTTAATCAGTAAAATATATAGGTTTTGCCAAAAATTAAAAATTTAACCAAGAAAAACTATAAGTTTAACCAAGAAAAAACATAGGTTTAGTTAAGAAATAGAAGTTTAACCAAAAGAATATAAGAGTTTTGCTAAGGTAAGTGAGGGATTATTGTTAGTTTGTAGGCAAGGCTATGATTTAGGTCAGTAGGGTAGCTACGTGGGTGAGTAGTATGGAGGTCAGGGTTGGGAAAAATTTGGCAACAAAAAAAATGGTCAAAAGTCAGCAACCAAAAGGATTGACTGTGGTAGAATGTTGGTTAACGTAAGGTAAAGAGGCAGATGAAAGAAAGACAAACCATCCAGCCCATCCTATGGACAGAATGGCCAACTGGTGCAGTCATGGAGGCTGGTTCACTCTGGCCCATTACATCATATTTTAAATTTGTGTGGACTTCCATTTTGCTCTGTAGCTCCTTTCATTATTGAGTTATTGTCTACTTCCAGGTTTGACCCACTTTACACTACAGAATTGTTTTGTTGTTTTAGAAGTATGCCATTGCATGCTCCATAAGTAATCAACTTTTATTTCCTTGTTTTCAAATAAAAAGTCAGGTTCTAAACCAAATAAACTCCTCTGAACACAGAAACAATCTGTAACACTCACCTCCATAATCTCTATATTCTGCATGGGAGCCACTTTCGCCTCCTTCCAACTTAGTGTGCCCACAGCACTACTTAGGAGCAAACAGAAGAAATGCAGTCCCCAAAACAGCCCCCAAGCTTGAAAATGCTCCTCACTGGAAATTAAGGATCCCAAAAACCAACAATGTCACTCTAGTTCCCCATCACCCAAAAGAGGAGAGTCCCCCCTGTAATGGAACATCTCCGGGTTTTTGTTCCAGGGAACATGAAAGAGGAAACAGAAAAGCTTCATTGATTCAACACAGACATATGCAGAACTGCAAAGTGCAGTCATGAACCACACAGAGTTCAATTAAAAATGCATTTGCTGATGATGGCAGTGAAGGAAACTGGATGTGTAAAATGTTCGAGCTGTCCCAGTAGGCAATGGTCACCAATTCCAAACAAACTGCTAAAGAAATATCATATCACCTGTTATTACTTCTCAAGAAGCCAGATTTGCAGAGACAATATGAATCTTCATACATACTTTCTATCTTCTATAACTATGTCCATTGTTACATAATACTACACAAAACTGGTGCCCCTTGTAGTTGGGAAAGGTGAAGTACCAACCTGAGGATGCTCCCCCCCTCTAAACCAGCAGCATGTGCAAGGTATTTCGCATCTATTGTTTCCCATACAGGATTGAGCAGAAATTCAGCACAATGATTCAGATAGATGAGGGAGCATTTCTCTCCAACATATAAGACAGGCAACACTTGTCAATTAAAACCTAGTAGAAAATATTTCTGCAGAATTTATGTGTAGAATGTGGAAAATGTATCCTGCACAATATTTAAGACCTTCATGACCAGACTTTTACTGCTGCTGCCCTGAAGGTGGTCTTCTAGGACAGTAGAATAGGGAACAACTAGAGTACATCAGTAACTAGTCTCATAATTGCCAACTTCATTTGTAACTGTCTAGATTGCTCACTACACTTCCAAAGAAATTTCAAAATCATCTCAAGCTGTATCACAGCACTTCGTATTCTTTTGAGCAATATCATCTTACAAAATCCTCTTCGTGCTCTTTTGACAACCTAAGCCGCTTTAAGCTTGCCCAGAACATGGAGGTTGGACCAGTCAAAGGTGCCACTCAATCTCTTCTACAATATCAGCGTGTGTTGTAGATCTTCAGTGCAGTTTCCAAGTTCTGACCAAACAATCCTGTATTCAACTTTCAAAACTGCAGAACTCAGAATCAAGTGCCACAAGTCCAAGGGAAGCTACACAATGTTTGCTGATTCAAGGGCCAGTTCTAGCAGACACCAAGCAACATGACCTAGAAAGAAACAATCAGCAGTGACCAACTGTACATAATCTCCATGTAAAAGCATAACTATGAGCCAACATCCCCTACACATTAAGACCCCTTCATGTTCAGAACTACCTCTGCAGTCATGAGATCAGACCTTGTGAGTCTCTTTGCTGATCATGAACATCTACTCTGGCTTCAGATAAGTCTTGTACAGCTGTCCTTTTCAGAATTTGGAGCTCTTTGACTTGGCAGCAAAATGCTTCTTGTCTAAATTCTTCAGAGGTGTGGTCTTCAACAGAAAAAGTCGTCCAGCTCGCTCGGATAGGCTCCCCCCACACTTGAGTCCCCATTCCTGCAGCTCCATCTTCAATCTCTCTAGACCAAGGATCTGCAAATCCCTATCCCAGCATTGATTCTCCATGCATACAATCTAAAAACTCAAAAATGGAATAAGCATACGGTTGGGTCATTAAGACTCCTAGTAACAACTCTTCCAGTCAACTTTAACAGAAGGCCAAATAACCTCAAAGGCTGCAGAAGAAAAGTTCCATGTGCTAAACTATGCTTCTGGGCACAATCTCCTAAACCCATGACTAGAGGAAGTACTGTCATATCTATGAAATTGTAAAGAAATCTCAAGACCACCTCAAAGGTAATGTGACAATGACTGCAGTTGTAACCTTGCGAGAGTTGCTCATAAATTGTCAGACCATCACCTTGGTCACTAATAGCAGTGGCAAGCTGCCATCAGTACCCACTGACTTCATCCACTCCTAAAATTAGGTGTTGATAAGTACATAATAATCCACCCAATATTTCAGGCAAACCATCATACAAAATCTCTGTCCTGAGTTTTTGTCACATTTCCAGAAGAAACTGTGGAGGTAATGACCTCTAAGATAGTAGAGGAAGTACTATCAATATGTTGTTATGAACAAACCTTCTTACTAAATTGCAGAGAATTCCATGGACTGTCAGTCCCATGAGCCTTTGCAATTGCAGAAAACTCACCAGACTATTGGCACATCCAGAGAGAACATTCTGTGAAAGCAGCAAAGAATCACCTGGAAGTTAATTAGGACATACCTCCATCTCTTTTGCAGAATTAAAGTCAGCAAAGTTGATAGGCCCATCTGCCACACTTCTCTCATTTTCCCTTACACTAACATCATCTGTTGGGCGTGAGTCAGAAGGCTGACTGATTGTGGCACTGGTCTGCTTATCCAAACCTTCAACAATTTCCTTTCCATCCTCCAATGATGGGACTGCACAAACTCTTTTAATAACGTCATCTGTTGGGCTTGGTTCAGAATCCTGACTGATGCCATTGGCCTGCTTCTCCAAACTTTCAACAACATAATTAACATCATCTGCTGGCAGGACTGCACAAACAACTTTATCACTGCTGTTATCTGAGGGGGATTCACTGCTGCTGGTTTCAGCTGTATTCGAAAAGCTAATTTCAGAGCCTTCATCTTCCTTCTTTGTTGTAGCCATAGTCAATTCGTCATCCGCTGTTCTTAACAAAGTGCCTTCCTCTGCATCCTGGTCAAGATCCGCTTCCTCATCTTCATCCATCATCCTGTTGTAACAAGGCAATAGTTGCATCAGGGACTGTCACTGCCATTTGGAATATAGGTGACCTTCAACTGCCTTGTAGCAGGTCTGTAAACTCCAGAGTACACTAGGGTTTCAGTCCAGAACCTAGCAATTGACTGCCACGTAGCAGGGCTGTGAACTCCAGAGTACACTAGGGTTTCAGTCCAGAACCTGGCAATTGGCATATACCTAGCTGCAAGTAAAAAGGATGGACCTGCATGGAAAAGGAAACCTACCAAATGCGAGAACGCTTTGCTTGTATTGCAATGGCCTCGATTTTCTTCCTCTTTCCATCGGCACCAAGCTTGCGAGACTCCGCCAAGCCCGATACAACGGCCGAGCCCACCTCCTCCATTGCTCGAGAAGTCTCTGCCCTAAATTTCTCAAGTTCCTTATAGACTCCGACATTTTCCTCCTTGGCTTTCTTGTCCTTCTTCAGAAACTCTTCTGCCGCTTTCTCTAGCTCTCTCTCCTGCGCCTCCGCTTTCCACTCCTTGAGCTTCTTCTCAGCGTTCACGTGACGCAGACGCCGCCCGCTCATGTCACGACAGGCATCAAAATTACTCGTCTTCTTCTGCCCGGCCTTGGTGGCAGCTCCTCTGAGAAGAGAGCCAAACCCTCCCTTCCCACCCCTCAGACGCAGCACAACGCTACAAGAAGGCAACATGCCATCATCACTCCCCCCAGCACCCAGACACATCTCAGACGTGATTTCTCCGGTTCCCGTGACCAAGCGCAGACATCCCTGCGGTATGCCAGTCACAGCCGCAACCCTGGCTCCAACGTCCGCCCCCGTGATACTATCCGATTCAAACTGCAAGCACAGCGTCCTCCCATCCAGAGCCGATATCAGAATCTGGCGATGAGCCATGTTGAAGGCGCGGAGTGCAAAATCTCTTATGCTATCAAGCCAAGAATAGAAGAAGGAGACGATGATGTCGATGGGAGCGCTGCACTGCGAGAGAGGAGAGAAAGACGAGAAAACAACGCACAGTTTAGGGTTTGAGTGCACGGTGCTCACCAGCGCACCAAGTGGATGAAAATCTCTTTGGATGGAAACTAAACAACTGACTCCCTTGTGGATGAACCAACTCATTGCCAATGTTGGGTTCCACCATGGTCAAGATACCTCACCCAGGTTAACAAGGCATACGTGTCATTAAAACACAGGCCCTGCCCATCTCTTTTACATGAATGAAATGATTAAAAATGATTGTGATATAAAATTACATTATTATAATATGGCAAATTCAAACTTTTTTCCCTCAAAATATGGCGACTTGGGTCATTACCTCCCCCCAAAAAAAAACTTTCTATGAGTCACACAAACACTTCTTTTTGTTGCCACAATGCAAAAATTTGCCAAGAAAAGAAACATTGAATGTGATATGTTAGAAGCATTTAGGTTTAAGATGCTTATTGGATAAAGATAATGTATGTTTGAATAATAATATTTATAATAAAATATGATAGGATTTTATTTATTTATTTATTTATTTACTATATATTAAGGTGAAACACAAAGACATTATGAAGTGCTGATCACAAAAAGTGATGATCTTTTGTTGTAGGATGAATAAAGATTATTTGTCATGTTGCATCTATCATTGGATTTTTCTATCACATGATAATTAGGATTAAAAGATCGAGTGGAAACATAACAATGTTTAAAGGAGATATTGGATGCAAACATTTGGTATTTGTAATTGAATTTAGTTTAGATTTGTATTTGTTTATAACTTTGGTCTTATGAGGAAATTATCTTTTTTTTTTAATATTTGAAAAGTATGTTGCGAATCTAGAAAACTAGAACTTTGATGTCAACAAGCAATTAATCAACCTAAGACTTTAAAAACTAAAAACCATTGTGTAAATTAATTTCACAATTATAAGAACCATGAACCCTAATCCAAACATGAGATTTATAAAATATAATATATTCTAAACCCTAACTTGAACATCAATAAAACTAGAACCCTAATCTGAACATAAAATTTATAAGTTAAAAAATCATATTTTTTTTAAAAAACTTGAAAATTCACAAATCCAAAACCCTCATTTTAAAATTATCCTAATATCAATTCGCAAAAGATCAAGATTTGTTTGGAGAACATTAATATTCATTTTATAAAACCTGATTAATATTGCCACTTGGGACCTAGTGAAACAACCTAAGAAAGAATTTACTTCTTGAAAAGAAATTGGACAAAAACAAAAGGGGACTAAAAGTCCCAACATAATTAATAAAAGAAAACATGCTAATAATTATCTTTTTGGAACTTCCAAAGAGGTAGTATCATTTTGTAATAAGCCTTGAATATGATGAAACAAAACCCCAAAATAGGCATTGTAGGTTTTATCGCCCTCATTGCCACCCTACAAATTATTTGTCGCCTACCCATTGCTATTCTACCATTGACAATATTTTCCCCACCTCCCAAGTGCTTGTTTTCTTCCTATAACCAACTTTTAAAAATCAAAAAACTTCTATAAGCTACCTTTTAAGCTTGAAGACCCATTAAAAATGTATAAATAAAATGGAAGATAATTTTTCACATCCAAAATATGCATTTTTCATTATAAATCTTCAAGGTGCACCATGTTTCTTCCCCCCACACACACAAGTGCTTCAAACTCCTTTAGGAACTCCAAACTCCAACTCTAGCCACTTCTTCCAAATAAACACACACAAGAAATAAGGAAGGAAGAAAACCTCCTTCTAAATAACACCCATTGGAAATAATGAGAATCCTTCTAGGTGTTCCATGCCACTCATATTCACATCAAACCCAATCTACTTTTATTTTTGTGAAACTTATCCAAGTCTTCCCTTAAATTAACAACAGTGTAGTGGTAAGTTAATTGCCACCACATCTTTTTAAAATTAACTAAATCTATCTAAAAACTTCACTTCCTAAGTAGTTAAAAAATTGATAAACAACTATGCCTACCATCAATAACTAGGAATTACTAGGAGGCTTTCTAAATAAACTAATTTTCCCAATAACAAACTCGATATTAATTTCAAAATTAAATTACAAAATATTTAATCTTGATAGTTGTCTAATTTGGCATGTTATCGTGAATAAACTAATCAATCATTTATTAAAATTTATGTGATTTTGAAAACAACTACATGCATTGGACAATTTACAAGAAAACCTCAACCAAAAAACTATTATTTACAAATGTACAACATATCTTTACATACAATATTTATAATTGGTTGTTGGTTTTACTTATTAACTACAAAATAATGAGCAAGTTCAATAGCAACATGTATATACCTATTTTCATTCTATCGATTTTCATTCTTCAACACAAAATAACCAACAACTTCAACAATAGGATTCAAAGCAAACTTCCCATGAGATTTTTTGTGCTTAAAAAGTCTCACGTAAACATGTTTTATGTTAAATTTAAAAGGAGTTGTAGAACCATAGTCCAATAATGTTTCAATCCAAGGAGCAAACAAGATAATCAAATTATTCCCCATTGGCATATTTTGCATATCTATACTTGTGTTTTAAAAAACACAATATCCTTCCTCACAAAACAATAGTGACATGCATTTTCATTGGTCAAGGAAAGCAAATGCATTTAGCACAAGTGTTATGCACCAATAATAACGTTCAACTTCTCAACAACCAATATTCACACACATAAATGTTTTTTAAATTAAAAAAACTTTCTAAAATAAAATTGGGGAGAAAATCTAAATATATATAAACAATTTTCACCTCGATTGTTATGTTAAAATAATTATGAATGGATAATTAGTTGTTGTTCCCCAAAAACATCCTTGCCAAGAATCTTGACCAATAAAGGCATTGGATTTCCAATATTGGAAGTTTTGACCATATCCAAGTAATGCCCATAAAACTTTGCAAAAAATAAATAAATAAATAAAATGTCTTCAATATACACCCCAACATAAAAGACTTTATTGATCCCCCATAGACACTAATAACAATCATTTTAAAAGTGCTAAGTTCCTCAGGATTAAATAAAATTACAAATGGAATAGATAGATGCAAATGACAAGACAAATGAAAGATGGATCAATGGGCTTTCTCACTGCTATTATTCCAACCTTCAAAGCAAATTTCTAGTTTCCCTTCTCAAATGTGCTCTTGAACATGACATTGAAGTTTAAAACCTTGATATAAAACTTGATATTATAATCACAAGTACAACACCAATAGTCAACATGATAGTCTTATACACAATCTTATTTATCATGTTATAATGGATGTATTTGAACCCACTTTTGACCATATCATATAAACCCTATCTACTTGTAATTAGTCCAATTCAAAAGATGTCCCCAACATGCATTATTGCACATTTGATACTGACACTACACTCAAACCTACAACATTTTTTAACTTAAACTCATAACTTCACTAATAATGAATACTTACAACAAAAAATTACAACATAAAATTTAATCAAATAAACATACAAACTATGGAAAATTATGACAAAAAACTAAACATGTCCACAAAGTTAAGTCCTTAAGGTGATTACATGCAATGACACCTACTATTTTATAAATAAGATTAACTTAAAATAAAATCAAAGAAAAATAAAAGTAGTTAAAACAAACTTGAGAAAACACTTGAGGTTTAGAAATATGCAAAAATTTATACTTGAAATAAACATCATAAGAAATGAAAGGAAATGTTGATATAATAAAACCAACAACCATATAAAAAAATTATATAACCAAAAGCACTATGCCAAAACTCAACATCTATGATAAGGACAAAATATGACTAGTGACCAAACTTAGTCATGTCATTGTATTTGCCATCTTTTTGCCTTTACACATAAACTTGTTTACCATAAATATAATTACAAAATTAAAAGTATTCTTGAAGGTGGTTAAACAAAAGTTTCATTCAATTTGCAATTTGAAATCAATACTTATGAATAAAGGGAAATGAAACAAAAATAAAAATTATATAAGCAATAGCACTATGCCAAGACTTGACATCTATGATAAGGACAAAATATGACTAGTGACCAAACTTTAATTATGTCATTGTATTTGCCATCTTTTTACCTTTATACTCTTTAACACAAATACAATTACACAATTAAAAAAAAATTTGATGGTGGTTGAACAAAAGTTTCATTTAATTTACAATTTGAAATCAATATCTATGAATAAAGGGAAAATGAAATGGAAGATAGTAGCTATAAAAAGCTTGTAAATAAAGAATCATAGAATTAATGCATAAATAGGGGAAAAAAAATGAATTTTTTGACTTAAAATATATGATTTTGTGTTATTATAATATGTAACTTTTGTAACCCTTACATAAGCATGCATGTATTACCTTGAATAGGACCAAATGGCCCAAAGGTAGCCCATGGAACATCGTACATAGACTTTAGGTAGCCTAGGTAACCCTAAATATTAAAGATAACCACTAAATAACCTAAGTACCCCCTAGGTAGACCTATGCAACCTAAGTTACCCTTTAGTTGACCCTAGGTAGCCTAAATACATTTGGTAGACCCCAAATACCTTTAGTAACCCTTAAATAGCTTACATATGAAACCTAGGCAACCCATAGGTAAACCCCTAGGTACCTAAATAGCCTACATAACCTATGCAACCTTTAAGTAGCTTATGCAACCCTTAATTAGCCCCTAAATATCCTAGGTATCCCTTAGAGGTGACTTTATTACTTATTTAACTTTTAGATAGCCCATAAATAACCTTTAAGTAAATCTTTATATAACTTAAATAGCCCATATGTAACCCTTAAGTAGTCTAAATAGCCTTTAGGTAAGCCATTAATACTTTACGTAACCCTTAGATAGCCTAAATAACCCCTAGGTAGCCTAGAATAAATTGAATAGGTCACTAGAGTAGGTTAGGAAAAAAAAATTATTAAAATGTGGTTACATTTTATGTTACATAAAAAAAATGGTGCAATGGTAAGGATTTTATTTTTCAATGTGAAGGTGAAGGATTCAAATCTTTACTTTTGAAACCTATCTACCCTAATTTAAGCTAAGTAGTTTACATGGTTAATCTAGCTTAAATTGTTCAGGGTATGCCACTTAAATTCCTACCTCGCCCACATTTTTAGATTAAGTGATTTAGGTTAGGTAAGCTACCTAGATTATATAAATTAAATTAGGTCACATAACCTACCTAGCTTAAGTTTTGAGATGTGACACCATATCATGTGAACATGTATCATGTGACAAATGACTAGATTAAAGGGATATATATTATTATACATTGATCCAATAGGCAAGGTTCAATGATTTGAATAGAATCATATGGCATATTTGACTACAATCATGGTCATGAATGGAATTTATGTCTAAGGACAAAAATATGATTTGTGGATAACTAAAGTATCCATATTGTTTAATTAATCATGTAGTTACCTGTGGCACTTATGATTACAATCCTAATGACGAATGTAGTCATATATGCCATGTTTTATCATAATGATAGCGACCTATTAAAATTAAAAATAGTATCCTATCACATAAACTAGATTTACACTAAAAGGTACCTTAATGTAAATTGAGGTTACCAGCAAACATGGTAAAATAAACAAGTCAATATTGCTTTTTGTCAAAAAAAATGACAATTAACTATAAATAATCTTTGATATATTGAATTTTTAAAAATATTTTAATCATTGATTTGCATGAAAATCATCTTTCACTTTATCATAATAATACTAAATACACACATATTTAAATTGCATTTAAATAAATTTGAAAAAATACAATCTAGTTTTTCTTTTTCGTTAACTTTAGAAAAATGGGTTTCAAATACATGAAAGTAGGATTTTAATTTAAATTTTGATCATTTCAAATTGATGGATGGGTAAAATGTATTAATGTATTTAAAACATTTCCATCTTATAATCATACTTTATCAAAATATTAAGGTAAATGTAAGTTCGAAACACTATTTTTAACAACTAGTTTTAAGCAATTTAATTGCATAATTTTATCATACTAAATTTTTAAAAACTTTTCATTCAACTTACCATAAACCCAATCTAATTGGATATGATAAATTCCTAAGTTTACATACTTGTTTTTAAATTTAACTTTCTTGTTTATGTTAACCAAAAAACAAATTTATTGCATTTTGAGTGGACTACTTTTTTTGGTCTACTTTACCATGTTTTTATTAAACGTTGTCTAAACATTAAAAACAACACACAATATTAATGTCCAATATTGTTAAAACACTCCAAAATTAAATTAAAAATTAAACCAAGATGCAAGCATACCAACTTAAGCTATACATTTTGACACATCACAAAAATCATGCATACAAACACTACATAACCAACCTTATTAAAATTATTGAAAACATTGTCAACTTATTTAACTAAAAATATTAGCACAAATATATAATATCTTAATGTTGTTTCTAATGCGGGTTTTAACTTTTCAAACAAATCCTAGACATCAATATAAATTTTTAAATAATTAAAAAATCTAACAACATGCAATGCATAAATCATAAAAAATAATATAAATGGTGTTACACCAACAATTTTCATGTACATAAAATCTTAATATTGTTACAATGCTACTATGCAATAATAATCCTTTTGAATACTAAATTCCAATATTTAACTTTTTTCAACATTCTCTCATTTCTAAATACCTATCATTTGGTGCCACATTTTTTCCATCATTGACATTTGCCCTCTTTTATAGAGCAACACTTTAAACTTAAATTACGTGAAAGAGGATTTAAAGTTTTGAAATATGTTTAATCAATTTACATTATTATTAAAATTGGAATATGTGGTTGCGCTATAAAGAACCACATGCAAACATGATCAAATTACAAAGGCTTGCATAAAAAACACAATAACAAAAATGAACAATAAATTAACTATCTTTTAAAAAATTAGATTAAATTATGAAACATATTTTTTTATTGAAAATTTTCAAGCGCCCATTTCAAAATCATAAAATTAAAATTATTTATAAATACATAAAATACATATATATATATATAAAACCAACAAACATTTTTAAACAAACTTCATTCAAACAACCTCTCACTAGTAAAATCAGCCAAAATGTAACCACTTCTTTTGAAATTACATATGACTTGAAGTTGTTTGTGACTAAGTTTGAGAATATTTATAATATAAGATCAAATTTCAACTATTTTGGTCACTCTTACAACTATGATGCAATTATTGGAAATTTCATCCTATTGGTTGGATGATTTTTAGGTTTATTTTCATCAATGAATCTATTGATATGTCCCATTAGCCGCAATAATCACCAAATTAATCACATCCTAAAGGTATTTTACGATGACATATGGTTGTATTTTTATGTTTGTATTAAAATTATACATATATCATAAATATATATTTGTGTGTATATTAATTATGTGTATGTATATATATATGTTTAAATTTAAAAACTGATAATTTAATTTAAGAAATATTTATGTGAATTTGAATTTTCTATTTACATTCTGATTGTTTTTGTTCAATTAGAAATCATTATTCGAGTCTAAAAAATATTATACCAATTCTAAAACATTTTATTTGAATCTAAAAATCAATATTTGAACTCTAAAGATTGTTATTCAAATCTGAAAACTAATATTTCAATACTGAAAATTCTTATTTCAATTCTGAAAATTATTTTTGAACCTGAAAATTGTTATTCCAATTCTGAAACATTTTCTTTCAATCTAAAAATCAATATTTGAATTTGAAGTTTTAAATATGAATTCTTAAAATTGTTAGTTTTATTCAAAAATATATGTTTGAGTATAAAATTATAATTCAAATTATGGAAATTATATTTAAAGATTAAAATCGATGTTTCAATTTTGAAAATTGCTACTATAATTCATTATATATATATATATATATATATATATATATAACATTTGAATCTAAAATTTGTTATTTTAATTCTAATTTTTTTTGTAAATTGTGTAAGAATTTTTTTTAATAACAATTTTTTGTTCATTATTTATAATTTGAAAAAAATATTTAAGATGATTATTTTAAAATTAAAGTAAATAAATTTTTTTACATTAATTATATTATCTATAATTTGACTAGATAAAAAAGTAATAAAATATTTAGCTATTTATTTATCTTTGAATTATGTATTAAAAACATGTGAAAAACTAGATAACAAGTTAGTTAAATATTAAGAAGGTATTATTTATTTAAATAGTTGATAATGAATACTTAACATTTGTAGTGTATAGTTTATATTCTAAATAAATGTTAAATTTAATCATTATTAATTAAATGGTTATCTAATTATCTAGTCAACCATGTAATTGAATTGTTTATAAATTTAAAAATTAAGAACAAAAGGCATGAGGAAGGTTTTGGAGTTGCAATTTAGTTTGTGAAAAAATTGCAACTTCAAAACTTCTCCCATATTGTTTGTTTTCCATTCCTATTTTGAACATTATATAAACAAGGGGTGTGGTCATCAAATTTCACATTGAGAAATTTGTGCACATGGGATGGGCCAATCAAACGGCTTAACCCAAAACAAAAAGAAAAATTATGCATAATTTTAAATTATCAACCTCCCCAACCTATTTATCTACCTAGCTAGGTAGGTACATAATATGACCTACCCACCTAGGTAACCTATGTACCTATTTACCTAAACACCTATTTATATGAGTCCTAGGAAGGTAGACTTACCTACCTACCTTTTTACATAAGTAGGTAGGTAGGTAGGTAGGTAAGTAGGTATGTAGCCTAGGTTTGTAAACATCTATTCATGTAACTACCTAGGCACCTACTAAACTAATATTAATATTTTGTATTAAATTCATCTTAAGGTGCCACATGGCATATTTACATTGGGCCACATGTCATAATATAAGATCATCTAAGCATTTGAATTGAACATCCTATATTATTTCAAAATTATTATTATTACTATATTTTAAATAATTCAATATTAAAACACGTGGCAACATATCATTTGCCTCAATTATGACCAAAATAGTTGCATCGTAGTCGCATGTGACAATACATATACAATGGAGTCAAAGGATGAACCTGTATTTGTTGATTTTTTCTTTCATCCAATACCATTATCGTTTGCAACTGATGTTTCATGCAACTTGTCCAAGGTGACTAATGAAATTTTAGTTGCAAAAACTAGTCGAAAATCCCTGTTTTTCTTCTAGTGTCTCTCACTAAAGCTACTTTGTGATAGAATTACACCAAAACATGTTTTAAAAAATTCAAAACACAAAACACAAGAAACAACACATTAAGCAAACACCAACAATAGTTAAAATAGAAAACGAAATTAATTGTTTTCAAAAAAAACTTTTAAAGAATTACAAGTTTCCCAAAAAAACCACAAAACACCAAAAAATGTAAAAATAAATATATGACACAAACAAAAAAAATATAAAACCAAACAATAACAAATTAATTTTATTGTTTTTATCATTTGGCAACCATCGTCGATGCAAAGACACATGAAAAAATTCACACTCATGATCTTGACTCTTGTAACACCCAAGAACACAAAAAAACAACAAATGTAACACAAAAAGATAAATAATGTTTCCAAAGTACTTACTTTAAATGATCTAAATTAGTCTTTCTTCTTTGCAATCTCACACACAAGTTAAAAATGCAATGCACCCTTATTATGTGTAAATTCCAAACACAATCTCACCATCACAACTTCCAAGCTAAAAAAAAAACACCACACAACTAATCCCAAGTTTCTTTTCTATCATCCACATGCAAACCAAAAAAAACATACATGTACAGACAAACAAAAACTTTGACCTTCTAAAACACCTTTGAGATCTTGCAAAAAAAACAAAAAACAAAAACAAACAAACCAATTTTTTTTCATAATTTGTGACATATGGACCCAAAACAAAAAATGAAAACACTTTCACTCAACAAGCACAACTTGTTGCCACTCCCAAGTTGAAAATGCTTCTAAAAACAACCTTAACCTTAAACCAATTTTTAAATGCTATGAACATAACCAA
>Ga0116231_10007347_pt1 | contig 20266 bp, 15 predicted proteins | sample S1TSphgellanicum_2_FD_89695 | JGI IMG/M metagenome (GOLD analysis project Ga0116231, IMG submission 89695) | Host-associated microbial communities from peat moss isolated from Minnesota, USA - S1T2_Fd - Sphagnum magellanicum MG | ecosystem: Host-associated > Plants > Peat moss > Unclassified...
CTCTTCCACCCTTCCTGGGTTTTTCTGCCCAGCACGGTACCCCCAAATTCGGAGAAGAGCCTGAGAAGTTGCTTCCCTTATGGTAGTACGTCCTGCTTGACCAGGTCGCTCGCTCTCTTTAGGGGATGTTCAGTGCAGTTGTCGCTTCCTTTTTTGTTGTCCCGATCGTTTTCTCTGTTGCTTGGTGTGCGGTGGAGTCATGTTGTGAACCTTCCATCTTTTCCTGCTTTAGTTATCAACGCCCAGATGCAAGTTCGTAATTTCATCGTCCGATGGATGGTGTGGGGGTTTCAGTCTGACGTTACTAGTACTGTCCTAGTATTTTCAGCCGGGGTTCACAGCGAGCTTGACAGTGGTCGTGGTGTTTCTGTATTCTATGAATATTTGCGGCCAGGCCATCTTCTTGTTGCTTAGGGTAGGGCGGAGTGGGAGCAGAAGGAGCACAACTACAACAACGGAATCAATATGGGGTGACTTCACAACTTCAGTTTGTGAAGAGAACCACATGATGCTTCGTCGCCGCCACCAGTCACAGTAGCAAGGATCCGAAGAGAACGAGATCATGCACTAGAGATGTCGGGATGGTGGTGTAGTGCGCAGCTCAGAAAAAGAGGGATAGGATTGTGGTGCCACGAGTGGTGCAACGCAGAGGCAATTATCGAAAAGACTCAAATGAGTGACATTCAGCGTGGCCATGGCCTTGCAACACCAACACTTTGGTACAAAGAAGAGCAGCGTAGTGAAGGCCGAGCCAAGTCAGAAACTGCTACGGTCTTAGAGTCACTTAACGTACTTGCACCCATGGCATAGGTACCTCAAACCTCTTATAATCCTTCTCGTTCTTCTGCCTCTGCATCTCCAAAATCTCCGAGCTCCTTGCTGCAGATTCTGAGTTCAAGAGGTGAACCCAAGCTGAGGTTTCAGGAACCCAAATATAGGTAGTGTATTCAAGGTGCCTTGCACCCTCCGAGTTGGACAAGTGGTAGAGGCAGCAACTCATTTCAGTGCTGGGTAATGTGAAGAGTTCCTGTAGTTGCACTTAGGCTCTGGTTTGGGGTGTGTGTGGGATTGAGAGGGAGGTTGTCTTTGTGCGTCACATCACCCAATAGCCCAAGTGGCTGCATGTGAAATATTAGCAGTCGACCCAGCAAAGAAGGATAGGTGTGTTGGGTCACCAGCTTAGCCATTCATCTTCATGGGGTGAAGATTTGGCAACCACCTGGACATGGCTATGGTGGTTTCAACATGTCCCTGGCTTTGAAAGTAGCACACAGATTAAAGAGGTAAAAATTGTTGAACTTCACAGACAACACAGTTTCCTTGTTCATTGTAAGTCAACTCTTTGTTGTGAGTCTGCCCTTGTTGATGGGCTAAAAATCTATCCAAACATTTGAGCTTTAATTGATTCTGTTGAGAAAAATTAACAAAGGAGCTCTCCTTGAAGAGGGTATGATGGAATGAAATGCATTCTAGTGCCACTGCTGCTGTCCTCTTTGATGTTGTGAAGTCTTGTGATAGGTTAATGAAATTACAGTTGTAGGACTGTACAAATTTCTCACCATATTCATCTTCTTAGAGCTTCATTTCAAATTGATGAACAAGTTTGACTTTTTATTTTGATGTGATTTTGGTGTGATGATCATGAATCAGGTGACAATCTTCAGCAAGGAGGCCATGATTTTCACAACATGTACCTGGATGTTCTATTACACACAATAGGTTGATTCAACAATTGATTTGCCAACAGAATTGATTACTTTTTCAATATCAACTTGCTTCTATGGTTATCTCCAATTTCATGTGGAGGGGAGACAAGAGCTTTTGTTTGACCAAGATTTTAAAATAGTGACAATGGGCAGTAAAAAGAGAAAGTGGCCTTTCCTTGACATGTTTCAATGGCCTCAAAACTTGTTCTCTTCTGATTCTAAAGAGTTTGTAGCTCTTCCAAGTTCTAATCAGGATGTGAGTGATCCAAACCTTTTTTAAAATATTATTCAGTCCATAAGATTGTTGCGTATATCCTCTAAGCTTTTCTAGATAACAATCAAGGATGTACCATAAAACCTCATCAAAACATGCTGCTGAATTCTGCAGGAAGGACCAGCTTGTTAATTGAATCCAAAATATTGGGATCAAATGAACATCAATGATATTGCAATAATTTCACTAGCACTTAGAGATACATGATCCTCTCATTTTTGTTGCTTTGTGGTTTTTTGGTTGTCAGGGTCAGCCTGTGCATCAACTTTGGCCCCCTGAAGATGATGTGTCTCTTGCTGAATTTGATGTCGTCTTCTTTCATGGTCTACAAAGGCCCAATGAATTGGAAACTTGGAAGAGAACTTGGGCAAGCCGCACCAACCCTCAAGATTGTTGGGCTCAAAATTGGCTGCCACATGACTTGGGTGAAAACATACGAGTGCTGGCATTGTCATATGATTCCTGTGCTGTACAAACTGACAACAAGGGACACATTGAAGATGTGTCTGAATTAGGAAGGAACATACTTCAAACCCTTGTATTCAGGTTTTTTTCTCAATCATTGAATCCTTGTCATGTGTAGGTGTTCAGTCAACAAATTCATCTTTTTACATTCATGCAAAGGTGGCTTAATGCCATTTTCTTCCTAAATTGAAAGGGATGCTTTGATGAACAGTGGATCCTAGTTGCTTCATGAAGAAGTAAATTACTTGTTGGGATTGTCATGCATGTCAAGTATGTATAAACTTGTTATGAAAGCTCTTATCTTTTCCCAATCTGATGTGGATAGGTCCATGCACTTGTAGCAACTAAAATTAATGTGTTTGGTATTGACAGTAGCAGGTGGAAGTTGGGTCAACGGTGCGGGTTTGTTCTTGTAGGCCACTGTTTTGGGGGTCTCATTATCAAAAGTCTGGTGGAGGAGGCAAATAAGAGGGCATACAACAGGGTAAAGAATGAGATTGATGAACAATCCAAGAGACACGCCAACAAATTTCTCAAGAATCTAAAAGGCATTGTGTTTTATGCGGTTCCCCATGCTGGATCAGAGCTGGAATCCTACTTCAAGAGATGCAGCTCAAATTGGCCAGATAAAATCTCTGGAGTGAAGTTGGCTAAATTCATGGAGAACCTGAAACCACATCAATCAAAGATGGAAAGCTTGTCCACTACCTTTGACTCTATCATTATTGGGTTGCAGGTGAATGTGTATGCTTTCATGGAAGGAATCCCTACAAAAGATGTGGTGAGTAGTGAACAATACACATCTGAATATTTGCATCCATGTAGGTTCAAATTAAATGAATTCTGCACAACCCTTTCAACGGTTGATGGCCTTGGAAATTATGCAAAATTCTTGGTTTCTTGTTTCCAATACACATTTATGTCTTGGAGATGGATGTAAAGGTAGTAATGAGTGTTGCTGATTGGGCCTAACATGCAAAATTGGAATGGTCTCATAGGGATGTAAGTTGGTGGAAAAGGCAGGAGCACAGAGATTGGCAGGGGAAAATTATTATCTTGTTGAGGATGGTGACCACTTTACTTTATGCAAGCCTCCTAGCAAGAAACATCCAAGCTATGCTATACTTGTGCAATTTTTAAAGACTTGTCAACATCAGGTAATTTATCACATGATTTTGTTAAAGTTCCACCTTTTCACTAGTCACAACCTCGAATTATGAAGAGCTTAGTCAATAGTTATACATCCTGACATGAACATGGATTTGTGGAATTCCAAGGTTGGGGTTCATTTCTTTATGTCATTTGTTGTACCCATTGTTTATGTGGTTTTGTTTAGTTGTTTGTCATTAGGTATGTTTAGTTGGTTAAGTTTGAAGGTGTTTATGAACCCATAATTGGCAAATAGCGAGCATGACTTTCAATATTTTGTAAATTTGTCACAAATTCGAGTTAACGCATGGGTCATTGATTGCATATGGTGACTCTAATTCTTTTTTGTATGTGTTATTCAAAGAAGCACAAGGTCAAAGAAGTCCTTGGAGATGACATGTTTTGATACATCAAGAATTGTTTTAGTAGAATGTAATAGAAGTGTGTACATATGCATGAGAAGGTTCCACATTAGAAGGTTTTTAAACGCTAATTTAATCACCATCATTGGATGTAGGATTCATTTAAACATAGTATCATTCAAAGTGCTTTTCATCGCAAGTTTCGTTTTTATAAGGAGCCTACCCAGTTGGTCGAGAAGCTATTGCAAAGTTTGAAAGGAGGTGAAACAACTATTATAGTGCATGGGAAATTTGGAGTTGGGAAGACAGCCTTGGTGGAATATGTGAGGCAGAAATATGCCATGGATTTAAGTGACACTTTTTTTGGGGGAGTATTTCAAATGAAGTATGGCCATGACTGTGATATAATTGCAAGTCAAGGAAAGCTCCTACAACACCTTATGCAACTTGGCAAGGTAGGCCCATTCTCTAAAACAGTCCCAGGAGGTGTAACAATCTGAAAAGGCATATGGAGCATTTAGTATCTTGATTGGAGGTTTTAACTTCTTTTAGCATCAATGTTAAACTATGCATTTCAACTTGTTGATGAAATTAAGTCAAGTACATTTGTTATAATTGGAATTGGAAAATGGCAATATTGTTGTTTAGAATGGGTTGGCTATGTTGCCTCTTTATAATAACTACCTTATTCACCTGAGGAAGTAGGGAGATAAAGGAAACTGTGATTTTCTTTTTGATAGCCTAATAAATGGGTACCTGCAGGTAGGGGTTCTTGAAACATCATGTATGGATGTTCCTAACATGCTTCAAGAGGAGTTGGATAAACTTGGTGGAAATTGGCTACTAGTGGTGGATGATGTTTGGAGCAATAGATTGATTGATGAATCTCCTATACCAAGCAACATGGGGTGCAAGTTGCTAATCACTTCTAGGTTTCCATTGAAAGGATTGCCAGCCATTCGGATTAAGGTGGATGAATGGAGCAACAAAGATCTTGCTACAAAATTACTTGCAAGCAAGGCTGCTGATGATCCAGAAGAAACGAGATTCCCTCAAGGATGTGAAGTAAAAACTCTTTCACATGATTATTTTCCAAATGCTTGTAAATGAATGGAGGTTCCAATGCCACATTCCTCTATTTAACGGCTTTAACTATGTTCAACATAATTGTCATGGCTTTGCATTGGCCCATAATTGTTAACATTGTGTTAAGATGCAGGATATAGTTTGAACTACTTGTCCATTTTGTGTTTTTTGTCTTCCTTGTCTTTCAATCTTTATCCAAAGGTATTCTGTATCTTGAAGGATATGATTTTTGCTTCGATCTAGTTACCTTCAATCAGGAGTATGGAGATTTCAAGATACTCATCAAAGTTTGTATTGATGCAGGATATAGCGGAAAAGATTTTAACCAAGTGCTCGGGATGCATGTTGGCTGTTTCAATTTTGGGTTCAGTTTTGTCCGGTACTTCAAAAAATGAGAGTGCTTGGAAGAAAGTGTATGCACAATTCAAATATTATGCAAGTGCAAAAGAGTACACCCCACATGATTACAATGGGACCATCTTTGCAGCAATTGATCTAAGTTTGGACCATGGTGAAAACAAGATGTTCTCTAAGGATCTTATGTGGAATGTGCTTCAAGCATTGTCACTCTTCTCTAAGTGGGAGCTTGTTCCAAGCGAAGTAGTGAAGTTGGCATGGAAGAGTATGCAACCTGAAGGAGAAGCAAAATATTTTGAACCTGTGGTCAATAGTCTCATCCACATGAACCTAGTTGATGGATCTACAAATGTATTTTTGACATTGCATCACTTAGTGGTGGAATATGTGGAATTGAAAAAGCCTATTGACTTAGTTACTATTCTTTGTGATCAAGAAGGGAAATTGAAGCAAGGAAGGGAGTTGTTAGCCATTTTTCTATCAATTTATGGCAAAGAAAGTGTTATAACTCATGTCAAAGTGTTGTTATGGCGAGCTGGTGCTGTCTTTGATGAAATATTTAATCATCAGTATTTGCTTGATGTTCTCTTGGACACTGATGCTGAAAATGCAATTCTTGCAGTATTTCAACTCTACAAGGCAACACAACAAGATGCAAAGGTTCTTCTACATTTGATGCATGGTGATGAGTTTGAAGCATTAATAGCAGCTAAGGTTTTGGTTTGGCTTATGATCAATGTTGGTGCAAAAAACCTTTTGGTTGATGGAGACATTGAAAATTTTGTGCAACTTTGCACACATCATTTACAGAATACTTCAAGGAATTGTGATGAGAGGGATTGGTGCAAGATACTGTTGCAACTAGCAAATTGTAAGGTCTTTGCAGAAAAGATATTTCATGAGCCCCTAATTAATTTGATACTTGAGAGGATCCAAAACAATCATCACTATCTTTTTCGATATGGTCAAATCCTTGTGGCATTGATCCTATATGTGCAAGGGATCAAGAACACAAGGTTAGAAGAAAATCTTCTTGAAGAGGATAAGGATGTGATGAGGGAGCCAATGAAGTCGTGTGTGCTAAACAACACATGTGTGTCACATGTTGTTTTATACCATGGGGAAATTAGTTCAAAAGGTATTGAGGTTCCTTTCTTTGAACCAAAGTTCCTTTTTGAATGTGTGCAGTGGCTATTACAACAATATATACATATGAGGGCCACATTCAGGGACAAAAAGGATTTTCGGCTACTGGATTGGACGCATCGTGACTTTATTACATTTTTGGACGGCTTGGTAGATATTACAAATGGTGCAACCCATTTTGTAGAATATGGGTGTGTGGAGTTGCTTTTCTATCTTGAGGAGCCAACATGGAATGAAATGACCATCAAACATGCAACGAGACTTTTTCACCACAAGGTAATTTTTGGAAGTATAATATCCAATGGACGCATCCCCTCACTTGTGTCAATATTGAAGCATGGGACAAAGGAGGACGTCATGAATGTTCCTTGGATTTTGAAATATCTAGCTATTAGACATGAAGAGGTCACACTACAACTTATTACAGAGGTGGGAGTGGAGAAAGTGGCTGAAGCAATCGAATTATGGGAGGACTTGTACCAAGGTGATGTGATGGATCACTGGTTGAGGCATGAAGGCATTGTAAGGGGAATGATATTGAAAGGTAGTATTTGTGAGTTGTTGATGAAAGTCATTCATCAAAACTCTAAAGTTTGTATGCATGTCTTATCAAATTTGATAATGTACCATGGGGATATTGTTGCTGAAGATTTAGATGCCAAAGGAGGTTTACGACTATTTTTGGCATGTTACAGTATGCAACCATTGAATCCAACATGGATTCAATTATTGCAAGACATGCCACAAAATAAGGCACTTGCAAAGAAGATGGTGGCGCTAGGTTGCATTGAAATGGTTGCAGACACACTTAATCATTCAATGGACTTCAAGCATTTAATTTCTATTGCTGGCTTGGTTAGATGTTTGGTTGAAGGTTTTGAGGATCGTCTCGAAATTCTTCTGTCAAAAATTTGTATTAGGGATTTGTTGGCGATTCATGAACAACTATCCTTACAAGGGATATTGGAGTTCACATTCTTGCCCGGAGCTTTTGTGATTACTAAGAAAATAACGATGGACTTACTTGCAAGTAATCATCATAAACATGATTATTTTTATTTTCATATCTTGTTAACATTGGCCAAATCGCATGAAGAGATTGCAAGTTTAATTGCAAGTCTAATTGCAACCAATGACAAGATCATGAAGGAGCTATTTTCTAAATGTAGTTATGACACATGTGTTGAGTTGCTACAAGAAAAATTCGCCATATCTTAAGGAAAAAAAGTTACAAGTTGCCAGATTAGGTGGTGAAGGGCCCTCCTTGCTTTTAGTTCCTTCAATGGCACTAGTATAGTGGCTTGTAAATTAGAATGTGGATAATGGCCACATGCCAATTGCAGTAGTATGTTTTTTTCATCCAGAAAGTAGAGTTTTGATTCAACTTTGTAATAACTTATTGGTGGCTCAAAACCAGAGAGGCAAATTTTTTGTTTTTTTTGCCAATTTTTTTAGGTAGCCCACATTAACAATCATCTGCAATAAGAATTAGCCAAATGTGGCTACAAGTCAAAGAAAAAAATAGAAAAATTGACTCTCAACAATTTTGTGACAACTTGCTCAAACCCATTGTGATTTTCTAAAATAAATTCCTTTCAAATATGGCGACTTTGGTGCATTTTTCTCACAAAATCCATTGTGTGATTGGCACTGGATTTAGTTTTGGTTGCCAAGAGTTGAAAGTTCACCAAAAAGAAAAGAGAAAAAAATGCCCCACTAGTCAAAATAAGAAAGTGAAAAAATGTAAGGATGTAGATCTAGAGGTATGGTGGAAACTTGGTGGAATCGACACCGGCTTGGTTTTAGAGGTGGTGACCCAAATTTCCAAAAGACTTTGGCTTAAACCCAAGCAAGGTTTTCCTTTTCTCTTTTTGACACAAGAAGGCTCCTATAGGGTAAAGCCTATGGGGTTGGGTTTTACACTTCATAAAAACTATAGCAATTTTTAAAACAAAAAAGGTTTTTCCCATGATATTCGTTGGGTGTCATTGGGAGGAAAAATGACAGCATCTAGTTTGGAAAATTGGCACTTTATTTTTTTTGAAATGCCTGCTTGAATATTATGTTCTATAAGGCTACTTGGAACAACACTAAACAAGTTGTGCATGTTTTTACCAATGTTGGGTGGGTATCAAAAAAAATTGGTACTTCTTGGATCTGGTTTTCACAAAATAATTTATGAAAGATTTTGGTTTCACTTTTAATTTAAAAAAGAAATCATGCATCAAAACAAGGTATCAATATTTTGAAAAATTGGATCGTTTTTCACAATGTTGATTTTCATAAATTTGATAACAGTTAGTTATCATTTGACGGTTCTCACAAACTGGTTATTACTAGTTTGTGAAAGAGTTGAGACCTACTACTTAATTTTGACCTTTTACTAATTTCAACCTATTACCAGTTTCCACATACTACCTAATTTCGACCTACTATCTACATAATACCTTGATAACTTGGCTTGCAGAATGGGGTTTCACCTTACCCAGGTTCTAATATTTTTTATTTTTTTCTTTGAGCTATTCCTCACCATCAAGTTTTCAGTCATGGTATCATTCAAAGGTATTTGGGGTATTTTGATACTTGCCCAACACTAGTTTTATCAATGTTGTGAAAATGCCTGGTTAGTCGCTTATTTGGGGGCAATTATGGTTTCGGGTACCTATAACTTGATTAGAAGTAGGTTATAATTGTGGAATTGGGTTTGAATTGGATTCTAGGTTAGGTTAGGTTCCAAGAATAGGGTTGAAAACTAACCTTGGGTTCTAAGCTTTCAAAAAATGGAATCGATTATAGGTGTACTTCCTATGTAGTATAAGAACTGAAACCAAATTGGTTCATTTAAAAATCCAGTTCTTGTCCTATCCTTTTGTTTAGGGTTTGGGTGGGTGGTTTAAGGTATTTTGGTTTTCTTTTCATTCTTTTCATCTTATCTTTTCTTTACTCCTCATTTTTGTTTGTGGTTGGCGTTGCCCTCTTGTTTTCATTTCAAAAACAAACAAACGAATAAATATGCATTAGATTTTTTGCATGGCATTTTTAGTTGTGGATCATTTTGGTGAGCTTCATTTTTCACAGTGGTGTACATCTTATTCATGAATAAATATCTATTATCTTTTTTCTCATACTTTTTTCTTTTTAGTTGCATCACCATCATTTTCTTTTCTACTCATGTTGGTTGTGATCATCTAGTTGTTCATCTTTTGGTTGTGATTTTTGGTGCTTATCATTGTTGCCTTTTTATTTGTTCCTCCTGGACCTAATTTTTGGCTACTTATAATTGTTGCTTGCTTTTTGGCTCTTCCCAGTGCCAATTTGTCGTCATTGTTTGATTTGATAATTTGTTTATTGTTTGAATTTTTCTTTTAAGGTTTAAGATTTAACTCGACGGAAGCAACATTCTTTTTCAATATAGTAGGTATTTGCACAAAGTTACATTGCTCTTAGTTGGGCATGGACAATCTTAAAATCTTTATAAACATATACAAGAATTGGCCCAATGATGTTCATGTTGGTGGTTTTTATCCATGGATAAATTCTTGGACATGAAAAAAACCTTAATGGACAAAAATGAGGATGTAATTGCATCACTTGGGTTAATGAAGTTCAATGAAAGCAACAATAGGATTAAGGTGAATTTTTTTTTTTTTTCTTGCATTTTTCAAGTTTTTTCTTTGTTCAAGTTTGATTGTTGTGTTTGTCAAATTTGATGTAATCAATTTGTTGTTTTTAGTTGTCATAGGTTTTTGAAATGATGTCTAGAACAAGGTTGTCACTTTATGGCCCAAACCTTAGGAATTACATGTGATGTAATCTAAAAATTTGTTAGATTTCAAACTTTTTTTGATTCTTCCTTGTTATGCCACTTTGCAATGGAGCTTGCTTGGTCTCTTGAATTTAACAAAGTTGGGGCAGATATTTTGCGTCTTTTGGGGCAAAAATTGGGTCAAATTTTGGGGGTTTTGGAGTGGGAGGTTGGAGGGCACAAATAAAACAATTTCAAGTATGAATTGGAGAGTGTTTCAGAAATTTTTTAAAGGTTTGAATTGGGGGAGATTCGGGGATTGTTTTGAGGCCGAAAAAAATGACGGGTGCAATTGAGGGTTTTTGAAGGGGTGATTTGGAAGATAGATTGGACGATTGTTTTGAGGCAAAAGGTGATGCATTTGGGGGTTTATGATCGAGAGATTATTTGGAGGGCAGAATTGAGGGTTGTTTTGGGATTTTGAAAATTGAATTCAATATTGGCAAGATGCACCTTTCAAAGTAGGCACACAAATGCATGAGACATGAAAACATGAAACCAATGGACATTAAATAATTGGTACTTGTCCATTAGAAATTATTAATATAATTTTAGAACTTCAAAGTGGATTAATTGTGTTTATTGACCTTGTTGAAGCTTTGTAACAATCTGAAATATTTTATACATAAATTGTTTTTTGTACTTTTTGAGGATGTTCGATGTCATGAGACCTAATCAGAAAGTTATTTAAAACCCACTTCAACCAACCTTAAAACTAGGATCTGGTTTAATTTTGAAATTTAAAAAAAACTGAAATTGAATTGATCCTTACATTTAAAAATTGGATCTAAAACCAATTCCTAATTTTATTTTTTAAAAAACTAACCATAATTGAAATTGACCTCATAAATTTTTGGAATTGAAACTGAAGGTTCATCCTAAAACCTAAGAATTTCACAACATTGGTTTTTACTCATGTTGTAGAAATTTGGGTCCTTTAAATCCTATTCTCTATGCATTTCCTTAGTCATGTTTTTTTTGCCAATATCTTGAAATAACCCCTTGCGTGGTATTGGCCATAAAAATATCATAAATGGGTCATCATCTGTTACTCTTCTTACTTTCTCATCACACCTTCTTTTGTTTTAGTTGGGAGCAAGTCACTAAGTACTAGTCAACCCATGGATGGGTTTGCGTAGGTCCATATAAAATTTCAACTTTTGAACTTGTTGCCTTTTGAGAAAAAGAGAATATGCGAATGATGTGTAACTTAAGTAGTTTTCATTCGGTCCCCACATTTTAAAGGATGTTCACCAAGTGTATTATTGTGAAATGTTGAGTTTTTTTCTTTTTTGGAAAACTTTATGAAAATTTCCTATTTAAATTGTTGCTAGTTTCCACATCTCTTTGAACATGCCATAAGGGTAGGGTAGAAAGGCCCATCACCAAACATAGGCCAGTCACTAAACATCCATCTAGTGCGGCAGTGGGCCTATGTGCAAATGGGTCAAAATACATAATTAGGAACCAAAAAAAACATGAAATGTTAAACATAATTAGTCAAAATCAAATATTTATTTTTTATTACCATTTAAAACCATAATAACCATGAAAGGTTAGTCATTTTTCTCTCCTATGAATGTTAATGAATTTAGACTAAAAATTCATTTGATTGAATTTTAAGTTTTGTTTTAATTTAAAACATTGGAAAATGTACATCTACTGCGTCATATGGAATCAATTTTGCAAAGGACTATCAAAAGGATTCATATAATAAAAGAATTTTCATTGAAAAAAATATAGCTGATAAGAACATATTAGCCACACTCAAAAATCACTCATACTTTTTTTAAATGTGGAATTCTAAAACTTAAAAAATTCAAAGAACGTTTCAAAATTGTTTTAGAATTTTAGAGCTTCAAGAATTCTTTACCACATATAAATGGGTTATAATGTACATGATGCATGAAGAAAAGTTATAACTTGAAGTATAATAAAACTAAACAATGTGAAATTTTAATTTTGATGATGACTTAAAATTTTGATCATTTTTCAAGATGAAGCATTAAATCTATAAGAAATCTATACACTTTTAAAAATTCATATTTATTCAATAATAACTAACAAAAAAATGTGATGCATTGGGGAACATTTAAATATGTTTTACAACAAGTTACAAAAAATTTCATTCAAAAATTCATTTGCATGTAAAAGTTCTTTTTCAAAAAAAAGACTTATAGTCCTTTTCCAAAGTAATTTTTTTGGTTCTTAATTACAAGTTTTGACCCAAACAAAATAGTTCTTATGGGTGTTTGCCTTTTAGCCTATCACCAAACATTTGGTTCAAAATAATTTTATTTTAAATTTTTCATATTGTTGACCATCCATCAAGTTTTAATGTTCAATATTAGGGATTTTGTTGGCCATGTTTGTAAAAAGTTTGAATAAATTTACAAGGGACCCATTTGGTGATGGGTGATTAGTTAAATTTCATTAAGGAGAAGGGGAAACATAAAATATTTTCAATGTTTAGTTATAAGGAAAATTTGGGCCAGTTTTGGAAGGGCCCCATGTTTGGTGTGGAAATAAAAGCTTGGTGATAAGCAATTGAATTGAACAATACAAGGAAAAGAAGTTTAGTGATGGGGTTTACAATTCATGGTAAATAGCACACAACTATCCACATAAAAGGATTAGGGTTTACATGAATCCAAAGGATACACAAATCCTTTACGTTAATTAAGGAAGCCTTTTTTATTCCCCCTAAATTTTTTCACGTCCCATTCCTCCCAAAAATTACAACCACCAAATTCACAAGGTAATGTTTTAAATTTTCATACACAATTCATTTTTACAAAAATACTAGCAAAATTTAAATAATATGTCAAAAAATTTAATTTGTGAAAAAACTACTCTCAAATCATTCATCAAGGTTTTGAAAGCATATGGGCTAGATCAATAGAGGCCAAACAACATAAAAGGATTAAAGAACTTTATATTCAAAACACAAGTCCTAATAGATCAATAGGAATAAACTTTACAACTTACAGTAGCTAAAGAAGAACCTTTAGAGCTAAATCAGGAAATTGCACATACCAAGCTAATCAAAGAAGAGTTACATGATGCACCCCCAAACTCTTCTTAAGATTCAAATGTGAGTCCGAAGGTGAAAACACCAAAAGAAATAGTGGGGATACGCTCCTTAGCTCATAGCACTTCAGAGATAAAAGGGCGTGTTGGAGTTTCGGGACAGGGACTAGGACAAGTGACAAGTGGGTCAATTATTCACATAGACCTGCACACAATAAACAACTTGGTTAATGCATAGTTCAAACATTTTTGGTGCACGGACGAACCACGAACACACACAAACTCACAAGACTCAACATTGCCCAGACTTGGGGGAAGCCACCACCTTCCCCTTTATAGTATTATCTATGATTAACCACAGGGGTTACATCAAATGTCATTTTGTCCCAAGACTTTCGAATTCGGAATCCCAAAATTCTCAAAGTTAAGATTTTTGCAACTTTGTAATCCTATAATTTTTTGTTAAACCTTCGATTGAGGTGAGGTTTAAAGAAAATTTGTAGCCCTTGTCAAGAGCTTTCCAACAATATGTGGCACACCACATGCACCTAAGTAAATCACGGCGATTCCAAACTTTTAATGGTTAGGAATCAAATTGACAATTTGACTCCCGACCCTTCTTTTGGCCATAACTTGTGTTTTAAGTACTCAAATGGGTCATGCGAACCCATTTTAGACATTTACGTTTCAAAAGTTTCCCAATGGTATGAGGACCTCTTCAATCTAATGAATTTCAACTCTTGACATTGTTTTTTGAAAATTTGAGAGTCCATTGGAAGTCCAATTCCCAAAGTGGAAGCCCATTTGGAAGTGTGTGAATTCGTTCCTTCACACTTTCCTGCACTCCTGAAAGCATGAAATGTGACTCCCAGGCTTCACTCTTAGCCCGCATTTTTGCATGCCCTTGCGATGGTCATGAGCCCAAGGCTAAGATTGTGACACTACAAGAGCATGATCATGAACAATCAAATCCTAGTGTTGTGAAAGAAGAAAAAGAAAATTAAAATTCAAGGGTGGATGCAAGGGGGCATCTTGAAAAGGATGTAATAGATGAATTTCATAATTAAAAATTCAAGAAGTTTTAGTACTACCGTTAGATACAAAGTTCTATAATTCCTAAGTACATTATAAGTAGCCATAAAAGAGGTAGATTTCTTCAAACTCCAAGAAGTCGTAGTTTGTTATACACATTTATTTCATGCACAAAAACAACTAATTAGGATTTAATATGGTCAAACTTTGAAAAAATCTATGCATTGATGACAAGTTCCAAACAGCTAGAGGCATATGCACTTCACATTTACTTTGATCCTTCACATTTTCTTCAAAATTGGTCAAAATAAAAAGATTTAGGTTTGGACCTCTTGTAAAGTTAAATCAAACACACCCAATTTGTTGGAGGTTGGGGCCCACGGGCACTAAATCATGATGTTGTTGAATGTGCTTCGTAGGAAGCGAAATGGATTGGATGACCAACCTAGCCAAGAAAAGGAGAATGTCACACCATTTTTTGGATCACAAGAACCAGCAACAAGACAACGATAAATCAACAGATCCAATCCTATCATCACTAGAGGCAAACGGAGCACCCATGCATTGGAGGAGGCCATGGATGGAATTGAAAGAGGGACAACTTCATTAAGGAAGGCAAGTAGGCACTAGAACATACCATTAACCTTGATGTCTAATCATTTGTATGGAAAAATAAAATCTAAAAAAATAGGACCAACAAGTGTATTAATAACAAAAGAAAATTAGATGGTGGTTTCTTGGGTTTTGGTTGTGCAGGATGTTGGGCTATCAATGAGCGTGTAACAATTGAAGATGAAAATGGTAGAATTGACCCAAATAAGGCCAACAACTTTCTAAGGAAGAATACCAGGGACCTCTTGATAATACTGGTTTGAATGTAGACATCTTGAACTTAACATTTATCAAACTAAAGGACTCGATATCAATAGAGCTCAAGGATTGACAATCAAATCATGCCAGATTTTCTACCAAAACCTACAAGCCTTGTACAATAAGCATAACTATGTTCCAAACCATATATGTCATATTTGGAAATATAATGAAACAAACATCCAACCAGGAAGAGAAGCAAAAGTTAAGCTTTTGGTAGGACGAGGTTCTCGACAAGTGTATAACACTATTCCCCAATCCAAGGAATGGTTGACTATTAATTATGTTGTTAATACAATTATGACAACATTGCCAGGGCTTTACATTTCCAAAGGAAAGAGGATACAAAATGATTACGTTCAACTTTGTAAAACAAAGACATGTATGGCTATGCAATCAAAAGCATGGATAAATGCATTTCTTTTCAAATAATTCCTCTTTTTCTTCAAAAAGTCAAAACTAAGTGGTATCTCTTTCGCAAATAAGCATCTCCTCACCTTTGATGGCCATGGATCCCATGTCACCTTAGAGGCAATTAAGCAAGCACAAGCATTCAAGCTAGATATGGTTACATTACTTTCACATACATTCCATGCATTGCAACCTTTGGACGTAGCTTGTTGCAAACCTTTCAAGATTCCTTTTAAAAAAGAAAGAACACAACAGTGGGTAAGTGCACAATCTAGTGGTTCATTTTTGGTAATACAACTCTCACAAAAGTCACAAACAAATTTTTATAAATAATCCATATGGATATGGTTTCAATTCCTAAGGTTTTCATTAATGTAATCTTTGACTATTTTAGTGTTAATCACTTATGAAACCTTTTAAAACTAGGTCAAAACCCATGTTGAAAAATATCATTGTTAATTGGTATAGTGAAATCACTTTGAAAATCCTGAAAGAAAAACTCATAAAATCCATAAGAATAAAAGCCCATTTAAATGTTCCAATTATGTACCCATGGGGCACAAAATTTTTGAAAAAAAAAAAAAAATCATTTCAAAAAAACTTTTGAAAACGAAGTTTAATTCTAACCCTCCAAAAGTTCACAACCACCATTGGGTTAAGGTTTCACAAAATAAGATTTCACAATTAGCTTTATTATTTCATTCTTCAACCCATGTTTAGTCACAATAAATAATTTGGAGTGGAATTCGATATGAATTCTTAAATTTTTTTAACAATTTAGTCAACTTACGAGTCCAATTTTGTTTTTCAAAAGTCCACCATTTATATAAAATACATTACTTTCAAAAAAAAATTATGCAAATATTTTCATAATCAAGTTGTTATTCTAGAATGAATCATCATTTAATGTATTTAAAATCAAATCATTCACCATAAGCATTTAAACACAAAATATTTGCAAAAATTAAACTTGTAATGCAAAAAATGAGTCATTTTACCTTGCATTCACCCCAATGATCAATAGGAATTACATAAAAGCAGACAAGATAGTTTTGGCAAGATGGGTGGACAAAGCACTAGACCAAACATTATCAAGAAAAAATATCATCTTAGGGTTCAAAAGTACAGGGATTTGGCCACATTGCACCCTAAAGCAATGAACAAGGCCTAGTAGCTTATATACAACAGTGAATCAAACTAGACAAGAGCAAGATGATGATTATCAATCAAATCAAAAAGAGGATGGGAAGATGGAATGGGCAGAACAAAATGTTATAATTGATCAATATAACTTCAAATGCAAAACCTACAACTCATGAATCTATGCCTAATAGTGTGGCTCAAGATTAGCCTAGGTAATATGCAGACATGCATATAGTTTCTACAATCATTACAAAAAATTTGCCACAAAAAACATTGCAAGCTAGCTTAGACTTTTGACTCTAATAAAGTCATTAATTCCTTCATATGGATCTTTGAAAAACCAGAAAAAGAAAAAGAAAAGCCATGGTTCCTCTTTCTCTCACTTTCTAGCACTTACTTGGTTTTTCTAAAAGCACACATTACAATTTGTATTTTGTTTTTTTAAAAACTTAGATCTTGGTTGCTATAAATGCAATTGAATTATAACAATTGTTAGTTTAAATACCAACAATTTTTCTCTAACTCACTTGTTTCAAACTTCATTTCTTAATGTACATTTTCACAACAAATATGTTAAAATTTTGGGTAGTCCTAATTGATCATGGCTTGGCTTCTTTGCTCATGCTGCAAAGTTCTCTAGTGTTTAGAACTCTAGTGTTTTTTTTTTCTGCCAAACCCATTTTGCATTGAAATCAATAGAGAATGTGTGCATGGCATTCAATGGGATAGATTAAATGAATTTATAAACATTCATATTATTCATTCGTCACAATTTCCCATGATGAACATGACATGGCACCACATAAATATTTGTAACAAAATTGTGATTTTTTTCAATCGTTCAATAAGCTTTTGGGCTCATTTAATTATGATCACACCCAAAAAATCAAAAAAAATTAATTTATTATTATTTGCTTGATTTCTTAAGTTGCTACAATCCCATGTTTTCAATAAGGGTCATAAGATATAAACTTGTGGCACATGAAAGGGGTTCATGGAAATGAAGTGGTGGATGTTAACATGTAACAAGTGGCAAGGTCTTGTATTATGGAGAGCATTTTTCACAACAATTGTGGTGGTTGTTATCATGTGCATAGGATTTGCATGGTGCAAGCGAGGACATTGCGAGTTGTTAGGAGAAGGTGGCTTGATCATCTTTGATGTCAATGGAAACCCACCAAATATTGGTTGAAACCCAAACTTGCTACATGACCTCTTGCCAATAGTCATACTAAAAGTTGTGGGAAATGTGTTGGAAAGCCTTTTCAATCAACATCATGTCCAGCAGATGTTGGTTCAAGAAGTAATTATCTAAGTTTTATTAACTTGATGGTAGTTTAACCCTTAATAGAAACTTAAAGGATTGGATTGGTTCATGTTCTAACCAATTATGTTGGGAATTTTGGGAATTTTTGAACTTGGTGGTTGCCATACCCTTCATGGAAACTTATGAACTTGCATTGGTTCATGTTGGAACCAATTTTGGGAATTTTAAAAACTTAACCTAGTAGTTTCATGTTGGAACCAATTTTGGGAATTGAAGCCCACTATACCTAATTGTGTTGACCTTATTAGCATCCAAAGTGATGTGATTTATATGATGGGACAAATGTTTATAACTTTGCATTTGAGAAACTTTCTTCTGTCAAACATATATGCCATTATACCTACCCTTAAAAGTTGAGTTGCAAGTATCCGATGAATGAAAGAGTGGTGGTTCTATTGTTGTATTTGGAAAGGGAAGTGTGCCAAAATTGCACATGCAATTGTTGTGGAAGCTTTGACTACATTGATTTGTAGTTTTGGTTTATTGTAGTTGGCAACATGCCAACCTTGTCCAACAATTGTTGGATTCCTTGATGAACCAAAGTGCCCTACACATGGCTACACTCCCAATTTCAAAACATTTAATTGCCTTACAAACACCTACAATGACTTCGTTGGCCTATTTTTAACACCAATCATGACACAATTGATAACTTATTTAGCAAAGGAATGAATGGGGAGTTTGCATTCTCTTTGCTCTTCATATTTTATGACAACTTATTCACTTGCATTGTTGATATATGGAATAACAATGCCATTGGGTCTACTTGTCTTGGCAATTTTATGTGGGGCAACTTACAAACCCATCATGAGCATGGCAACGAGAATAATATATGGGCCGAGTTCAATGATGAGTTCAATGTTCTTTTAAGAGTTGCCTCATTTTTTTAGGGTTTCATGAATATGACTTTTTCTCTTTGCATTATTTTTCTTGAAATAACCAACAATTTGTCATTGCTCCCCCAAGTTATCATGCTTGTGTTGTTGGTATTAAAGATAGTTGGGGATGGATTTAACGATGTAATATACCAGTTGCATGTCCAAATTAAAGAGATCCCATTCCTAGAAGAACACCCACTATCCTTTATGCAACATTTGATAGCTTATGATGTCATTATGGGCTTTTTGGTATGGTTTTATGGGATACAACGTGTTGGTATAATTTTGGAAGTGCTTCATTCCACAAAACATAATGGTTTCGTTATCATAGATAATACTTTCAAGGATGGAAAAGATGAACAACAACAGTTGGTGTTTTGTGGCCTTGCCTTAAGATCACATCTATTGGTATTGTAGAAGAAAAAGCAATTCACAAAGAGTAGAGAACTTGGAAACATAATAATTTCCCATGCATCCATGGATCTTTGTCATCAACAAAATTTGCCAAATTGGAATTTAGGAAGGGGGTGAAAATCCATGATATTCAATTGGACCTTGGTAAGGAGAAAATGTTTTTGGATTTGCATCCAATCACAAGTAATTCACCCTATAGAGTGGTGAAAACCATGTCATTTGCCAAAGCTTATGTTTTGTTTCAACAACTTGGTCTATGCCATCTTTGTGTTATACCAAAATCTTCAAAGGTACACATTTAAATGTTGAGTATTTGTTGTAATTTTAATTTGGCTTGATATTATAGGATTGTGGGTTCGAGATCCAAAATTTGTTATTTAAGTTGAATGGGTAAGTTCATTGTATGGTAAAGCCCTAGTGTTTGGGGCATTCCCGAAAAAAGGGGCTTAAGATGAAGCGATAGCCAATTAGTTTGGCCATTCATTTTGGGAATGTCCCCCACCTTGTGGACTTTACCCATTGTAAAGCATGAAACAAATGTTATCATGAACTTAAACATAGGATGGGGAGGTTTTTACACCTACCCCTTAAGAATGGGAAGGATCTTACAACTATATGTAAGAATAATTTCCCTCCCACCTTTAAGGAATAGGTGAAACTTGATCCCTCCTTTTTCTAAGAGAGATATTCATGGATATAAGATGCTTTTTATTTTGAGAATTCCGTTTTTCATAATGCCTCACATCATTTTTTTCCCCCCAGACATTTGCAGGGTACCTGTGTACCCACCAGCTATTACAGAAACAAAAAA
>Ga0116231_10007348_pt1 | contig 20266 bp, 19 predicted proteins | sample S1TSphgellanicum_2_FD_89695 | JGI IMG/M metagenome (GOLD analysis project Ga0116231, IMG submission 89695) | Host-associated microbial communities from peat moss isolated from Minnesota, USA - S1T2_Fd - Sphagnum magellanicum MG | ecosystem: Host-associated > Plants > Peat moss > Unclassified...
AAAAAAAAAAAAAAATTAAAAAAAAAAAAAAAAAAAAAAAAAAAAAAAAAAAAAAAAAAAAAAAAAAAAAAAAAAAACCACCCTCTTTTTAAAGAAAAAAAAGGGACCACAAGCCCGATAAATAATTAATAATTAATAATAAAAACAAACAGACAAAAAAATAAACAAATAGATAAATAAGCGGCACAATTAAATAATAAACAAATAATAATAATAAATGGGTCGTAGGTATCTTATACCCTTATACTCTACCCTACGAATACGTATTTATACCTTGGGAATGAAGAAAACATGTAAAATTGGTTTCAGCTACGGTTTTTTAATACTCTACCCGATCTACATACTCTACCTCACGAATACATACGCTACGAATACGCTTTTTATACGCTGGAAAGGACTTTTAAAAAAAAGGGTTCCTAAAATTTGGTCGGCTACTGCTTATTTATGTAGGAATCTTTTAAAAGATTCACAAGTTAAGCAAAAGAAACCTGCCTCTATACGTGCCCTATTTTCCGTATTCTAGCCTACTAGGCCTTGCCAGTTGGCAACACACTATTCGTCGATGCACTGTAGGTTCAAAAAAGTCGTAGAGTGACAGGCGGCGCGTTCCCGCCTGTGTCGACCGGTGACTGGAAACAGGCAATAGAAGGTGGGAATGTGATGTGGCACCATTCCTGTGTGTCAGGGAACGCCACGTAAGCGGTCAGGAGTCATTCCGGTGACTGGTAATAGCCGGCGGACAGACACACCGACCCGTAGCTTCTCCGCCCGGGCGGGGGGGAGGAAGGGGGCCACACAACGTTTGTCCTGGTGTCTTCCTTGTCGCCCCTCTTCCCGAGAAAGGAAGGAGAAGAACCAGTCGCGAGCTTCATGGATTTTTCGCTGTTTGTTTTCCAATACATTGATTCTGAATTTGGGTTGTAAGGATTTGGAGTTGCTCTTTGCCGGAAGATACAAAACAGTTCGCCTTTTTATCCGGTGTGTTTTGATGAAGAATTGGTGTAGCAGCAAGCAAGCAGCAGCCCATGCAACAACAGCAACAGTCTCAGTCTCTCTCCTCTTCTTCCGTGGTTGCTTCTCTTCCGTAGATCCCTCTTGAATTGGGTTTTCGCAGGCGCTCTTTTTACACAGCCTCTTTTACCCTCAGATACCTACACTGTTTTGTTTTCTCTGTTTGTTTTTCTGTGTGTTGGTGAAAGAAATTCTCAGCTGGGGAAGTGGGGAAGTGTGCACATGAAGACGGGGAATGTGGAACTGGACCGCCAGGAGCTTCGCAGTTTTACAGAATGAGGTCGTTTGTGGAGTGTTTCTGGGGTTCTGGAATGACGGGTAGCGGAGATTCGAAGCTCCTCTGGAAGATTGCAAAGCTTCCGGAAGAGTGAGGAGCAGGACACAATAGCTGGAATTCAGCAGTGATTGAGAGCAGAATGCGAGCTTTACGTATAGGGGTTTTGACCCCTTTGCTTCTTCTCTGTGGTTGGTTATCCGATCCCACACATGTCCTAACAGCTGCTTTGCAGTTGCCATCTCTCAGTTCCAGTTCTCTTGAGTTTCTTGCCATGTTTTTTTTTGTGGAGATAGAAGATCCTGGTGATTGTGTAGACATGCTGTTCAATCCTCTCTGCGTTTTTTTTAACCCTTTTGCTGAGTCAGTGGCTGCAACATAGTGTGTACAAAAGGTCTGCAGATCTATCCGAATTCAAGTCTTGCAAAAGAATGTGGGGATGAGTACATAAGCCCTCTGTCACTGTTTCAAAGAATCCTTTGTTTTTTGATCTTTTGAGCCATCCATTTGGACTTTGTTGTTGCAGTTACATTCAGAAAGAAAGAATTGTCAATGTGCAGAGAATGTTAATGTTGTTGTTATTGCTTCTTGTGTTACTCATTTCTTAGAAGTAGGATTCTTGAAGCTGCTGTTTATCAGGGTAAAGAAAAAAGCAATTCAGTTCTGGTAGTCGAGGAATTCAGCTTAGAGGATGCACTGTTGAAACAAGATTTTTGCATAGATATGTGATTTCAATTGCTGCCTCATGTGTGGGGCACCTTTTCTGATTGATGGGGTAGTACTTAGTTTATGATGGCATTGATCGATTGAATGGGATGTGTTTCTCAGCTGCGTTTGGGAGCTGGAGTTTGTCTTCCCTGTGCTTCCTCATTGCATTTTTCATTTTCCAATACAAGTGTCATAGACAAGGTATTTAGTGTTGCCCCTTGCGGCTGCCCATTTTCCAGGTTTTGAATGATGTCACTGTGAGAAACTAGGGATGGGTAAGAAGTTGAAGCTTGTGGTAGTTCTAGCCTAAGGAAATGAGAACTAAAAGAATGAGGCAGAATGGTCTGTAGATCACTATCTTTCTCATAGTCACAAGGCTGCTCTGCTTGTGATGTTGTTGATAGGGCAGGCAGTTAATTATAGAAAGACAATTCATTTGCAAGAAGGAAGTGAAGATCTTTGGGAGCTCTTTATCTGCTTCTGCTTTTGGTGCTTGAGTTTAAAAACCACTGTGATTGCACAAGATGAGAATTTGAGAGAATGAGTGCCTAGAATTGTGTGAGGCAATAAATGATGTTCTGTATGTTTCAGATTGGAGAGGTCACAGACACAGGCCATGGAAAGGGCTCATCTTTCTTGCAGGAACTGTGCTAATCACCGAAGGAGCTGTGGGACTCACATGTGCTGTGCTGAAACTGGACAAGCACATCTTAGAAAACCAATGGATGAAGATCTTGGGATTTTCCAGGTTTGGCTTTTGTTCTTCTAGCCTTAAGTTAGTAACATATATAGTACATGATCTTGACAAATGTGAGTGGGTTTTGGATCAAGAAATGGATACAAAGGCTGAAGATGGGGTCTCACAATGGGCACAATAGTAGCAGCAGAATCTGCTTTACAAACTAGGTTTGATGCCTGATTGTGGATTTTAAAGTTTTGTGGGGCTGGGGTCTGAGCAGGTTAGACCCATGGAAGCTCGATTTGAGAGCAATTTTTTCACTGCTTCCGCAGTTAGGAGTTTTGTTGACTGCATTGTATGCTTCACATCAAGGACAATATATCTCGTTGTATAATTGCCAGCACTCACTATATGGTCCGTACATTTTAAGTTTTGTTCTTGCATTTGAATTTGGATGGTACAAACTCAATGTGTTGATTCTGATTCCAGTAGTGGACAAGTGCTGTGTTGACAGAGATGGTGTGAGTGGGGATTGAGATCATCATGCTAAAGATGGTTGACTCGGGATCATAGACTACTTGCTGTTCTGTGAACTCAGTAGTCCCTTGTGAAATTGTAGCGTAGAGAATTAATATATAATGGGTGATCTATGATTCACTCCCAATATTGACTACTGTGGGTTGGTGTGCTAATGTAGATGAGGAGGCTATTGAAATGACATTGAGTTTGCAGAGATTTGTTCTGCCAGTGGTGCAATTGATGGCAGGGGTGTCCAGGCCCTCGTGGGTTGCACTGCCCTATTTTGTGTGCAGCTGTGCCAGCCTATTCCACTGGTCTGTGACAAGCAATTTTATTGGGCTTTCCTGGTATGTATGTGCTCATCTTCATTGGGCCACATTAGTCACAATTGAAGAAACTGTGGTTTTTGTCTTTATGAGGGAACTGCAAGGCTGACATACAAGAGCTGGGTTTTGTGTGATCTGTTCAAAGGATGTGGAAGCCACTGCTATTCTACACAGGAGCACACATAACTGTGCTTTACATCTACCAAGTGCCATTTCTACTGCACTCAAATGTTGTGGATGTGGTGGAGTACATAGGCTTGTTCAAAGTTGGAGTCCCATATTTTCCATGGACAGAAGCCATCCAAGCTGTATCTCTCATAGCCTTGTATATTCTGGTACTGTTTCTGAATTTAGATCTCTTTCATTCTTTCTACTTTATCTGCATTTCATTCATTATATTGGGTACCCTTTCTTCAAGGTCTTCTGATGTTTGGGGATTTTGTGTGCCAGCTATGCCTGGTGGTGAATGACATGAAAGATGACCAGAAAGAATCTGCCTTGTCAACACTGTCGTTGAGGGCTAATGAGGAGAGTTCATCACAATCATATGTGGCCCACATTGGTGTTAAAGATTCACTGAACGAGAGGCTCTTGCCATCCACTATCCCTCCTCCTGAGGACATGAGGTAAATTTGCCTAAAGGTCTGCTGTTTCTTGCACCTGTGGAAATATCATCACTTTAGAGTGAAATATAACTAAGGTCTAGCAAACTCCAAATTTGTGGCTTAGACACCCAATTCTGTTGTCTTTTTTGACATGTGTCTTTCAAATAAGTTCTGTGTGGATATTGTGTCTCTCTGCTGCTGTTGAAGGTTTAGGGTTTAGGGTAATGGGAAATTCTACCTGTATCGCATGTCTCAAGTGACTTTGTTTCAATCATTGCATTTATCAATTTGCAGAGACTTAGTGAGAGTGGCTGTGAATAATGCTTCTGCGTACAGAGCCTCAAGGAAGCTGGCTTTGGAGCGAAAATGGATGGTCACTTTCCAACATGCCACTATCAACTTCTTCACATATGGTTTCCCTGTAAGTGTTGTTCAATCTGAAATCTTTTTGTCTCCATCTGCCTTGTGCAATCACCAGGAAAAAAAATGAGTTTCTAATCATGTAAGATTGGGTGAATGGGTGGGAATACAGATATGCATGATTGGGCTGATATGCTGGAGTTTCATGCATGTCAGCCTTTGTGCATTTGGGCTACTTGCATACGTGGGTTATGTACTCATTGCACCACCCTCTGTCATCACATTGCTCCACCTCAACCCGGTGTTGTTAGGCTTCATCCTAATCTGGGCTTTAAGTATCTATGTCTTCAATGCCGCCTTTGTTCTCATAATGGACAAGTTTGACATTGTATGCAGAACCTAAACCCCCATTGCTTTCAATGCATTTTACATAGTGAAATAGTGTTCTCATTAAAGCAAGGATGCTAGCATTTGGCCATTGCTCATCCCAAGGTTCTTTTGATGTTGAATTTGATGTGCATGAGTCTACTACTACCGATTCTCTTGCAATCTCTTGTTTGATGTAATTCCCATGTTTCTTTTGGAATTTGCCAGGGTTTGGATATCTGGCATACAATAGGACTTTGGCATTATTCCACACCTGGGTTGTTCATATTTGCCTTATTTGCACTTGGGGTGCTTGTTGCTACTGAGATAGTTGTGAGCAACAGCATATTCAAGAGTCGGAGTGAGGTGGGAAGTCCGAGCACCAGTGGCAACCAGAGGGAAGAAGGTTTAAGCTGCTTTCTTGTTGCCAACTTCTTATCTCTTCTCTTGGCTTTTACTCTTTTGCTGTACCTCCCATGTGTGCCACATTGCTGCAGCCAATCTGTCTGTTTAACTGGGAAAAAAAATTGTGGGTGTGAATTTGGTGGTTGTTACAGATGGAGAAAATAAGAAAGTGTTGGTGTTGGCAGTCATTGCATGGTGTGTGCAACGGTGTTCACATATTGTCTCCTTGCTTCTGATTTTCATTGTGGGAATGAAGGCTGGCCTGCTTTATGCAGTTTACAGTAAGTGCAAAGTCTTCCTTTTCCTGCAGTTATTGCAATGTAGTTGACAGTGCTCCTGTTGGTATAGCCTCTAAAAGCATCACATTCTGTCCTGAAAATTTTTGTTCTTGTGTGTGTGTTATCTAGTGGGGTTATTCATTGTGTACTTGGTGAGCTCATCGATGGCAAAGAGGACCAGGTGCTTGCTGATTCTCTTGTGCGAGCTCCACTTTGCTGTGCTTTACTTGTTGCAACTGGACTACATTTCTTCAGCAATTGCCAAACATGAGGCTTCGTTGAAGCCCATCCTTTTTGTTTTAGGTGAGAAACAAAATCCCCTTCACTGGCATCTTGAATTCCACTACTAGTACTGCAACCTTCCTTCTGATAAACACTTCAGGGAGTTCAGAGTGTGGACAAAATTGGGTACTTGGTTTCAAGCATGCAAGATTGATATTATGTATGAAAAGAATCAGAAATTTTGTGAACAAAATTGTTAATGTGTGAGCATTTTGTTGCTTTTGCAGGTTTATGGGAAGGTTCCAAGTTGCAGGACTTCTTGAAAATTGGGGCTCTGTTGCTATTTTCTGCTGTGCAAAACCATGGCCTCAAGGTGTTGAGTGTCTTGTCTGCCATGGTGCAGCAAAGCCCACAAGTGCCTTTAGGCTGGGGTATTCTCAGGCGTGGCAATGGGGGCTCAATCCTCATGTCAATTTATGCAACCGAAGGTCTAGATCATTCTGAGCAAGAAAGCAGCACTCAATGTATGAACTGTATATCTCAATTTCAGGTTTCTTGGCTAATCAGAGGGCTATTCTCTTCTTTGTTATTAGATGCCAACTAGATTCCACTCACAGATTTGTACATGGACTGAATCGAACTCATCATTGATGCTTGGTTCTCTTGTTGCAGCAAATTGGGTCACAAGCAACCTTGCAGCATTTGCAGAGAATATTCAATTGGTGTATCGGATGTTTGGGACGTACATTGCATTTGGAACAGTTCTGCTGGTGATATATGGTGTGGACCAAAGCTATGTATCTATCGGGTACCTAAGCCTATTGTTATTCTGGATTGTTGGGCGGCAGCTGGTTGGAAAAAGTGAGATGTACCTTTGGCTTCCCTTGATGATATCTGCTGGTGCTGTACTCATAGGCCGCTATATCTTGAGTGCATTTCCTGTAATCCAATCCAAAGTCCATGTTTGGATCCCACTTGATCAAGGTTTTGGCTTCAGACCTGAGGCTTCAATGTTCCAGAACTTGTGGGACTGTCTGGCGATCCTCATAGTGATGCAGCTTTTCCGGGTTGAGCGTGCACAGAAAGAGTTTATGACGGAGGATTATGAACCGGCTGGTGACTACATCAATCCCAACCTGGGTTATGTGGGATTTATCAAGCGGTTCCTGATTCTCCACAGTGGGAAGGTTTTGGCAATTTCTGTCTTTTATGCTGCCATCACCCCTGTGAGTGCAGTTGGGCTTCTGTACCTCGTAATGCTGGTGGCAAGTTGCTGTATGCCAAAGGCATGGCGCTTACCAGGACAACTGTATGTTTTGTATACAGCCTTGCTTATGGCAAGTGAATACATTTTCCAGATGTGGGGACAGCAAGAGCAGATGCTGGTAGGTCAAACACATGGGGAGTTTATGTTCTGGCTTGGCCTTCGTTTCTATGGAGGAGACTTTTGGAGCAACGAGGCAGGAATGAGAAGCAAGTCAGTTGTGCTCATTGCATGCATACTGCACTGCACTACGCTGGGATGGTTGGATCTTTTGCCAGCGTCCTTACGAATTGATGAGCGATATGAAGAGCCCTGTTTGTTGTTTCTTCCTTACCCACATCACAGCCACCATTCTGCGCACATGCCAATGAATCCCAACTCTTCAGTTTTGACCCCCGATTCCTCAAGCCTAGGCACTAAGGTCCATTTTGTCCAACAAAACAGTAAATCTCTGTGTTCAAGAGATCATATTGTCAACAGCACCAGTACACCAATTCTTCCATCAGAGACAAGGGTTCCCTCATCTGAAGACATCATGGTTTTGCAAGAGGATATAGCATCAAGAACAGATTCTGGTGCTGCACAACCAGTTGCCCCATGTATGCCTCTGCATGCTGCTGCTGAAGTTGGTTCAAGCAGCCAGTCCAGTAGACGGTCATGGGGAAGTGGGTCAGAGAGTCACTGGTGGAGGAAGAAAGCAGTGCTGTTGTCGAAACAGGATAGGTATGAAGCCCAGTTGTGCACATTGCACTTTTTTGTCAAGCACACGATTGAAAATTTTGGGCAGCTGTATGGCCTAGAGCTCTCAATGCTGGTGCTCCTGGTGGGCAGCTTTGTTCTTCTCAATGTCATGTCCTTGCTCTATGTCTTCATCCTTGCCCTCTGCATCTGTCTAAGCCGGCGTATTTTGCGGATGCTCTGGCCCTTCTTTGTGGTGCTCTTTGCTCTTCTGATGGTGATGGAATATGTGGTTCTTTGCAAAATGCCTCCTGCATGGGCAGTTTCTGATCCATTGCTTGAACAAGGATATGGAGTCCAATGCCAACAATGCTGGAATAACTACAGTGGTCATATTTCGTATTGTTGGTGGTGCTGGCTTGGTATGTTTTCCCATCCACAAATGCTTCACAATGGCACGTACTTTGTAACTTCTTTGGGTTTCTGAGGGTTTAGGGTTTAGGGTTTCTTTGGATTGTGTCCCATGCAAATCTCATGCATTGTGACCACCATGGAGCACATGAAATTTCTAGTATACTGAGAGCCAGCTTGATTCTTATGGATGCAGGAATGGCAGTGGATGATCAGCAAATGCTTGTGGTGCATTTTGTGGTGTTTATGATGGCATGTGTTCAGTTGAGAGCAAACATGTCAGCAGGAGGATCAGATGCATGCTCCATCAACACTAGAATGAATCTATCCAGCTATAGGCTAGCCTGGAAGGAGATTTCATATGAAACCACGGCACAATGGACATGGCTTGACCACATACGGTTCTTTGCCTACCGTAATCTCCTGCATGTTGTCCTGCTCCTCATCTTTGTTACAGGCACACTCCAATATGACATGTTACACCTGGGTTATTTGGCTTTCTCGCTCATATTTTTTCGCATGCGGGATACAATAATGGAGCGTCGCAATTCCATCTTCCGGTTCTTACGGCTCTATAACTTCATTCTGATTGTTGCATCACTGGCATATCAAGCACCAAGTTTTCGTTACTCAGTTGGTCAGGCATGCACCTTTCCCTCAGGATTATACAACATTCTGGGTTTCTATAAGTATGACTATGGCTTACACATCACAGAGCGATCTGCACTTGTTGATATCACTATCTTCTGTTTAGTGGGATTGCAATCCCACATTTTTCGGTCTCGGGAATTTGTGCAAGTGCTGCAGTATCTTGAGGCACAGCAAGTGGAGGCTCGTGCTCGTGCTCAAGTAAATATGCCCAGACTTCATTTTTGGTTGCTGTTAGTTGAATAAACAATAAAAGAAGAAAATGCTGGATAAACTTCAGATTTAATCATGTGACTGTCTCTAAACCCTAAACCCTAAACCCTCACCCTGTACTTTGCAAAGAATCTTTAGCGTATTGCTGAGAATCGTACCCATGCAGGAGGACAAGGCTGCTTGGAAGAAGCAGCAGCTCAGGCACATCCGGGAGATGGAAGAACACAAGCAACAGCGGAGGCAGCAAGTGGAGAAGATGAAGTGTGACATGCTTCACATGCAGTTGCGTCTTGAAGCTCTCAACTCTATCGGACCCATGATTGAGGCAGAGGATCGACTTGGACCCATTTACCCATCAGCTTCACCCTTTTCATGCCCTGAACCTGAGAGGCCTAACTTTTCAGGCGACAGTCCTCGCAGTGTGGAGCGCATTGCCTCTGAAATTGCAGCTGCAAGAAAGCTGGATGGTAGGGTGATGCGGGGTTTGAGTTTTGAGACCCATTCTGCAGTCACATTGGCACCCGTTTCATCCCACCCTTATGCAGGGCATTCTGATGCAAGTGATGAAGAATACAACTTGCTCCAGAGGAGGAAAAATGCTCAAGGAACAAAGAAAGTTTTTGCAACTGATGATTCCTGCCTTAAGGAAAGAATTGGGAAGCATAAAGAACAGCGCAATGAGAAACTGCGCAAAGCTGTCACAGACTCAGTGATCATTAACCGAGCTGTTTCAATTTTGTACCCAGAGGGGGATTCCAAGTGTCCTACAGTCTGCAGTTGTGAATCAGATCAGCATCGCCATGGAAGTCTGAAAGAGGGCTTGATGGCAGGTGTGCAGTTTGTTGAAAGTGGTGTTACCCAAGTGCAGTCTATTGGGGAAAAAGCATTGTCAAACTTCGTTGAATTTTTGAGTGACCAAGAGGGGGATGGTACTGAGGCTTCATCAATAGAGGAGGAATTGCGTCAGGAGAAAGAAAGGAATTGGGAGGAAGAAAACATGGGCTACAGGTTACCTCCCAGGGTCATAGTAGGGGACAATTGGTACTTCTCTGGAATGAACAAGGTCTGGAGCCAGATGTGCATGGTGTGCTACTATGCATGGTGTAAGATGCGAGGGAACACCAATGTTGTCTGTTACTTCTTCTTTCTTGTTGTTTATGTCTGGAATTTTAGTTTGCTCACACTTGCTTTTCCTGCTACGCTTTTCATATATGCATTGATTGTGAACCCAGGCCCAAGCCAGCACTTTTGGCTGGTTATGCTAATTTATACAGAGCTCAATATACTTCTTCAATACTGTTATCAGATCTACCTGAGACATTGTGACCCATCAGACCTCGCACCGTGGATGAGAAAGCTTGGGATTCCTGGATCTTTGATGGATCGTTCTTTTGTCATAAGTGTCCTTCCTCTCTTTCTGGTGTATCTAGCCACATTAGTGCAGAGTTCAATAAAAGCTTGTGATGGTGAATGGATGCTAGTAAGTGAAAGCAGCTCATTTGCATCAGGGCGGCGAATGTCAGACCCAGAAAAGCAGAATGAGGCACGACGAAGGTTGAGCCTATTGCAAAGGCTATGGAAATGTGTCACATGGGTGAGTGAGTTTTTCCTCAGACTTAACAGAGGGCTGCTGAGGTACTGGCATGCTTTGACACACGGCTCTGAATCTCCACCACACTTTGTGCAACTTTCAATGGACGTTGGTGTCTGGCCAGATGCGGGTATTCAACCTGAACGCATTGAATCAGGATGTAATAGACTCCTTGCAGCTTCAAGATTTTCCACTGATGACTGTGCGGTGCCTACTCATAAGGATTTGTGCAGCCGTGTTCAAGTGGAGAGCATTGAAACCAGTCCTGATAAGCAGGGTACAGCTCTGGCAGTGTTGGAGGTTATATATGCTGCCCCATTGCACAAATCCTCTGTGACAGTTAACTATGCTTCAATGTCACCTGCAGCTGATGTTGCTGCTGAGCTTCAGAAAGCCAAAGAGGAAGGATATGTGGAAGTGACAGGGTTTCCTTATCCTATCATCTCTGTAATACCTGGTGGCAAATGTGAAGTTGATTTGTATGCCTACATATTTGGCACAGATTTGGTCACGTTCTTGTTTGTGGCCCTTTTCTATCAGTCATTTGCCAAACATAGCTCTGGACTGCTTGATGTTACACAAGTGGAGGATCAATTTCCAAAAGACTTCGTCTTTGTGCTGATGGTGGGTATTCCAAGCTGTCACCTTTTCTTTTCTTCTGTTCAAATTGTGTAGATGTATGTATGTGGAGTTGGGTTTCTGGATTTTAGTCTAAAGACTGCTCTGACTACAGTTCTGTACATCGCATGGCATTGCATTAACTTTCCTGTTACGACACATTTTCTGAGGAAACGAGAGGTTATGTTAATTTTCTTTTGGGTGGGGGAGTGGTGGTGACAGACTCTTTTCTTCATGATCATCATCGACAGAGTGCTGTACCTCAGTTCATTTGCAACTGGGAAGCTAGTTTCCTACTTTCTGAGCCTCGGTTTATATACAGCATACGTGACACAGGTGATTTGGGGGATGGAGTCCATCATTGATCCCACAAAGTCCAAGATCTATTTCTTCCAGCTTCTCCTTCTCCGGATCTTTTATTTGATGAAGGGCTTGTCTCTCGCACTTCAAGCATCACAGATCAAATATGGGCTTCCCCACAAGAGTGCATTGTATGGCCAATTTCTGGCAAGACAAGTGAACACCTTCAGCTGGATAGCCTTCCGTCTCTATCGGGCATTACCATTCTTATTGGAGCTTCGCTGTGTGCTCGATTGGGCATGCACCACAACAGCTCTCACAATGTACGATTGGCTCAAGGTATATACCATCCAATATCTTTTTCAGAATCCATTTCACTTGTGTAATTACAACTATGAGCTTGTAGCCTGTGATAACAAAGTTGTTTGTTCTCAATCTATGTTCTTATCTATGGCGGTAATGCTGGAACAGCTGGAAGACATATATGGGAGCTTATTTCTTGTAGCCTGTGATATTAAGCTAGTGAGGGAGAGGCATCGATTGGGGCAAAAGCAAGGCATATCAGTCAAGTTCTGCAGTGGGGTTCTTCTCTTCTCTGTTCTTATTGTAGTTATATGGGCACCCATGCTGGTAAGTTTGCTTCCCATATTGTGTAGCATCAGCAGCTTCGTTACAACAGCTTTTGCTTTCATTCACTGTAGAGACTTAGTTGCCCAAGTTTTGCACAGGAGTTATCACAACAGTGCATACAATGAAGGGCCAAAAAAATTCAGGGCAATCAACTTTCTCTTGTTCTTGTAGGAGGGACTTAGATGAGGGAAGACAGGTCAAGGCCCTAAACTCTAAACCCTTTCATGAGTTCTGCAGATATACAGCAGTGGGAACCCAACAAACATGGCAAATCCTGTGAATGATGTCCGTGCTGGCATTCAAGTGAAAACAGGAGGTGGGAAATTTACTCTTTATGAGACAGGTCTCTGTCACATTCATGACCTAGATACATACCCACTCAATCGAAGCAGGTCTCTCTCCAGCTATGCCATTCGGGATGTGCAAATGATCTGCTGTGAGCCAGATGCAGCCACACTTTGGCTCATCCCGCCCAGGACCCTTCAGAGTTTGATTCACTCTATTGACATCGATGACTTCTCATTCATATCATGGTGGGAATTCACCCGTGAGAGGCCTAAGGGCAAGGAAGTAACACGGTGGATGAACTCAGTGGTCAATGCTGAGAACTCAATAATTGGTTCTCAGCTTAAGGCTGTCCTAAATGGTACCAGTGACTATGTGAATATTCCTGATCTCTACCCAGAATTTTTCCGTGTCCCTGGCTCTGGCGAGGTTCATTCACTGGAAGATGAGGTTTGTCTTTCCTGTCTTGTTTGTCTTTTTTATTCAAGGTCTAGAAGGTCATCTTAACATTGCATTCTTTGAAGCTGTTCCCCAGAGAGTTGACTCTAGAGGATCATGTACATCCTAAGTCCTCTTAAATTGAATAATATGATGCATCTGTGCCCATATCAATCTTAGCACTAGAAGTTGGGTTTGTCTGAGGCTTAGTTTGGTGTTGGAAAGCCTCTTTTCATCTCCAAATTGAGGAACCCAACTGGAATTCTCTTCTGTCTTTTGAACCAGTATATTGGGAAGTTCTAAACCCTTAACCATGGGTAAGAATTCCCAACTTGTTTTCTCAAGTTCTCTTGGAAGTTTAGTATTACTCAGACTTTGTTATAGCTTAGAGTCATCTCAATTTCACTATGGGTTTAACACCCTTATATTTAGGTTCTCATGAGTAATGTAACATGCAGTGGCTGGGCTGACAGATCATCATTGATTTGATTTTGGATTTGTGATGCGAAGCCTGAACACAGCATATCTGGGAAGTTGACGTTGAACACAGATGGAAATCAGGCTTGGTGGTCCTTCTTACGGGATGGGGCAGCCAAAGGAGATGGTTGTAACAGCGTGCTGGGCCCAATGGCTGTCACAGTATCAGAAGAAGTTCCTCCAAGTACATATTCATATTATGCCTTCTTGCATCTGTCTCTTTCTCTCAAAACTATAGTGAGCTTAATTGATTCAAAAGCTCGTGGCACTGCTGGAGATGAGATTGTGGTTGTCATTCTGAAGATGAATTCAGTACTGCTTGAGGAATTGTTTTCCTTGTGAAAATGTGCAGAGGGATTGATAGGGGAGACACTGAGTAAGGTCAGCATTTGGAGCTTGTATATTACATTTGTGCTGGCAGTTGGCCGTTTCATACGATTGCAATGCTCTGACATAAGAATGCGTATTCCATATGAGAATTTCCCAACTTGTGACAGGTATTGTACACTTTGACAATGCAATCTTTTTGGTCATAGTTATGTGACACATACCAATCTTTAATAGATCTAGCTCTTGTTGAAGGTAATACTCAATCAAAAGATCTTTAGGCAGATCTAATTCACACCTGCAGTGCCAATGGATCTCATTGTTTTGTAGCATGATTGAATTGACAACTATTAGATTGTCCATGGACATTGCTGGTAGCTCATTCTATCGAACCTCTCCTGAGATTACAGAGTTAGAAGGAGCTACATAATGGTCAAACATATACAGCTCAATCTGCTAATGCTAATGAGGGGAGAGACAGTTTTGAGACAGTTTGACGTTGTTGACAAGGAGACAATGCTAATGAGGGGAGACAGTTTTGTTGGCGACAATGAATGGAAATGTTTAGAATTAATGTGTGTTGATCCATGTTTGTGTGAAGATCCTTACGACAAAAACACTTGCAACATAGTCAGAAATTTACAATACTTTTCAAGATAGATTTGAATATTTACATAACAAGTACATATCCATTGTTATGCAAATAGTTGTGGGGATTTCTCTGTGATTCCATACGTTTGAGTTGTATTCTTTGACAGGGATCATGTGGGGAGGGTGCAGGTTGATGGCTATTTGTGAGGATATATATGCAGCTCGGGCTGAAGGAGAGCTTGAGCTAGAAGAAGGCCTATTTTGGACACTAATCAAAATTTATAGAGCACCTTATATGTTAATGGAATACACCAAGGTGGAGTAAGCTTTCCAATTCATTCGATGCATTTTTCCTATGAAAAAGTGCAAATCCAAAAATATTGGATATAGTATTCATGTGCTTGTTCTGTTCATTTTAGAAGGTATACATTATTTCAAGGAGTTAAGTCACTAAGATGGATGATGGATCAATTCCCACCATGGTTGTACTGTAGCATTTAGTAAATAAAAAGGATAAATTGATACAATCCTTCATTTTAGTAAAATGTAAATGATTACTACTTTAGTTCATTTTCTTGGCAGTCAAATGTGAAGCTGTCACAGAATTCAATTCACAGCTCTAAGGTTTTGTAGCTTGTGTTAGGATTAGGGTTTTAGAACGCACACTGATCCATGTCCAGAAAAGCCAAAATTGTTGCAACATTGGCATAGTGGACAATGAAAAAATGAACCAAGTTGTGTCTCATCTTTTCAGATGAGTTGAAATGCAAAGCATGGGGGATTGCAGATGATGCGTCTTTTTCTTTGATTATCACTAGAGATTTGACAGATTAGAGACGGAATAGCAACATGAAGCTTCCTGGTTTCAGTGTGTAGATAGTAGAGAGTACATGTAGGAACAGATTTTTTGGCAGCTCCTCCTCATTCCTAGATCTATTGTTTGATCTCCTCATCATCTACTCTCCAAGTCTGCTCTCCTCATGTGTTTTTTCATCAAATCTCTAGTTGTTAGATTCAAAAAGTCTGGAATAAACTAAATACATATAGTGGCAACACTTTTGCTGTTGTTGTTGCTGCTGCTTTCATGTGTGGATCAGAGGATCTCATCCTTTCCGGTCTTTGTTGCTTGAGCACAAATGTGTCTCGATAATGAGTTTCTTCTGAGATCTCACAGTTTTGCAAACATCATCCACGAAGCTGATTCGTTGTGCATTGAGTTGTAACTAGTAAGTGGGAAGAAGAACAGAGTTCAGAATTCGACACTTGTTTTGCCTCTTTTTGTGTAACTCTCTACACAGTCGACTTGGATCTAAAGCTTTCCTGAGAAGAAACAACCTCCTCCTCTCTTCTTCTTTAAAACTTGGATCTAGAACTTTGCCAAGCAAGACGAGCGACGTGGTGTAAGACGAAGCAACGAGAAATGTAGAGGCCGTAGGAAACGATGCAACACAGGAACAAATCGAAGCACAAAGGAAGTACACAAAGGGCAAACGAGAGTGTCAAATGAGAGCGTCTTTTCCAAGCCAAGACAGGTGACGTGGTGTAAGACGGAGCAACGAGGAATGCGAAGGCCGTAGGAAACGATGCAACACGGAAAAACAACATCGGAGCACAAACGAAATACACAAAGGGCGAATGAGAGTGTCAAATGAGAGCGTCTTTTCCAAGACAGGCGACGTGGTGTAAGACGGAGCAACGAGGAATGCGAAGGGCGTAGGAAACGATGCAACACAGAAAAACAACATCGAAGCACAAACGAAGTACACAAAGGGCGAATGAGAGAGTGTCAAATGAGAGCGTCTTTTCCAAGACAGGCGACGTGGTGTAAGACGGAGCAACGAGGAATGCGAAGGGCGTAGGAAACGATGCAACACAGAAAAACAAAATCGAAGCACAAACGAAGTACACAAAGGGCGAATGAGAGAGTGTCAAATGAGAGCGTCTTTTCCAAGACAGGCGACGTGGTGTAAGACGGAGCGACGAGGAATGCGGAGGGCGTAGGAAACGATGCAACACAGAAAAACAACATCGAAGCACAAACGAAGTACAGGGGCAGCTTCAACACATGTCTGCCCAAATAAATAATTAAATTCAAAGATTCCATTTCGAAATAAAAAGATTCTTCATTTTCATTACCCCCAAAAAAAAAAAAAACATTATTTGAGAAAAATAATTTTTGAAATTTTCAGCATTTCTAAAAATAAGATAAATTTGTGCTGAAGCCACAAAGGTGGATTACTAATATATGGATTCCTTTTTTTCCATTTCGAAATAAATGTTCTTCATACAAATAGATTTTCTTGCACTTGTGTTGCTCCTTTTCATCATCTAATTCAATTAGAATTCATTAAAACTGCTGGTTTAGGTAGGATGACTATAAGTTCTATAAGTTGTCATTGTAGTAGATTGGACAATTTGTTTTGCACTCTTTAAAAGTATTTGGATCTTGATCAAAAACCCAAAATTGGGGTTTTAGAGTTTAGCTAGTCTGTAAGAAAAAATTGAAATGATCATCATGTACAAGATTGACATCATTCAAGTATCAAAACATCCATAAAAGTATCATTCAAGTATCATCCATGAAACGAAATTGCTCGAACAATTAATTCCTAGGAATAATCCTTCAATTGGACTAAATCTTTCCAATTCCCTTCCTATGGTTACAAATCATCCATACCATTTTTTTCATCCTAATATTGAACAAATTTCAATCCTTATGTTTTTACGTTTTCATGATTCATGCAATCACTTTTCAAATTATAGGTTGCAACTATAAGGGTTTTTTGTTCAATGAACTTTGTTCAATTTTCACAAATCTTCCATTATTTGGAGGTCATAGAACATACATTAAGTTGTGATTTGTCAAGTGCAAATTTGTAGGTTTTGTATTTTGGGTGGGAAATATATGGTAGATTTTCACTTGCTAGAACTCCAATTGAAAATCAACTACATTGTACTTGACACATGAGATTTAAACAAATAGAAGTTCCCCAACACATTATTCATAATCGGACTTTGGGATTATAATAAACATGAGAGACAAGAAAATCATACATAATTAACAAAGGAGTTTTAATTTTTCTCAATGCAAATAAACATTGTGCATCAAGCAAAAGCATTACATTAGTCCCAAAAAATATATATATAGAGAAAGTAAATGAAAAAAACTCCACAAAGTGACAACAACAACATTTGAAAAATTTGATTGTAGGATTAAAAACATTTATTTCATTTCATTAGTAGATACTTGCATTACCATAATAGCCCAAAGGTGTTGAAAATTAAACTATACATAGGTGGTATCTAGTTTTTGAACAAATGAATGGTGGGCAAAACTAACCAATTGTTGCATGGCAAATTAAACATATTAATATATGACATGCATGAAAATTATGCAACTAGAGACTTTAGGGTTATTCTTGTTGAAAATTCTAGTTGTAGAATTACCCATGGAAATGTCATATTGTCTATGGGGATGTTCTTCTAATTGCAATTTTATTTTTGTGATTAGCAAAATAAGAGTGTGAGAGACAGATTCTGCACATAATATTTGTTGAGTTACACATGGAAAAGTCATGTTGTGTTGTAAGAGAAGTCATGTTGTTTTGTAATTGTTGTTGTTCTAATTTGTAGTTTTTTTGTAAATGGGAGAACAAAAGGGTGAGTGACATATTCCGTAAAGAATATAGATTGTAGAGTTATACACGGAAAAGTCACGTTGTTTTGCAATTTTATTTATTTTTTGTTGTTTTTCTAATTTGTAATTTTTATATCAATGGAATAGGAGTGTGGGTGACAGATTCTGCACATAATATTGCCACTTGGTAAGAGTGTAAGATGACAAATTCTGCATACAATAATACCACATGTAAAAATATTTTGGTGGTTGGTTTTTTTTTATTTTTACAAATTTTTATAAATGGGGGAATATGAGTGTAGGTGACAGATTCTGCACATAATCTTGTAATTCAGCGAGAGTGTAAGGTGACAGATTCTGGACATAATCTTGTAACTCAGAGAGAGTGTAAGGTGACATATTCTGCACATAATCCTGTAACTCAGAGAGAGTGTAAGGTGACAGATTCTGCACATAATCCTGTAACTCAGAGAGAGTGTAAGGTGACAGATTCTGCACATAATCCTGTAACGCAGAGAGTGTGTAAGGTGACATATTCTGCACATAATCTTGCAACTTGGAGAGAGTGTAGGGTGACATATTCTGCACATAATCTTGCAACACAGAGAGTGTAAGGTGACAGATTCTGCGTAGAATAAATACCAACTACAATTCCGCGCTCCCCTGACACCAAACAAATGACAAAGCGCAGACCTAACGTGCACTTTTGCAGAGTACTTTACTTCCGAGGGACCTCGACTTGCATCACTCCCCGAGTGTATCTCTCAAAAATCAAAACAAAAAAAAATTTGTGGGTTTTGTAGACACTCGCTGACACTGTAATGGGTCATTCACAGTTTGCACTTTCATCTGCAAAATCGTCACTTCAATCCATACCCTAATTGGTGTCCCAGAAGCGGAACAAAATAAAACAAGAGTAGAACTTTTCTGACGACAGAAATGCCGTCTGGATTCGCAACGGTGTAAGTACAGACTCTCATCAATAGTTTTTTTGTTGGCAGTTTTCTTCACGAGATTCGCAAGAGTGAAGACGGAAGAGTGACCAAAGCATGCAAGCAAGCAAGCAAGAGAGCGCAAATCCGTTGTTATATTTTTTGCAGATTTTCGCTTCAGAGACGTGTTTCGAGGAAGCTGAAATCTCTTCAGAGAACTTTTTTTTTTCCTTTGAGAGTTACAGTTGACAAGAGTTTCAATAGTACCTATTGGAAGCTCCATTGAGATTTTAGGGATAAGATATTTTTTTTTCAGAACTTTTTTTTTTTTTTTTTGCTTTGATTTTTTTCCTTTTGAGCAATGGCACAGCAGACAGGGAAGGGATGGTGTAGTATGTTTTTGATCAGGGTCACAATGCTGGCACTGGCATTGGGCTTTTCAGTCTACAGTTTGGGTCCTTCTCTTTACTGGCATTTTGTGGGAGAGGAAGGAGCTCTTGTGGGTTGGAGTGGAGCTTGTCAACCATGCTTCTGTGACTGCACGCACCCTTCTGATCTTCTCACCACCATGCCAATCTCAGGTCAGTAGTCAGTAACTCTTTCCCTTCCTCAGACCACAACACATCTCTCCCTTACTCATGTTCTCTTGTAATTCATCCTGGTGAAGATGCACAATGTGGGTCCAGACTCAGGCAGTTTTTTCAGCCTGAGAAAATTGTACAATGTCTGGATACGTAGTACCTTATTTGTTGTGTGAAATTCTCCACCCATTTGTGAAGTTACCATTTGTGAGAGAAATAGGTGCAAGAACAATTTGGTTTAAGCATCCTCTCAAAATCATCTCACATGTGAGAGAGGCGGAAATGTTTGAGAGAGTTAGGTTTTTTGCAGTGTAATGTTTTATTGGTTTCTGATGAAATTTGGTTCTTTTTCTTTACACTGTCTTTCGCTTGTACCTGATTTTTTAATATTCTAGATCCTCCTCTCGTTTGAATTTGCTGCAGAGAAGGAATGTAGTTTGTCTTTCTTTCTTTGCTGACTGACTTACTTGGAAATAATCCAAAAGTGGAGTGGCAATTTACTTAGCCCTGTGTTTTGTCACAATTTTTTCACTTGCAGTGTGATAATACTTCTTACAGTACATTCTCTTACATGATCAATTGTTGGGTTTGGTTGTTTTGCAGATGGGGTTTTGAACATCTCAATTTCCAGTAGGTGCCTTTTGAATCCTCACTATCATGTTTCTGCCACATTTAGAAAACTTTCAAAAGCTTCTTGATACTAAGTTGGGGAGCATTTCTAAGCCCATTTTGTGCTCTGAGGAAGATCTTGTGCTTTTTAAGTTCTCCATCTTGCTTCTCTCTCTTTTCTTTCCTCCTTTTCTTTTCTTTTTTTTTTTTTTTTTTTTTTTTTTTTTTTTTTTTTTTTTTTTTTTTTTTTTTTTGTTTTTTTCTTTTTTTTTTTTTTTTTTTG
>Ga0116231_10007349_pt1 | contig 20258 bp, 22 predicted proteins | sample S1TSphgellanicum_2_FD_89695 | JGI IMG/M metagenome (GOLD analysis project Ga0116231, IMG submission 89695) | Host-associated microbial communities from peat moss isolated from Minnesota, USA - S1T2_Fd - Sphagnum magellanicum MG | ecosystem: Host-associated > Plants > Peat moss > Unclassified...
CCTGTGCATAATGCACAAGTGTGTTATTTCAAGAAAAAGAAAAAAGAGAGAAAAAAAAAGGCCCAGGAAAAAAATGAGAGCAAGGAAAAAAAAAAACATGATAAGAAAAAGGCTCAAGGGAAAAAAAAAAAAAAAACTACTGACCAAGTATACTGATCCCTGGGGGCAGTTTCATCCCATCCATGAAATCCCATGAAATCTCAGTTTCATCCCATGGTTTCCATCGGATCACTGAACTTCTCCCGTGCTAGGTTCATCAGCTGTCAGTTGGGTAATAACTGTCACAGATACACAAACTGATAGACCTGGTCCCCCCCCTTTCTACAAAGCACACCACAGGGAATGGGCAGTGACTAGAAAATTTTTCCAAGCACTGCCCACACAGACAGACACCATGTTTGGTTTAATATATAAGATTATCATGTTTTTCATCATTTAATGCTTTGAGTTCATTATAATTTTTGTTTAATGGAATGACAAGTGCAAAATAAAAAGGAAAGAATGATGGTGTGAAGACATTGATACCCTTTTAAATTATTGCCACCAAACAAAGTAATTTCAAGTGTAGGATGACATCATTGAGTTAATATGACTTTAGTAGGCAGCCAAAGGTCTATAAGGACATGTGAATCCCCCCCTTTATCAATGGTGGAATAGTTGCAATTTCTAACTGTTCACATAGTTCCTAAAAGAATAAGAAGAATTATGTGTAGTTAAACATAGACATCAAGTTTGGAAATATTTTTCTCAGCATGACAATAGTCGCATTCCAGAAAGGAACTTGAAAGTAGAAGAAGAGTGTGAAAGATAAATTTTTAAAAAAAATGGTGGCAAAACAAGAAAGTTTGTGGAGAGGTAGTTTGAATGGAAAAGAAATTGCAAAAAACTACAAAAGAAAAAACACATCACCCACTACTACTATAGACAATCGTAGGTCCCGTGTAGTGTTGGTAGAAGAAGAGAATAATTTAGAGGAAAGGAGTGTAGAAAGTTCAACCGTAGATGATTTTCTCAACTTTTATCATCCCCGTTTGAGTGTGAAGAATAGGAGAAAGAAACTTCAACATTGAGAGGTAGTCATACTAAAAGGGAGTTACATAATGTTTCAAGAAGAGGAACAAGTACAATGTGACCACGAATTGGAGAAAAGCCAAGTGAAGTTGCAGAGTTCCTTGGAAGCAAAGAAGACTGAGAAATTCATTCCATTTCCAAAGGCAAAGCAACAGAAGTTGGGACTCAAGTGTTGCAATTCAAGTTGGACTACTTCTTTGTAGGTTTGTACAAGAATCCTCCTCCTTACTAACGTTTTGTGATAGTTTTGTGCAATTGAAAGTTCAATCTTTACAAAGAGCAAATTGTGGAAACAAAGCACCTTTTGGAGGTTGACGACATTTTTGCTATTCTCAAACACAAAAGAGTGGATGAATTGGACAACCCAATTACACCAAAAGATTTGAACACCATCAACTTTGCCAAATGCATGCATGGCATGAAGTGGGCTATGGAGAGTGGAAAAGGCAAGATTAGTGCACATTCAAAAATTTGACTAGATGTAAGTCGATTTGGAGTTAACCAAGGAATTGATTTGCAACTTCCATGTTGCTAATCAATACAATAAACTGCAAGGTAGGCAAATTGATTTGGGCATGGATGGTATTATTGTTGTGTCCAAACTTCCTTGCAATGGTACAATACTAGGAGCAAAGGAAAATTACAATACTTTTGTAACTAATTACCTCACAAGAGAGTAAATCCCTTCACTAAGGTGTTGCAAAAACATCACAAAATGGGAAAAAGAAAATCCCACAAGAGAGATACCATAGTCACAGAAAGGTTTGTGCAGTAGTGTTTGCATCCTGTATGCAGAATATTTTTGATGAGTTCTAACAGTTGGACATCAATGTTGAGCTTTTAAGCACACAAGGATCTAGACTCTCATGAAAATGGAATAGCCATTGTCTTCACCAGATCAAACTCAGCAAACTCAGTACAATACCCTAACATCTACAGACCAATAAATGCAGTACTGGAGATAGCAGAAAAAAACTACTTAACGTCAAGGGAAGCATTCAGCAAGAATGGATCTAAGAGAGAAAGCAAGTTTTTCATTTACAATCTGGCACAGGGAAGTCATTCTCCAGCCAGGTGATAGACCTCAACATCCTGCATCTCCCTCAATTGTCTCTTCACAACTTACTTGAAGCAAGTTTCACTCTCTGTACAAGAATGCTACTTTGTGTTCACAGACTAAGTGCCGATCATGGAGTTGCAACAGATGTTACTTGGATTGCATTCCATTGCTCTGAGCTGATTGGACAGGAGTTGACAAAAATAGAGGAGGGATCCAAGAATGGACTCCCTGTAGTGGCTGGAACTTCAAGTCTATGAGTCTCCGACCCACATGAACCTTCAGCAGGTAATTGTGACCCAAATGCACAAGCTATGTTCAAAAGGTTCTTGAGATTCAAGAATAACCTGGATGTTCTTTGAAGACAACAGTAACTTCGTTGTCTGCACGTGCCTCGAAAGCCACACATCCCCTCCCTGCCTCCGCAAACCGCAGCTCATCTCCCATCAGCCATGTACAATCGAACGGCAGCACCACCAATACATTGTCCCTGGACATCTTTTTCTTCTGTTACAGAAAGACGCTTTGCAAGAAAGCTCTACTCCCGTTCTGCAAGGCATCTGGTGCCTAACCCACTGAATGTGGTGGGAAAGAACAAAGCACATCTTTTGCCTGACAAAAGACTCTCAACAGCACACTATCTTGACATCTCTGGCATTATCCGTTTGCATTAACCGCACATAATTGGAGCTGATGTCGCAGCGTTACCCAAAGCACGAAAGTTTGGCGCTGTTGTTCCTGCTCACGACGACGTGGTACATCGACTTCCGCCATCGCCACTAGCACCGAGGCCCTGCTTTCTATGGAATTGGCTTTTTAGGGTTTGGATCCCACCACCACCACCGCCAGCACCTGGGTACTACCTACCTTCCTATTCACCTACCTACCAGGTGTTGCATGCCTGTTGTACGGCTATTTTGAGTGATAAGGTACACTTGATTCCTTGGGGTGCGGGATTGGACCAACCTGGCTGACCTGTAGATAGACTCGGCACTATTTTCCTATTGGCGGAATTTTTTTATAATTTCTTTTTTCGACCAACAAGTGGTTTCTGAGAATTTTCGGATTTTCTATTGGAATATATAATGTTTCCAATACAAAATTCGTATAAATCGGCAGATTTTTATATCATTTTTAAGTCATTTTTTAATTTTTTTTCCATTTTTTGATGTAGCTTATGTGACAATCATCCACAAGCTAATTTGATTGTCAATAAGCTAATTTGGCTAAATTTGGTTATGAGCAAAATATGAGAGGAAACCATTTAAACATCTCATATAATTTTGACTATTTATATAAACTTTGTATAGAAATCTGGCGAATTTATAGGATTTTGTTTTTCTAAATTTCGTGTTCTGGCGATTTTTCTCTTTAAATCTTTGAATTCATGACAGAAAAAGCCCAAAATTTTGCAGCTTTGCCAAATTCGGCATACACAAGACATGGCTGGCTCTAGCCTCTAGGTAGCCAACAATACAGATGGATGCTTAGTCTTTTTCACTTCCATCAATCATTTATAGCAGAATTTAGCTAAATTCATTTACTGGATTATTCTCACTTTGAGGCTTGGCCGCATCACAGAATTGTTTAAAGATATAATCAGACTCTGTCACCAAAGATTTTAGGCTTGAGTAGGTACTTATGATTAATTCGTTAATTCAGTTATTTTTATAGGAGTTCTATTTCTATGTGTTGGCTTTGCTTGTTAGGGAGAGACTACTGCACAATGTAGTTTTCATTTAGTCCAACATATATTATTATTATTATTATTATTATTAGTTTGGTGCAACATGTTTAGGACTCCTCCCGGGGTGTGTTATTTTGAATGAAACTTTTAGTTCTACCTAAGCAATAAGGACACTTTCGTCATTAAATAATCCTTAAAATAATGAGACTTTTTTTTAATAAAAATGTGAAGCTAAGTTAGCTTAGTTGTTGAAAACCATCCTAATTTTCCATGCCACAGCTGTAAACATTTCCTCCTCGTATGACACGAGGAAATAACACATCATGAAAATATAATAAATTTAATTTTAGAAATTAATTATTTTTTTGAACAAATTTTATTATTGGTCTTGTGAGTGTGGGAGCTGGCTGTAGATTATGATACTTTCTTTGGAACTTCATCCAACATTTCCTATTTTAACTGTTGCTGGCTGGAACTTTTTTAGCCTATATCACAAAATTGAAAAGAAACTCTGGCCATTAGTGTGGTTTATTCATTTTCACTAATTCCTAGCTTTATTTTGGGTGTTTGCTATTTTATTTTTCTCATTTGGGAACTTTGGAGGCTGCACCTTAACTTCAGATTATACTTTAAAAAAAGTACTATCGGAATATACCTTTTAAAAATTAGTAGTATATGTGAAGGGCACCTTATATCCATGGATATGCCTCTTCGAAATGAGGAGGGCTATTATGCCATTCTCACAGCTCCCTATCGCCATCATGTGCCTTTTTCAAATCCACAAGTTGCACACTTACATGACATATTAACTAAGGTGATGGCCATTGGAAGGACTTTGCTAAGCATCAGGTGGCTGTGAGCCAAGTTAGACGGAATGGCAACGATATGATGTAATTGGCACTGAGGAGAGATTCTACCACATCATTAGGACCTTTTATGGACTAGTTGGTAAACCCTTTCAAATGTTCTTCATGCCCTGAGAAGCTTAGGGTGAGGGCAAGGGATCAAAAACCACCAGATTTGATAACTTAAAAATTAAAATAAAAGCATGATATTAAAGAAATAATAACATATGTACTGAATCCCTCTAGTGAGGGATTATGTTACTGATTACATGAACAACCCTCACCCCAAAACCTTTGTATCCAGGATGAACAATCTAGATCAGTTTTTCGGTGGGTATTAAAAAATTCCACCAAACCCTCACTGGTTATCAGACCAGTTCTTAAGGCTGATAACACCAGTTCTCAGCATCCAAATGGACCAGGTGATCTTTGATTCTGATTTTTTCTTTTTCAATTCCAGAATCAGGGTATTTTTGTTTTAATTCTTTTACTCTCTGCAATTTTGCAAATTTTCCCAATATTTGGGCATATGTTTCGAATTTTCCCTAAAAAACAGAGATTTCCAAATTTTTCCAAATTTATTTTGTTGCCACATTGCCAGAATGCGCCCCAAGAAAAAACAGTGCCCGGAACTTGCAGTTCTTTGAAAATTCAAAGAACTGCCCAACACTGAAGGCTCTTCAGTCCCAGTGAATTTTTATGGGCGAATTTTCGCACTATGGGTACAAAAAAAATTGGAAAAAATTGGAAAATGTTGTTTTAAATAGTGTAAATTCAAGAAAAATTTGCAAAATTTTGGGAAAATCGCGAAAGTTTTGAGAACATAGAATTGAAAGAAAACAAAACCCCGTGAATCTAGACCGGTGTTTTTTATATTAAAAACTGTTTCCGAAACTTTGGCCATTTTTTCCAATTTTTTCCAAATTCCTTTTGTAGCCACAGTGCGAAACCAAAATTGCCAAAAAAAAAACCACTCTCGAATCTCGACCTGCGTCTGGAACAATTTGTTTAGGAAATCTGCTTTGCAGCCAAAGTGGCTATCATTTATAGAAAGATGGAGAAAAAAGTGGCGAATCCGGAGCACACCCTCGTCAGACTGTTTGGAGGCAAACCTCGAGAGTCGAGACTCTAACAGTGGTAGTGAAGCAGGGACGTTCGGCAATGCTTTCTGCAAAAACTGTCAACTCCGACAAATATATTACGCGTTTCAACAGACTCTGGTAGAATGAGAGGAGTTTTCTGTAGAGCCAGTGCGACGAGTAGAGAGATTGCGAAAGTGCATCCGAACAAGCATCGAATGGCGGAGCATACGATTTATGAGCCGCTTTCTGGAGTCAGGAAGAACCGTGAAGCCATGAGCGTGAACGGCTTGTCGGGCCGCTTTTGGCACTGCAACGAGGAAACCTTGGCCCTGGTGGATTTCTTGACTTCTTCCACGGCGGACATTCAAGATACATTTGCATACCTGAAGGAGGCAGGTCATGCGGCTGCTCGACGTCCTGATGCAACAGATGAGATTACGCAGTGGATTGCCAAAGCCAAGCAAGTTCAGGTTTAAGGCTTTTTTATCTCGAGAATTTTCTCATACGATCGGTGAACATTAGTTTCAATTGTTATCTTCCACCCGAACTTAATAATAGAATCTTTGCTCTTCAGGGGAGGCACAAACAGATCAAAGATGATTAGGTGTGGCCGTGACAGGACAAATCAGAACGGCAAAGTTTCTGACGTTTATCATGTTTTCTTTGATTCTCCTCCTTAAAGCTTGATTACCTCTTCTACACTTGATTCAATATTATTCAGTTCATTTCGGAATTTCATTGTTTGCAGAAGCGGGAGAGGCCACGACTATCCATTGATGAGTCGATCAAGAAGGAAGACAAGATTGAAGTCGTCACTAATTCTTCACAACAGGTGAGTAATGAACTTTCTCTGGACTGATTTGGATCTGTAGTGAGCGATATGTCTCTTCACAATTTGTTATTCCATTCATGGATCTGCTCTTTTACTTTGTAATATCATTTGTCTCTTTAGGGTTAGCCAAAATCATGACAGAGTCTTCCCATTGCTTCCAGAAATGTGACAGAAACTCAGCACACACATGTTTGTAGAATGGTTTGCCTGAAATCTCAGGTGATTACTCATCCAGATCTCTCAGTTGCAGGCTATCTGTGAGTCTACAATCATGTCACATTTAACCAAGACAAACCTGAATTTGTCTCAGATTCTACAAGACATGAAAGAGGAAATAGATCACACTTTGCAGTCTTACAATGAGCTCCTGAGCGATATCAAGCTGACCAGTAAGAAATTGGAGTGGAGTAAAGCTGTCAGCAAGTGTGGTGTCTTGGGAGTGGCTCTTCTGAGGCTGGTACCAGTAGGTGCTGTGATAGCTGGTGTTGCATTTGCCTTTCGTGGCACTATGCTTCCAGGTATGGCTTTGGCCATCACTGGCATGGGTACCGCTCCATTCTTTTGGTTGTGTGTAATTGTTACCCCTGACCAAGAAGAACAATTGGTGATGAAAAGAAACAATGTAGAGGATGCTATCACCATATTGAACAGCATCCATATAACTGTTGATCAATTGATTGCTTTCAACCCTTTATCCATTGACAAGGGCCAGACAGCAAGAGGTGATGTGGACACAAGGCTTGACATTTTGGAGAACCTGGACAATCTGGAGCAAGTGAAGGAGAATGGCAAGAGTTTGGTTGGGTCATGCAACACAATGGACCTAAAGTTTACAGAACTGGGGAATCAGATCCAAGTTCTGTGCAAGCAAGTAGTGGACTTGCAGCATTCTCGTTCCAAAGCAAAGCAGGGTTAGCACCTCTTGTAAACTCCTTATGTCCAAAGTGGAGCCAGGAAAGTCCGTTGGAATGATGGAAGCTTGATGTGTATGGAAGATTCTGATTACCTTTAGGATCAGGATGCGAAGGCCATCCTGAACTGGTCCTGAAGCTCCAAGTGATAATTGCCCAGTTGCCTCCATTTTTGAAGGTGAGAAATTTTGATCCACCATTGGGGGCAAACCATGTAGTTGATACCCTCTCCCCCCCAGGACTTGGAGGTTGCTAGGTTCTAACCAACTGTTGTCCTCAGTTGGGTTTTCTCAACCCCAAGCCATCGGGCTAGATGAGCTTGGTGCATGCAATTCCTATGTCATCCTGTCCAACTGTGTAACTGAGCTCTGAAAACACTGGATTGTTGCCTGGTGACAGTCACAAGGTTATCACTACACTCATTTAGATTCTAATGTTTGATTTGGTTTAATCCCTGGAACTGACGGAAGAGTTACCTTCAATGTGTTGTGGAGTTTTCTCTGCAATTTCATGAGAGCAGAAATGATCCATATTCATACTTTTTGTAAACACATGAAACATATGATAGTATATTTTCTGAATTTTTTTCTGGCTGAGTGGTGATGCATGTTGTAAACATAATATGCATCCTGACAGTATTTTTGGTGAAATGTCTGGCGCAGAGCTTCCTTACAAATTAGTCCTATCTGTTGGAACAGGTGTCACCAATTACACAATTCTTCAATTGGCTTTGTCTGCACTGGATTACACAGTGTTTGGGATCCACATAGTCTATTGAAAAGATTCCAGGGAGTTCTTCTGTTGAAGGTGTGAGTATCTGCCTTGTGTCCAAGTACTAAAAATTTCTATGCTCTGTGATTGTCTGGATCCAAAACATAGATAAAGAGTCGATATATGTTGGTGAGCCAACGCTTTGATTGATTTCTGTCTGCAGAGTCATCAATTTGTTGAGTGATGTAGAGGAATTAAGAAACATGATGTATATAGCTTAGAGCAACTGTCTACTTGAGTTGCACCTCCTTTTGGCCACAAGGATTCAGCCCACTGCCTCTAGTTTGTTTACTTTCAAACTTAACAGAGCATTCCCGCTACTTCTTTGCTGAGATTTTTGAAGGGAGGGAGGCAGAGAGAAAGAAGAGGGATGAAAAGGAAAAATTAAAACTGTTGGAGTGTTTTTGAAGATCATGAATATAATAACACCCCATCTAAACATCGACAATGAAGCACAGCACATACATGAAAAATTGGTCATAGATAAAACTGATGGCAACTACACCATTGTGCACAGATGATAACATGTGACCATACGGATATGAACTAATCGTACCATGTTGCATGAATAAAATGGTTGTATGGACAAAGTCTATCACATACATAATTGACCTTTAGGAAATTTCATGATAGATGACATTGTGTTTTGCAATCAAATCAGAAAAGTGGATGAAGTGAAATTACATGAATGAGGCAGTTTGGATCAAATTGAACTTGTAGAAATTGATTTGAAAATGTGGAGGGAAAAAAAAAGTTATGGAATGGCCAAGATTTTCTGAAGGATGTGGGCAGATTTTCACATTTCTTCTTTTGAAATTGCAGTATTAACCCCATAGGATCCCAAAGTGTAATAAGATTCCTAAAATTTCCACCTTTCTCTTGTCTTGTAGCCAGATTTGAGTAAATCCTCTTATGGTGATCGCCACTTTTGGTACAACATGAGAAACTTTATATCTTATTTATAGCCATATTTGGCTAAACACTCATAGCGATGATCGCCACTTTTTAAAAATCTTCCTATGGATGATAGCCACTTCGGCTCCAAACAAAAATCCTTTAAAAAACCCTCCGAGTATAGGTCCATGACCCAGTGATCCCAACTCCCTTGGAACTCCTTTTCAAACCGAGGTAATAGTGCGCCTTGCACACCGCGTGAAATACCGAATTCGCGGCACTTAGAAGATGATAAAATGAGCAGATTTCAACACGAATTTCAAGAAGCTTCTGATCACGGGAGCAAGCGATCGGTGAGTGAGCGAAACGCGTGCCCCTCTTGTCCGTAGCGACATCACGGAGGAAATTGCCCTGGAGAGAAGCTACAACTGGAATGTTTGTTCAAGTACCGTCCAGTGTTTTGAGAAGGTCGTCAGCAGGCTTAGACGTAGACGAAGATATACGAGATCGAATTATCAAATGCCTTCTTGTTCAAGGTTTTTCAACTGAGATTCTTAGAGTTTTGTTGTCCCCAGGTGCTGAGAGATAGAACCAGAAGTTTCCCGTATCAGCATCTGACTAATTTCCACAAAACTCAGACTTTGTGGCATTCCCGAAACTGTTACAAATAATGGGGGGACATTGCAGTACGTCGGCGTCCAAGGATGCCATGGTGGATCTTAATGCAACGCTCGTTTTACTGTCTGCGACCGAAAGCCAAGTTGGCCAAGTCTCGCAAGCGATGAAAACCATGCATCGCGTCAACGAATTGATGTGGAACACACTTGATGCTCAAGGACGTTGTGTAACTGTGCAGTCCGATCCGGAAAGGCTCAAGTTGGTTGACGATGTTCTGGAAGATTTCTACCTGTGCAACAAGGAAACATTGACCGTGTTGGATTCCATTACTAGTTACAAGGCAGGAGTTCGAGATAGTCTTGCACACTCCAAGGCAGCTGGACAATCCATGATTACAGATGCCACGAAGCCACAGAAAATAAAGACTTGTATCAGCCCGGCTAAACAAGCTTTAGAGGTGAACTCAACAGCTTTTGTATGATCCTACATTACTGATGCTTTCCTGCAAGCTCATACTGTATGCTGCATAATACGAGTGAATCGAACTCTCATTTGCCCATCTGATCCCTGCAACCCATTTGAATGCTAGAAGCATAACATTGCTCTCAGTCTCCAGCGCCGTGAGCCACAGACGACTAGGTCTTAGAAGGAGAGGAAGGTCTTCCGGAGTTCTATTAGATTTCGTTTCCAAGATTCTATGCCTTGCGATCGTTCGCAAGTCGTTGCGTTGCAAGCTTGTATCTTTGCCTCCGAATTAGGCCAATATCATTGTGCTCATGACATGAAATTTGACAATACACTGAATTTGTCGATGATGATCTGCACTGATCTGCAGGCTGTGTTTGAGCATATTCTACCCAACATGAGAACTGAAATTTCTCGCAGCTTGCAATCTTACGAGGCTCTAGAGAGGAAAATCAAGGGAATCGTCACTCAACTCGGGTCAACGCAAAAGAAAGTACCCTGGGAGAAAGGTGGTATCTTAGTGCAAATAGGCGCCGTCGCGGCTTCCTCCTTGATCGTAACAGTTGCAGCATGTGGTATGCCGGTTTTGGGAGGCATTGCAGGCATTGCCGCCCGTGTAGTCGCTGCTGCAATACAATCCGCGTACGATGAGTGGGGTGAATTGACGGCAAGAAGTGCCCGCGTTCAAGCAACCACAGATCTGTTGAAGAGGTTTGGAGAAGAAGAGGTTGAGGCGATGAGGTCAGAGGTCTTTTTCACAAAATCAGCAATGGAGGATCTGGGCACGGTTACAGGACAAGTGGAAACTAGGATTGGGATGGCGGACACCATCACCAACTTTTCTACAACGGATCGGGATGGGTTGAAGCGTACGGGCCTTGCCCTGATTAAGTTTTGTGACAAAATGGACAAGAAATATCAAGCACTGGAGGAACAGATCGAGTTCCTCCGCACCCAAGTCATAAACGCACAACGATCTCGTTTAAACCAAACAAGTCTCAAGGATAGATAAGTTGCTAAATAAGTTGAGCTACGTTTCGGGACCTCCAGGAAAGGAGGTAGGTGTTTGTGATCGTTTCTGTTTCCAAGTTCCTAGTTTTTGGGCAGAGTGGGGAGCTTTCTTCTTCTGGCATGTTGGCTTTTCAAGTCTATCTCCACTAACTAGTAACTGCTGGCTGCTGGCTACCACCTGTGTGCGAACGATAGGCAAACCTGCTTCTTTCTGTGGCTTGATTAATCTTCAGCTTTTGTTGATGGGCTGTAAGGTAGTAATTCAGCTCATTCAAGCTCTTCAACAATTCTTATGACTTATAGCTCCACTGAATCTGTTCCAAATCAAATTCTCTTCAGATCATGTGGCTTAGTGAAAGCCATCGTATCTTCTGTTGTCATCTGTGGTGTGGTGCATCTCTGGAGTTCATCTCTGCGCTATAGATGGATTGTAAATCATGAGCTTGCATTTTTAAACTTCTGATTGAACCAAGTGAATCAAATTGGAACAGTGACCGAGAGACTTATTGAAGCTACAAAGATGGCTATGCAGGCAGGCTGGGGTTTCATGAATAGACACCACAGGTCATTGATCAGGTTAATCTGCTCATTACAGGTCTGTTGGAACTCTGGACTTGAGACAAATTATGGAACAAAAGTAAAACACATTTTAGTTAGAGTGAAGGTCGTTTCTGAGAGTGAAGGTCGTTTCTGAAGGTGACATTGTTTGGAACTCTACTCTCCGAAGAGAGTATTGTGGTACCTTTTCAGGTTGACAATTGGGTGCCAAATAATTCTTTCATTTTCCAAAATTCACTTCGGCAGTTTAAATTGCAATTTTTGAAAACTTCAGCATGATATTACAGGAAAAAAACTATAAGCCTCCAAAGCCCAAGTATTCCCATACTTGACTATTGTGGTCGAGTAGCTTGCTAAAACAATAATACCCTCAAGTAATGGCATTTCAAACAAGTAATTTCTAGAACATTCAACTTTTCTGAAAATAATGGTAATTGCCGCCAAACCTGAAACGGTACTTCGGTATACCAACACCCTCCTTCACAAAAAACAGCTTGAATTCCAAGCATCTGGCCACAGACAGTAACTAGCAGGGTTTTTTTGTCTGGCGATTTGTGGCCAGATTGCGATGACCAAAATAGGTCTGCGAAATGGAATTAAGATTTTTTGTAATATATATATTTTAAATCGCTTGAAACCCCCCTTTCACTACGCGTGGGAGCCAGATAGCCGTTGAAGAAAAAACCCTCATTGTATGTCGTCGCCTCTGAAAAAAAATAGCACTCGCCAAAAGGGTAGAAAGCAAAATTTCGCATCGTCATTAGCCAACAAAAGAAATTTAGGGTTCGTTGATAACACTTTGTTTTGATTAGAGATCACCTTGATCACAATATTGGCATCGTTGGATTTGCTAGACTTCAACGGTTGGATGTGCAAGTTTGACAAAATAACTAATTTTTCTCACTTAATTTCGCATGCATTAGATCCATTTTCATGGCATTTTATGTACGTGCATTCAAAGTTTTTGTGTGTGTAATGTGTAATCAAGACTTTTACATAATGTGTTTGGCAACAAGGTTTAATGGTGAACATTGGGGGATAAAAAATCCAAGTATATTGCGGTTCAATTCCAAATTGAAACTTGTGCAATGTGAAGCTTAAGCTTTATGTTCATTGGATGTTTTTGCAATTTTATTTAATGAAGATTTATTTGTGAAAGGCGACCACCAACAATTGTGAGATTCAAGAGTTGAGCCGTAGAACAACAGATGGATCATGGGAGGTGATCGAACTCTGTAATGTAATGTTGAAGCCTCTGGAATTTATATGTTTAAGTTACAAACTCCAGAGTTTGAATGACGCACCCCCAGGCTCCTTAATGGATTCAAATGTGAATCCAAACTAAAGATAGCGGAAAGCAAAGAATTGGGCACGTTCCCTGGCTCGCAGCACTTTGAGGGGTAGAGGGGCATGCTAGAGCTCCGAAATGGGACTAGGAAGAGTGACAAGCATCAACTACTCACACGGACCTGCACAAAACTAACACAAGGTGATTAGTGCATAGTTGGAGCACTTTTGGTGTTAGGACGAACCACGAACAAGTCGGACTCACAAGACTCACCATGGCCTAGATTTGAAGGAAACCACCACCTTCCCCCTTATAATATACTTTGTGCCTCGACACGAGGCCCACATCCAAATGGTTTTTTTGTCCCAAAACTCCCAATTGGGAATCCCGAAATTACCAAAGTCGGGACTCCCGCGACTTTGGAACCCCATAACTTTGTGTGCAGACCTCGAATTGAAATGACGTCTAAAGCAAAGTTGTAGCCCTCGTCAAGAGCTTGTGAATGGTATGTTGCATGCCACCTACACGCAAGGACATCATGTTGATTCCTGATTTTTATTGGTTGGGAATCAAATTGGCAATTTGACTCCCGACCTTTCTTTTGGCCATAACTTGTGTTTCAAATGTCAAAATGGGTGATGAGAACCATTTAAAACATTTACATTTCAATAGTTTTCCAATGATATAAGTAACTCTTCAAACCAATGAGTTTTGACCCCTACAATTGTTCCCTGAAGATTCGAGAGTCCTCTAGGACTCCAACTCCTCAAATGAGAGTTGCCTTGGGAGTGCGAGGGTTTATTCTCTCACACTCTCTTGCACTTTTGGGAGTATAATATGTGCCTTTCGAGTCTCCTTCTTACAAGCCCTCTTGCAAGCCCTTGCCTTGGTCGTGAACCCAAGGTTAAGGTTACGACATTGAAGCTTAAGTGACAAACAAGATAAAAGTCACAACTTTCAAACTTGAGCTTTGTTGATTTGCACACTACAATTCTTCACAAATTTCTTGGTAAGCCTCTTTGATTTCTTTTTCATTTGTTTTCCAAATTGTTTATTTAACTTTTCAAATGTGTGTGTGTTGATCAGAGTCAAAATTGAACATCTTGAATCTTTGTTTGATTAATAGGTCCCAAAGTTATACTTTTGACTTGAATTTCAGCTAGAGGACTCTTGTCACCTGAGTTTTAATGCAAACCCATGACTCCACTACAACCATCCAATTTCAAGTTCATGCTTCTTTTTACAAGGTCAGGTTCTAGTATTTTAATCCCTATCCAAAGTTTAACTCTCTGTGCTTCAACCCCAAGTTTTTCCAAGTTTCCATCCATTTCCATTTCTCAAGCCATTGATCCATTTCAGGCTAATACCTCCCATGCAAATGCACCACCTCTGAAAAAACCAAAAAAATCTTATGACAAGTCTAGGGTTTTCCATGATATTTAAGCTACGTGATTTCATTAGGTTTAGTATGTTTTGGGACTAGATGGTTTAATTTCTCAAGTCAAATGTGTCATATGCTTTACTATAACAAGTTTTTAACTTTAGGGTTTTGAGTGTGAACAGCAAGTGGTTTTAAGGTTTTTCAAAGTGGAGCATTTTTTTTGTTGGCATCTAGGAGTTTTTGCTCTCAATGGCATGGAAATAAGGAAGATCACCAAATGGAGATGCAGTGGTGTTTGATAGCATTGAAACCTTTGTGTCATTTTCTTTTGTTTGGTGTGTGTGTGTTGCTACTAGACGCATGATGATTGAGTGGCAAAGGAGCTACCAAGGGAGGTGCGCTCGGCAAAAATTCACGAAGTAACAACTGAAGGATGTTCTATAGTGAAGATAAGTAGTGTGGTTTTGGTTTTTTGCAATAGGGAAGTTGTTGGAGTTGGGTTTTTAGATCTTTGTCTTGAAGGAAAGTACAAGAGAATTTGTTGTGCAATGTACTCAGGGAGGCAAAGTTTCTATCTAAGAATTGGTGTTGATCGTTGAGAAGGGGGATGATGAGAGGTAAGAGAGGTCTCGAAAACAACCAAAAACTCTTCTCAAAGTCTATGTTTGGGTTGGTTTATATCTAGGTTTTGTTGGCTTGCATTTCAAGAAAAAGTACCCTCATTTTTGGGAACTCCAAAAAATTGCAACAATCCATTGAATTTACGGGGTTGATCATACAAAGGAAGATTATGGTTCTTTGTAAGAATTCTTGAGCAGTCATTAGAGGAAGTGGATGTGTTGTTTTCTTGTTTTTTTGTTTTATCAAGTGGAGCACTGGTGTCAGGAAAATTGGATTGTGATTTGTGTGGGCTGAGGGATTTACATTACTGAATGTAAGTTGGAACTTGAGTTCTCATGTATGTCCAATGTGGTCTTGAGTTCGTGTGGGTCTGAAAACTTTGAGAAGAGAGGCTAGTGGGCTCAAGAGAATGTAATAAGAGCGATCTAACCCCTTTGGAAACCTCAAGCCTCTCTATGATGAAGAAGGTAGTGTCTTTTCGAGTTTCTGGACAAAACTTAGGTGGCATCTGGCTCATGGCAGTGTGAAATTCAAAAATAATATTTGTCATTCAATATGTATATGATTTGTGTTATGTTAGTCTTATGCCTTAGTTTTTGGTATTAGAGCAGGTCGAATTTGATGAAGACCTATTAATTTGGAACAACATTATGTGTGGTGATAGGTGTTATGTCCCAGGAAGCTATGTCTGATTCAGATTTAGACCAGTTTGTCACTGATCTTCAAGTAATCCATGCTTAGCAAACTGTTAAAAGCTTCAACAACTCTTCCAATGAACCATTTCCTCAAGTAGGATCTATTGTCTTAAGGTTGGTTGGATTTAGGGTGCTTATTATGGTGGGATTCAACCTTGCAAAGGCACATGTTGGAAATATTGCCATCAAAGTCACGCACAATGGATGTGTGTCTAAGGTGAGAGTGTAGGTAAAATCACAAGATGGAACAAACAACTGGTACAAAAGTGCAGAGTTGCAAAAGCAGTTCCACTTCGCTTCATATTTCGCATAAATTCACCCACATTGTGTCAAATGGTGCCAAGGAAGTTCCTAGGGTTGGAGATATTTGGATACCTTATTATGCAAAATCTCTTGATCATTTCACCAGATTTTTCATTCCCGAAATTGAAATCTTGTTCCAATTAGGTGACAAGATTCTTAGAGTTGAAGCATGTGGTTTATCATCACGATTGGTGTGCTGGAGACTTTGGTAAAATGTTGAGCTTTAGCAAGCATGGCAACTAGATAGCTTAGATGAGCAAACATTTTCACCTTTGCCAATTATTTTTCAAGATCTTATTCCAGTAGTAGAAGGAGATCAGTAGGATTTTTTTAAATAGATAAGTGCAGGATGACCTTTAGATATTGTTTAGGAAGATGTCATGAATTCTAGAAACCTATTAAAATCATATCCTTAAACAAAATTGTTTTTTTCCGAAAACACAATACAAACTCTGTGGTCACCAAATTAGTTGATTTTCATTAGTAATCAAGGTAGGACTCTTTCTTTGAGTTTCTTGGAATTTGAAACTTAATTTTCAGAATGATTATGAATCCTTCATTAATAATTTAGATGAAAGTCAGATTTGGAAATAAGATTGTCAAACAGTGCCTTTCCAATGTTGACATTCAGTGTTTGTACATTGGATATAGTAGATTTCTGGTTGTGTGATGTGGAAACTTGAATCAAGCTCCAAGTATTGACACCTCACCTAAATCCTTTATCCTTGGATCTTGTAATGATGACATAGGCAGAAGGAATATTTTGTGTACTAAGTACACTGTAGAAAATGGATTGGTAGTGTTTGTGATCATAAGGGTTTTTACACTTGTAGAGATTCTCCTTAGATAGTCTATCCCAGTAATTTTCATTATTTAATCAGAAATCCAACTAATCACCATGACTAGTCCTCAAGGTATGGATGAACTGTATTGGGGCAAGGACCATGAAGATGTAAACGATTGGGTTAAACGTCTAACCATGGCAACTAAGGTTAGAGATCTCAATGATGATAAACTATTTAAGATAACCAAATTAAACTTGTGCGACAGAGCTAAGGAGTGGTTCAAGAAGCTCAATCCACTACCAACAGATTGGATTGTCCTAAGGACTGCAATTGTTCAAAAGTTTGGTGATGTTAATGCAGATGAGATTCGTGTCAAACTTGATGCAATCAAACAAAAACCTAGAAAGCAGGTTGAAAAATATTTTGAAAGGTTGGATAAACTCTTTCAAAGAGGAAGGATCAATGATGTTGAGCAAAGAAGAAGGTTTCTGGCTTGACTCAGGCCAGAACTTAGAAGGCTATGTGTGGTGAGGACATACACAGACATTGAGGAAATGGTGACTACAGCAACAGAGATAGAAAAGGTGCTAGGAAATTTACGGGAAACACCATATGATCCCCTCAGGGAGGAGAAGGATGAACATGTAACTAGGGAATCATCTGCAAATAAACAATTTTAGTGTTGAATGAAACTTTGATACATTTCTTTAGGGAATCTCGTAGTAGAAATGGAACAAGTGTTAGCTCTTTTGGGAATGCATTTAGGTGTTAGTTATGCCAAGCTAAAGACCACATTGCAATGGCCTGTCCAAAGCATAATGATATGCGACCCAAGTGCAACAAATGTGGTGGAGGACATAGGGCTGAGAACTATGGCATAAGGTGTTCATTCTACAGTGGTATGGGGCACTCAAAGGATTGCTGTTGGAAGAAGAAAGACACTAAGCCTTTTAACTCTACTGCCAATTACCTTGAGGTGTTGGTAAATGATGAAGAAGCAACACTGAATGAATTGAACATGATTTGTGGTGCCAATCACCATTTGACATCTGAAAACAGGATTACCAAAAGAAAACTCCTAGTACATGTTAATGAAGCTGAAAGAGTTGTTGAACAAGCTGAGGGCACTGATGTAGGAGATAGGACCAAGGAAGCAGTGCTCAATTCTAGTGCAAGATCAAAAATACTTCTACATTTTATGAAGGGCCAGATTTTTCTAACCCTAATGGAGACAATCATGAAGATTCTTGGAGAATTGGAATATCTTGAGGGGTTGGTTAAACTAGCCAGAAGAAGGAAGGATGAAGAGGCTAGCAAAAATTAGGTTTTTACTATCAACAACATCCCTGTTGTCAGAAGGATTTTTGTGAACAAAAATTACAGAGGTAAAACCATGCACTTGCTTGTGGAAATCAATAATGGAATGATTGAAGGACTTGTGGACACTGGCGCATGTATGTCAATAATGGCAGCCAGTATAATATGAGAGCTTGGGATCATGCATTTGGTTTCAAGACATGAGACATACAAAATAACATTAGGGATTGTCACCACTACTTTGGGAAGGCTAGATGACATACATGTGCATGTTAGCAATGTTGTTTGCAATATGGTGTTTTTGGTGGTGGATATAGATTCATATGACCTCTTGTTAGGTTTGGACCTCCTCATGAAGATTGGGACAGTGGTTGATGTAGAAAAAGGCACTGTACAAGTTAGGCATGGACCTAAGGCTAATGTGGAGATGCTCCCTTTGAATGTTGTAAACATTGTACAGCATGGGGAGACACAACACACCTTTTCTATGGGACCCATTGAGAGTCTTGGCAAGATATTCTAGTAGCTCAAAGTGGAGGACTTGCTTGAGAAGGGCTTGTCTTGGAAAGGCAAATGCTCTATGGTCCAAACCATCCTAATGATGAAGGATCATCTGATGATAACACAACTAAATTTGGGAGTGAGACTGATGAGGAAGATGCACAGTTCAGTCTAATCATGCAGGAAAATGATGCAACATCTAAAGATGATTTGAAGGACCAAGGACTAGACCATCTTCTTCAACAAGAGTTCGTTAATCAAATTATGAATTTGATATTACAAGATCGACACTACAAACTATTGGATGAATACATTACAAAAGGGGATGATTATGTTTATTGGCTTCAAAGGGCAGCTATTGAAGAATCAGAATAACTCAAGGGAGTTTCTATCACTATGCTTGTGTTTAATCCAATGCATTTGGATCATGAAAATATGCAATAGGTTGCTCCGTCTGGAGATGAAAGGTGGGATGAAATATGAAGTAAGATAAAGTTTGACCAGACCCTAAGTAAAAACCAAGTTGAAGAACTATGGACTCTGTTGGAGGACTTTAAATATGTCTTTGTTTGGCACAATGGGGAGTTGGGATGTTGCACAATAGGGGAATATCTAATTAACACACAAGGCTTTCCCCCATGTCGCACCACACCTGGGAGGCTGTCTTATAGGGAAAAAGCTAAAATGAACAAACAAATTTAAGCATTGATCAAGCTTGGTAAGATGAAGAATAATGACTCTGAATATGCGTATAGAGTTAATCTACTTGTTAAGAAGGATGGTAGCAGGCGTTTTTGTGGTGATTACAGACCATTGAACATGTAGACCAAAAGGGATTCATTCCCAATGTCGTTGATTGATGATGTTCTCTTTCAAATGGGAAGCAGCCAATGGTTTAGTGCATTAGATTTGCAATCTGGCTTTTAGTAAATCTGAATGTCATTAAATGACATAAAAAAGATAGCCATAATAATAAAATCTAGTCTCTATGACTAGAATGTGATGTCATTTGGACTAAAGAATACAACAAGGACGTTTTCTAGAACCATGGCAGAAATATTTAAGGATTGAACAAACCAATTCTTAAAGGTTTTTGTTGATGATGTCAACATACATAGCCAAACAAGAATGCAAGAGGTAAATTTGAAGTTAAACCTTGGAAAATATTCTTTTGGTGCACAAAAGATTATATCTCTAAGACATCACTAAAAGAAAAACATGTATTTTCAACTAGTCTTTGTGACTAAATTTTAGTCGCAAAAGACATTTTGCAACTAAAATCCTTTTAGTCACCTAAGACAAGTCGCATGTGATAAACTAGTCGCAAATCACAAAGGGTATTGTATGAAAGAAAAAGTCGACAAATACATTTCATCCTTTGACTCCATTGTATACGTATTATCACATATGACTAAGATGCAACTATTTTGGTCACAATTGAGGGCAAATCATGTGCTGCCACGTGTTTTAATATATGATTATTTATATTATTATTATTATTTTGAAATAATCTAAGACGTTCAATTCAAAGACTTGGATGATCTTATATTATGGCACATGGCCCA
>Ga0116231_10007353_pt1 | contig 20247 bp, 20 predicted proteins | sample S1TSphgellanicum_2_FD_89695 | JGI IMG/M metagenome (GOLD analysis project Ga0116231, IMG submission 89695) | Host-associated microbial communities from peat moss isolated from Minnesota, USA - S1T2_Fd - Sphagnum magellanicum MG | ecosystem: Host-associated > Plants > Peat moss > Unclassified...
AGATAGGGGTTATGTGATGAGCTGAATGGTCTGTCACAATTTTGTTATGGATTGATTTGTTGTACAATTACAACCCAAAGTAAGACCTTCAGCAGGATGTGCAAACTAGGATATTGTAAGAATGGAGGTCCTTTATACCAAGGTCTCCCAATGGGTGCCAGCTTCAGCCATAAAGCAATAGCCCTTGTTGCAAGAGGGCACAACAGTGCCTTGTCCTCTGCCATGAAAAAAGAAAGACCAAAACCAGAACCCATTTACATAATAAATGAGGGGCTCCTCTCAAGCTTCAAAGAGCTCACCAAAAAATGATAATAATAAGAAGGAAAAGAGGAGGGGATTGGGGTGAACCAGCCTATTGAAAAAAAATTAGGGGCAGCAGCCTGGATTTGTTGGGCAGAAGTTTTGGCAGACCAGAAAAAACTTCATGCATTAGAGAGATATAAAATAAAATTGAGCAGCTCGAAACCCATTTGCCCAATCCACAGGGTAAAGTGGACTTGGCAATTCAACATGCCATATGTGCCATTATTGAATGTCAAATTGTCATTTTAATGTAATATGTCACAATAAATAATATCACATATTACAGATATCGTAAAGTCACCCTGTCTTCACCTTGTCTTTGGGCCTCCTTTCACCCCCTAACCCCTCTTTTAGTGGTATCCGTAAAGTAAGGAAATTTTATTAAATCTCAATATGGAATGCTGAAACGCAGTACGAAATGCTGAATCTCAGCATTTAATGCACAAGTTTCGAGAGAAATTGAAGTAGCTTTACAGGCAGGAACGGTAGGAGCAGTGAAAATCCATGTAGGCCTAGCAGCAGTGGAGGCGCTCAAGATAAAAGAAAGACACGGTGAAACTCAAGAACCATCAAAATTGATGGTTTTGTAAATTGCAAGTTTTTTTTTGAATCTCACCCTGTGTATACCCTTGTGCTGTCTTTTCCTGACTTTACGGTATCTCTATTGTACATAATAATTACACTTTTTTCTTTCAATTTCATGAGGTAAGTGGACAAGCGATCTTCCGTAAGAGGACTTAGCCAAATCTGGCTACAGGTCAGAGAAACAAGTAGAATTCTTTACGTACTGGCAACTTGCAAGGACCTATAGTCTAAATATGGTGAACTCACATTTTTCTCCTGGAAATGTGGCAAATTTGGGGATGTTTCCACAGAAAATTCTTTGCAGAAGTAGCAGGCCTTTTTTTCTCCAAGTCACGAAAATTTGCCCAGGAAAAAAAAAATGATTATAATGAATGAAAGCACAAAGTTTACCTCATACATGTCATTAGCCACAAATTTGTGTAAGAAAAACCACATTGTCTTATTGTGTTTGGCAAAGTGAATTTGAATACATGAAAGGTGAACTTGGAAAAATGCCCCAGCAAAAGGGATTCCATATGCTGGATCTACAAGTCTATTGTGACGATGTAGTCAGAGTTTGAAATCGCACATGGGAGTGACATGGTGCTATACAATGATGCCTAATATGAATGCGAGGATGATCAAGAGAGGGTCACAAACATTGCCCCTACAAGTCATGGAACCTTAATGTTTCCCCAAGGTAAGGTAGTGTTGGTTTGCTTGAATGGCATGAAAATATTGTCCAAATTAGTATTCTATTTGTGGTTTTTACAAAAAAATTAAATCAAAGGGGCCACTAGTGGTTGTAATGGGTGGCATGGCCACTAGAGGGTGTAATGGATAATGGATGACATTAATAAGTTGGACAAATTTGATGATGGAGTTTATTCACTCAACATTAATGGAATCAAGTAGATGGATGATTCTAAACTTATGATATTTAAATAAATCATACAATTTCACTTTATAAAAGGATGAAAATGACAAGTTGGAGAAAACTATGACACAAAACAAACTTTCCAAATGAAATTGATAAGATGAAAAATTATATTAACTGGGTGATTCAGTTAACCATTGCAAGCTTGGTAAATGGGGAAATTTGCGTTTCAAGTCAGGTCATCGAATTCCTCAACCTTGATTATCAAGGCATGTTGTGAACCACATTGGATTCAATTTGTATTTAATGTTTGACAATTTTGTCCTATATTTTTTCCTTTGTATGGTCTTCATCCTTTCTTCTTGGTTGCACCTTGTATTTTCAACAAACACATAATATTCATCTTGTGAAATGGATATTTTACAAATATCTTTATTGTGATTTTAAAAATTAATATGAGGGTTTTAAAGTTTCATTTACAAGTGTTTTGAATGGGACTAATTGAAAAGGTCAACCATGTGTCAACACCACAACAATAGCCATTACTTATCATTTCAATTGCAAATTGCATATCATTATAGTCAAGACTTGTTTTCAATTGCTCTCAATTGGTGGATGAAACCCATATGTTAATTGGGCATGACATCATCCCAAAATTTAGTTATCATTTTGATTAAGTTGCAACTATGTAAATTGAACATTTGATCAATGGTTTCATGACACATGACACATTCACAATGTTGACACATGGCACATTCACAAAATTTTACGTCAACAAATAATTAAATGACATGTGGCACACCCACATCCATAAGATAAGCCATGTGGTGCTTGAACATTGGCCACCTAACTTAAACATAGGTTAGGTCTAGACCTAGAAAACTAAGTTAAGCTTAAATATAAGCCATGTAATTTAAGCTTAAACTAGGACTAGACCTAAACACCTATGTTAGGCCTAGACTAAGACCACATGGCACTTAAAAAATGAAATCCTATTTGATTCAGTTTAGCTTTTAGGGTTGAGCCTTTTAAATTAGTTCATCCCAAATGGCTACTACATTTTCATGATTATTGTTTTTTTCTAACAATTTTAATCCATGCCTTTATATAATTTGGATTCTTAAAATGGAACCCAAACAATATGGGATAAACATTTAGTCGTATTCAAATAACAACCTAATTACAACTCAATTGGTTGTAATTTAATTACAATCAAATTACAAACTCATATAAATTTAATTACACCTAGACCTAATTTAATAGTCTACCTAGCCTAGGTTTAGTTACATTAATTATTTGTAATGATTATTCATCAACCATTTTTAATTGTATAGTTATATAAGCTTTAACTAATATAATAAATATTAAGTAAGAAAAAATATTTTTCTAAGTATAATAATTTAAAAATAATAATAATTTTTACAATGACATAATAATTTAATAAGTATCCTTAATAACTATTCTAATCATTATTATTATTTAATAAATAAATAAATCTGGGTAATAAATTAAAATTAAAAAATCGAAGTAATAACCAACATTAAAATAAACATTAAAATTCCAAAAAATATTAATTATGTATCATTACTTGATATGTTGTAAACAAAAATTGAATTTACACATAAATAATATATTATGCTTGTATTGAACATACACATTATTAAGTTTACTTGCATTTCAAAATTAAAACTTATTTTCAAATTAAAATATAATATTTATGTGGACAAAATAATTCAACATACAAAACCATTCATTTATACAAGAAAACATTTACATGTACCTTAATAATAATGAATTTTTATCATATTTTAAATATGTATTAAAACATCATATGTATTAAAATGAATAAACATCAAAGTTCTAAAAAACTCTTAATATATAGATCATTACTTAATTTGTTGTAAACTAACATTTGATTTACATAGAAATACAAAATTATATATATTGAACACAAATTATTACAAATATATATTTCAAAAGAAAATTTGAAATTTTAGTTTTAATATTTTTATGCACAATTTTTTTTTGCATCATACATAATATTCATTTACACAAATAGATTTTAAACGTAGTTTAATTTTTAATGAATTTTAAAAAATTAAGGTATCATATGTATTAAAATGAATAAAAAATAGAATTCCAAAAAATCATTATTTATGTATCATTACTTGATATGTTGTAAATAGAAATTTGATCCACATAAAAATGATAAAGTATATGTATTGAACATACACATTCTTACAAACTTATATTTGAAAATTTCCATAAATTTTATTTTAAAATTAAAGTTGACTATTTATATGCCCAAAAAATAACCATTCATTTATAAAAGTAAAATTGACTTGTAATATTATTATTATTATTTCAAATAAATATTAAAATATTATATGTATAAAATTGAAATCACCTATTAATTGTCTAGCTTAGTTGAGAAAGATAGTCAAAATAAAATTGCAAAACAAGATTACATTTCATCCATCTTCTAAAACATTTTATGATTCATATATGTGTGTTGATGGTGTCACCAAAATAGTTGAACATTAGTTAATGTTTTGACTTTATGCCAACTAGAGAAACTTAAATGTCAAAAAATTTCAAAAGTGGCCCCTTAATTGAAACATGTTTCACATTATTTATCAACATAGTTGGGCATTCAACTTGGAGACATTGTTGATGTTGAGAATATTCGACAAATGACCACTGAGTTGAAAAATGCTTTCAACTATATATACCAATATAGTAAATGAGTAAACTTAATTAATAATTGTCATAATTTTAGTTTTAAAATTTTTAAATCCCAATTGCAACATAGTTGCAAATTACATGAAGTTGAAAACTTTTTGGTTCAAAAGTAGGCATTTTTTGCTAATGATGATTATTGATGCCAAAATCGATATATTCATATCCGATTTGGATATGGACTGTCATTTTAGGGTTAGGGTTTAATTCAAATGATGCAATGATGCAACAATCAATTTTCAAGCTTCAGGGTTTAGGATTTAAGACTAAAAAGTAAGGTTGTACAATGGCAATGTTGTCAAAGTTGTTTTGGTAGCATGAAGTTTGAAAACATTGAATGCAAAATGTAAAGAATGAACATGAATGTGTGTGGTTTTACAATCTAGCTTGAGCAATCCAATGTTCATTTATATGTTTTGAAAGATAAAGAGTTTTGCTTTGAATCGTCAATGAGGAGTAGCATTTTCTAGACCTTTTGAAAAGTTCAAGTAACAAGAAGTTTTGAACATTTTTGTTCAAGTGCTTTGTGCAAGCTTTTCAAAGTGCATTCAAAAAATTCATCATGCCTTGACAAGTAGCTGTGGTTTCTTTCCTTTTGTTTTCATTTCCATGTCCATTCACAAATTTTTGGACCTCTTTTTTTTTGGCAATTTGTCTGAATTCACAAATTGAGCTTTCATGGCAAACTTTTTGCTTGTTTTTTTTCTTCTTGTGTTTATTTTCTAGTCATTTGCAGGTCTTTCAAGAATGTTAAAGTTAACTTGTTAGCTTTTGGTTTTGTTTTTCCAATGTTTGATTTCTTTCTTCTTGGGTTTGTTCTTTGGTTGTTTATAGGTTTTTCAAGATTGTCATGCCTCCAATGCTTGTTTTCTTTCTTCATGTGTTTTCTTTTCAGTTGTTTGCAGGTTTTTCAAGAACATAAAACTTCCAATGCTAATTTTTTCTTTTTGCATTTGCTCTTTAGTCATTTGCAAGTTTTTCAAGAACACTAAGCCTTTAGTGCTCATTTTCTTTCTCCTTATGTTTGTTATCTAGTCATTTGTAGGCTTTTTAAAAGTGTTGAGCCTCCCATATTGGTTTTCTTTATTTCAGTGTTTACTCTTTAATTGTCTAAAGGTTTTTCAAGAGCATTAAGGCTCTAGTGTTTGTTTTCTTTTGGGATGCATTTGTTCTTTGGTAGTTTGCAAGTTTTTCAAAAGTGTCAAGCTTTTAATGCTCATTTTTTTCCTTTCTATGTTTATTTTTTGGTTGTTTGTAAATCTCTCAAGAATGCCAAAGTTACCTTGTTAATTCTTGGTTTTTGTTCTTCAATTGTTTAATGAACTTCTAAGCCTCATCTAAATGCTGCAAACATCCAATGTTGCAATTCATTTTTGTAATTGGAAATGGTCCTCAATAAAATGAACTCCCATGAAAACTCATATTGATGTTGCACATGCTCATTTGCTTACAAAAAAAAAGTGAAAACTAATTAATATTGTTGCAACAAAATATTTTGACATAAATCACAACCAACAACTAGGAGAAAAAAAGGGTTGCATCGTTTGAGTTCGCAATCACAACATTTTTTTTGGCTTAAGAAATCCTTACAAGCATGGTGATGAAAAACAACAACCATTTTTGGAAGATTTGGTCCTTTACATTTGCAAAGGATACAAACCTTTGTCAACATTTGAAAACATATGGTTGCAGATATTAGTTTTTCACCAATGTCCTCATGTCAATTTTCCTTTTCATTCAAATCTTGTGGAACATGTGTTGCTTGAAATGGTCTAGAAGACCATGGATTTGCATGTCTTGTATAGTCTTGAAAATATAACCACAATTTTTCCACACTTTGATTTTTGGATGTCCATAGGTGGGGTAGACCTTTTGCATTAGTGATTAATTATTTGGGTGAAACCTTGATCCCATGGCATGCTATTGTAGGATTGTTTGAAGTTCAAAAAACTAATGGCAATAAATGTATGACTTTGCAACTCCAAGGTTTGTTGGAAGAAATTGGACTAATCCACCGTGTGCTTGCCTTTGTGAAAGATGAAGGTGGAAATTTGGGATTCATGGCTACGACATTGCAATCTATTATTGATTGTAGGCTTCTAGAGATTTTGCAAGTGTACAAAGGTACTTGTTTTGGGCATGTCATGTCTAAAGCTTGCTAATACACAACAAGTAATGATAAGGTTTCTACGAGATTGCTTTTGGTGAGTGTGAAAAGTCCTTAGGTTGGATTGTAAAAAACAATTAAATGGACATATAAATTGGGAAAAGGGAGGAAAGAGTGGGAGAGGGCATGCATGGATAATGGATAAGGTAAGCAAGGTAATCATGTTTGAAAAAACTTTGGAGTTCAAAACAACATTTTTGTTATGTTATGGCAAACAAAAAAATTGAGTTTGAAGGCCAAATGTGGGCCATTATTGAAGTTGTCATGACATGTTTGAATCTAGTCGTGTTTGCATGTGTGCTGAATCAATTCAAAGGTCATTGGTTGTTGTCTAATGCCTTAATGACAATAATCCTGTTGGATTCCTGTTACAAATCCTTGTAGGTTGTTGAAAATTATGCGAGGTATGGGAATGTAATCCACCTTGCATCTAAGTATGATATGAAAGAAGTCATCCCATTTTTTATGATAACTTTTGGAAGGTTAAACCCTTTTATCCAAGCACAGGTGGTTGTTTCAGTCAATGGATTTTTTGTTGAGGAAGATGAAACCAACATGTTTGGTGTTGGGGCATCCATGGAAGAATCTTCATGGGCATTGGTTACTAAAGAATTGCTTTATTTTGGAGGTGGCTATACCTGCACCTATGTGTGCAAATCCATTTGCATGGTTGAAGACCCAGGAGGGTCAATTTTTGAATGTTGGTGTTTTTGTCAACAAGTTTTTGGGATTTTGAGGTTTTAAATTGAGATTGAAAGAGTGTTAAACCTAGTGGGTGTTTTGACAACTTTGAGGTGTTGTCATTTACAAGTCCAAAATTTGAACTGGACTATCATTATCATCAACAATTGGCGTGATGACTCACACCTGAATTGCACATTCTATTTGGATTTGAAAGACTATTTAAAGGTTAAAATCAGTTTAGCTAATGAGTTGATTAAGAAGTTGAGTACTTCAAAGAGCTACAAGTTGATGAAGATTAATTAATTCACCTAAACCCTAAATCAAAAAAAAAAAATCTCTTTCTATTTTTCTCGTCCAACTAACGAAAAGACCCTTATTTTTCTATTTGATGTGACATGTTTTGTGATTTATGAATTGGTTTTTGGAGTTCAACAAGTTGCTAGAGGTTTTTGGTTTCTTGGGCTTTTATTTTGTTAGGTTGGGGTGATTTATTTTTTTTGCAAGCAACTTGCGCTATATTGGGCAGAGTTTTGTAAAGTAAAAAACTGGAGTTCAATTCCCTTGCAAGCTACTTCATGTTTTTTGTTTGTTTTGTTTGCACATGAACTAACATGTTCAACTTGTTGATTATAATCACTATACATACTTATAGGTTACTATGATTTTGAAAACCAACAAATGCATAACCTGAAATTTTTTAAAAAATTGGTTGGATATCTAGATCATATCCTTATATTAATAAAAAAAATTCATTTTGTCATATTCATATCCTGTGAATAGGTTTAAAATCCTACAAGTGGTCAACACTGGTCTAAACGTCTAAACACATTGGGACTGTTGTATAGGTACTTGTTACAATTTAGTGTCTTTTGTTAATGATATTGTTTATGCTCAAAGCTTTCAGAAATTCAATGTCCAAACTCAAATTTTTAAAATATATTAATTATTTGACAGACAGTTGCCAAATCCATTGAAGGACTTCGGTAATAAAACCAGTGCTGTTTTTTTAATTTAAACTACAAACCAATCAAATCCCCATGACAAAAAAAAGTGCAACTCCATGCAGCATGCTGTAATGGCGGGTAAAAGTTCTATTTGGAGAGAGGGAAGGGGGTATAGCCCTAGGTTTAGGGCATTACCAAAATAAGAACCCCCTTGGCTCTTGGGGAGTTACCCTACACCAAATGCCTGGGGAGTTCTTATTTCAGTAATGCCCTGCTCCTGGTGCTTTATAAGGTTACCTCCAAATACACTGCAAAATTTCTGGTAGGACATTATGATTAAATAAAGCTCGATTTCAGGGGAGGGGCTATTTGATGTTTAGTGTCATGCAATGTAACCATAAAGGCCAGAGAAGAGGAAGAAAAGAGTGATTTCAATGAAACCCCCTTTCTTCCAGCGGCCCTCATAGCATGGAAATGAAGCAAGCAAAAGTAGCCAAAATAAGGCCCGCTTTACACTAGGAGTTAGGGCCAAAAAAATCTTGGGGCCAACTTTGAGCATTTTTGGGTTGCAAATTGGCCCCAAGTTACTAATAAATGCTAGAACATTGACGTAATCTTGGTTCTCACTGCATATTGTGTTTTAATGTACTTCTAAAGACTTGGATGATTTGGTTTTTGTCAAAATGATCATGATTTTCAATCTTGAATTTGGAACCTAGATTGTTCTCATATGACAATCAATGGGGGGGATTAGGAGCTATTCTTTCTAGCTGAGAAGAAACATGTAATTCATTTTTAAAAATGGCTAATGTACTTTCTTTACTTTGCATGTATTTATAATTTTTGGGTTTTTGCTATGTGAATGTAGCTTAGTCTCTTTGAGGGTTTTTGTATTGCAAATATAATTTTCAAAATTTTTGCAAAGTCGTCATTATTCGCTCATTTAAGTTGCATTTGATGTTGTTTATAATATTGTAGAAGAACATGATGGAGATGTTTATTAATTCTTTGAAGGACATCAAAACCAAATATTTCTCAATCAGCCAATTTGGAAAGAATCTCACTAATGTCCTTATTGAGGGATAAAATTTACACCCTGAAGACATAAACACATCAAATAACTTATGAAATTGCAAAAAAAACTTGTGCAATTTTAAATTTTATCTTGTGCAAAACCTAACATATGTATGTTTCATGCACGTGCTTTAAATGACATCATAAAAGTTGAATTAGGAATACAAAATACTAGACTTTGCCCATTTCTTACTTGGGTTTTTTTCCCCTTCAATTTTGTGATGTCAGAAAATTGGTAAAAGTTTCCCCAAAAAACAAAAAAACTAGCAAATTTAGTTGAATTTACACTCGATAAACACATTTATCCCAAAAGTTTCCCAAGTTTTTTGTCCAAAAAACTACAAAAATTGTTGAAAAAACATTTGCTCACTAACCCTACAAAAGTTGCTGTAATTTTGTGATGTAGCAAAGATTGTCACTTTGCTGCATCACAAAATTGGTGGAAAAAAACACAGAGTTGGAGACTGCTGGTTCATGTGTAAAATTCACATGTCCAAACCAATTCTTATACTTTTGAGCATCACAGTTATATATCAGAACCGGCTCTTTGATTTTTGAGAATCATAATTATACATCTTAAAGAGCCAGCCTGAGAACTGTTGGTTATTATGTGCCATTTTAATCTAATAACTGCCCAACACTGGTTTCATTAGATGGATATCATAGACAACTCAAATTAAGGATAGAATGATCAGATGAACACACAATACAAACCCCACTTTCAAAATCTTCAAATAACTCTGTTTATTATTATCCATTTGAAACCCTAGATCGAGAGTCTCCAAGGTCCAGCCCAAACAGCTTTAAAATCACTATATTATAACAGGATTGCTATGAGTAGGTGACAGTATTGCATGCACCTTTCAAAAATGATGTATTGCGAAAACCTTGTTGCAACCATCCCAATTGTTGCCCGTGGAGTTTCTCTCCACAACAGCTTCACACCTGTGCCCATCATCATCCTCAGAGACAAATTTGCCTTAGTGAAGGTTCAATGGTCACCATACGGAAAACAACACCACCCTTGCAGTTACAAGCCCACATCGTCGCAGGCAGATTTGAGGTTTTATCTGACGATGAATGAATCATGAGAGACCTTACATCAGGAACCCTCATGGTACCATGTTTGCTTTGCAATCAAACATGATTACACAGAGAGTTTGGTCAATGATTTCAACAATTACTGGAAGTCTAAGTGTGCAGGGAATTCTAAATCCAAAAGAATTGAATAGAATTGCTGCATCATTTTGCTGGTTATTTAGTAAACATAGGTACATATGAAATCTAACGGGATTATTCAATTCGCAGATAATGTGCACACTGCAATGCTTGGATCCAGAAATATTTTGGGGAAATAGCTGGGCTGAAACTCATGATCCGTTACAGACTCCATTACAGACCCCATTTTCCAGGTGTTTGAATATGTATGAATGCCCATTTTGGCCCTCCAGAATTTTGCGTACTTCTTTTGCAAGCTCACTCAGTTCATCATCCACACAACCTGGATCAAAATCAATGGACCAATCCCATTACATTACTGGAATGGCCTGATGATCTAGAAATCAGAATGTGGGACTCACCTTCTACGCTCAGGACATCCTTGCCCCTTGTTTGATTTACCAAAAACTCACTGGGAAGCTTGACACAAACTTACATCTCATGAGACAAATTGAGAAAGAAAATAGACCTAACCAGTGGTCAGGACAAAACTTTACCAATTTCACCAAGAGCCTCTTCTAGCCGAAAGAGGTACTCATAATTTGGGCCAGCAGGACCTACTGCCTTGGCAATTTGGCTGCAGCAAACCACACAAATAATAGTGAGTGCATAATATCAATCATCTGTAGAGATGAGATGGTACACATGGAGGACTCAAGTTTTGGACAGGTAGCTCTTGATTAACTGAATCTTTGCAGACAAAAAAGAAAGAAACAAAGCCATCTACAGAAAACTGCCTATGCAAAGGGCACTTTTAAGAGTTTGGTCCCTTGGCTACTCAGAGAAAAAGCACATATCCTTCATCTGCAAATAAAGGAAGCAGTTTTTACCTTGCCATGTCCTCCAAAGGTGCAGGTCCCAGATAAAACCTGTTCTTCATTCTGTTTTGTGATCCAATATACCTGCAGGAAAATTTTACATTGACTCAGCTCCAAGCAATTTCCAGCCAAAAGACATTTTCACACATTCCACAGGACAGTGATTCCTCAATATGTCAACAGTAGGGAGTATGGGACCTTTCTAACATGTAGAACTATTTGACCTTTTAACATATGGAAACTGAGAAAATTGCTGCAGTAACATTTCCTGGGGTCACCGTACAGCAACTGACAGCTCCAAAAGTGACATTTGAAGGGGTCTATGGGTTCCAGTGAAAAGATAGGAGTCCAGAATGTAGTGGTCACATTGGGGTCAAACTGCAATGTGACCTAGAAAACAAACTGTTTTAGTGAATTATGTAGATGCATTATTACATGCTATCATCTAGGAACTGTCAGATTCCTAACAATTTAACAGATCTGATGACCTTCTTTATAATCTTCTTCAGAGTGATCTCTTCCCATCATTCACACACATTCTAACACTTGCTGGGGTCACTTTCAAAGGGGCTTTGCTGCAGACTCTAGTTCTAAACTCCACACTATAAAGGTGCATTACACTAGACCAGATTGGGCACTGACTAAGTCCATGGTGTAATAAAACTCACACAAGAACATTTTTTATTGCTGGTGTAACTGAACTCTCCACCTGTGTCAAAAAAGGTCAAGGATGTCATTAGAATGGATTCCCCAAACAAAATGAGATAACCATTGAGAGACCATGCAATATTTTTGTAAAACAACACCATCAATAGTCATATGGTGATTGAAAAGAAAGATGCCACAGAAGCTGAATCTATACTGCAGCCCACTTTAGAGGTGGTTGCTACCAACCCCAGAATGCCACAACACATTCTGCTCAGATCCAAAGGACAGTTTCCAGCAGACGTATAGCAATGCTGGTCATCTGGAAACGAAGAGTGTCTGCTGCATTCCAGTACATTCTATGGACTTCTGTTCCCACACATTAGCCAATGAGAGGGAGGGGTGGTTCCCTACTTACTGTGAAGAAGTCAAGATATGCTCTTACATCGTATTCCCTCTCCCTGAGATCCAGATACTGTACCAAGCAGCACACAAGAAGCATTAGAATAACTACAAGAGTTGACTTTTTGCAGATTGGAAGGCCCCTACATGCCCAACAGAAGTGACAAAAGATGATGAAAGAAGCAGAATTTACATTCTCAAAGATTAATTAAGGACCTCCACAGTGAAGGAGAACGAAGTCAAGAACAAGAGAAGTTGGGTCTTACAGACAAAACTAGACTCTCCTCATCATGTCCAGATATGCGATATGCAACACCCCACTGTCATCCAGCAGCTCAGCAAAACATCTGTCAGTGATGTCTGTTAATTGATCAATGCTACTGCTGAAGGTAGATAATTGGCAGTATGCTCCAGAGCAAAATAGAACCCACAATTGACTTCAGATGAGATCTTTCTATGCACATGATTGACAGCAGAACCCCTGTAACAGTACTGCCAGTGGAGGTTAAAATTTCCCTTTTGAACAAAGGTTCATGTATCAACACTCTAAAAACTTGAGGGGCTGATGAACGCACTTAGAACTTACTGTGATTACTCCTTCCTTTGGCTCAAGAGTGACAGTCCGCCCTGGGTACTCCTTTGTCCCTCGATGATCTGTGCTAGCTGTGCATGCCCCATAATACAAGATGCAAATGTGAGTCTGTGACAGCTGCAAACATCTTGCAGGTGTTGTGCCTTCACCTAGGCTAGGAAACATTGTAGTACCAAGGCGTGATCATGGCCACTTAGTGTATCCTGCTTCTTCAAGCCATCTAGTGGAAAGGCATCTGTACCATAATCAAGGATAAGCCACAAATTGGAACAGTACAAGCTGGTGGAGTTCCAGGGTCTCTTGCAACATCAACTACAGTTCAGGCCTTCACACAAATGACCTGCACCGCACTTTGTTCACTTCACATTGGTGAAGGCCTTGGCAAACTCAAACTAAACTCAGATGGCCATCATCTAGACTTCTAATTTGAGAGACAAGACTGACTTATTTCCAAGCTCTTGCAAAAGGACAGATCCAGGTCCATATCAACACACAGACAAACTAGACTTCTGCACAGACCCCATGAGAATTTCCGCTTGAATTCCTAAACTAGTTCTGACTAATCTTTCATGTCAGCAGTAGTACTACTCCAACCTTGAAAAGTAATGATGGCTTTGGATCAACTTCCCTATTCTTCATGATTTTTGAAAATACAATTGGTCCTCTGTGACTGCAATACCTAAGCACTAAAACTATTGTGCTACCTGGAATATGCAATTTCACGATTCTTGAAGCTTTACAGTTTGTGCAAATCAAGCTCTGCGCACTCAACAGGAATGCATGTAAATATAGGTTCTTTGCAAATAAACTGCTCTATGATTTCTGTGCAAGTGCCACCTGGTAATAAACCAAATTTCTTTTGCCCAGAACCAAGAGGTCAGAAAGTATTACCTTGGTAGAAGACACGTCGATAACCCTTGACGTAGCCTATTATTCTCTCATCATACTCAAAGCCTGCTTTCCACACAAGAGAGCCATATCCAAACACCCAGAGCACCATATTCCTTGTATTGTCTGCAAACCTGCAAATATGTCTCAGTATTATTGTAACATGTAAATCCAAATGCAGACCAACTCATGTGCAATTCGATGTGAACTAAAAACCTCCAGTGATGATGAATAAGGTTGCAGAAGTCATCGTGAAATGATGGGTGGTGTATCTCTGGAGTTGCCAAGCAATTAGGACACACAAATCTGCTAGTTCCAATAATGTTCAGATAACCTCATCCTATGAAATTTCTGGCCAGGTTTTTTGTCACTTTTCCTACTTTTGTCTTTTCTCTACATCACCCTGATCTTAAATGCTTCACCTGATGCTCTCATATACACTCCTCTCTTGCAGGCTCCCTCTTTGTGGATGTTATGGAGTACAACTTGCAAGAGAACTCTGACTTAAAAAGTTGAATCCAAGACACATGAGCCAATACAATGAGTTTGGATGGTCAACAGTACTTGCACAGTTCTTCCAGGTCAGTGTTGTGACCCACCAAAAAAAAATCCCTGTCCCCCCAAACTCTTGAGTGACCAACAGAAAGCTTGAGCTGACGAGGTATCAATCAATCTGCTTCTTTCCCCTCCCTGTGAAGAAGACTGCACGGGTGGGAATGTGTTGAGAAAAAAGAGCCAATGTAAAACCATTAGCAAAAACCTCCCATGATCCCAGAAAAAAGAAATACAGGCTTCCTCAAGCATGCATGGGCATCACCTGTCAGAGCAAACATCCTGAACAAAATTTAGTTGTCTAAAGAAGAATCAAGCACATTTCATTTCAGAGAAAGCATCAAGGGGCTTTTTGGCTTTGCCTCCCCAAGTACAGGTTGTATTTGTGAGAATTCTGGCTCTGTAATGAACACAACCTCCCACCACATATGTAGCTCAAAGAAAGACATCACAATGTCACATAGAAGAGACATTCTGTCAGCAATGAGTCAAAAGGGAATGCATGAGCACTGCTCAACTCTGAGTTCCTTTTAAAGGACTTTGGAATACATTTTAGAACAGAAATGGACAAAAGAAAGAGGAAGAGTAGAGCATACACAAGCATCTCCTCTTACTGTGAAGTCCTCATTAGCATTCAACTGCAAGGCGAAATCCCTTGGTTCTCCTCCGCCTCCTCCTGACCAAAAACTTCAGCAGGCAGTAATTCTCAAGTTGCTCATGTGGCCTTGCAAATCTGAATGGCAGAGGAGGAGCACTTCAGATCCCCAGGCTTGAAATCCTGCTGAAACACAATCACAACAGAATGAAGAAAGAAAAAAAAAGAAAACAAGAACAACATTGCCGTTAGGAATCGTAATGCGATGAGAAAAAACAGAAGATGAAGAAGAAAAAGATGGCGGGGGAATTTTTTTTCAACAAACCCACTTACATGAAAACAACAAGTCGTCACAAGTCACAACCTTAGAGAGCGCAACGCAGAAACAAAATCAAAGCATAAGGAAGAAGAAAACAAGAGGAGTGACATTGCCGTTAGGAAATAGTAATGTGATGAGAAAGCAGAAGACGAAGAAGAAGAAGAAGAAGAATATGGTTTTTTTTGAAACAACCTCAAGTCGTCACAAAAACCTTAGAGAGCGCAACGAAGAAACACAATCAACACATAGTAATAAGGAAGAAGGAAAAGAAGAAAACAAGAGCAACATTACGGTAAAGAATATTCATGTGCTGAGAAAAAAATAGAAGATGAAGAAAAAGAAGAAGAATATGATGATGAGGATTGGTGACAGGGAAGAATTTTGTTTCAACAAACTCAAATTGTCAAAACCTTAGAGACTGCAACGCAGCAACACAATCAATACATAATAAGGAAGAAGAAAAAGAAGAAAACGAGTGGCAACATTACGGTAACAATAGTCATGTGATGAGAAAATATTCTAGATGAAGAGAAGGAAAAGAAAGAAGATGATGATGAGATGATGGCGGGGGAAAGTGTTTTTTGTTTTTTTCAACAAGCAAACAAACTTACTTACTTGCAACAGCTTCTTCATTTCTGAGCGCAGCAGCAGCAGAATTCTCGTTTTTCAGATCGATCGTTCGTGGAAAGTGATACGTTTGGCTTGCGTCTTCCGTGTCGCTAATTGGAGACTTGACGACAACCGCAGCAGCAGCAACGAGAAATGCGTGATCGATGGCGCACGGCAGACGAGATTGCAAACATAAGCCACAAAAAGACAGTCACACGGACACCGCACTCTCCACGCACCACCGCCACAAGCAATGCTGCAACAGCAACAGCCGCGACGACGACGAGGAGAGGAGAAAATGCCCCCCGGGGCAGCGGCCCTACAAACCGGCCTCTATTTGCAGGCGCGCGCGTAGGGGGGCCGCTCTTGAGTCCTTACACCAGTTGATTTTTTAATTCTTTTTGTGGCGAATTCTCACCCTTTTGAGAAAAATATTTTGAAGAAAGAATATTCTGTCGTAATTTCCCCCTTTTTTGGAAAATAAATTCGCCAAAAAAAAATCCAATTGTTTTTGGGCAAAATTCGTCAAAATTGCTTACAGCATGCAAGGGTGCTTAAGGTTTTTTTTTACTTCCATATCGCCAAATTTGGCTAAATATATTTATCAACCATCAGCACTTGAGCAACATCACAGAATTGAAAAGAAAAAAAAAACACTGCATGCTTTACACCCCCAAAAAATTACAGCATTTTTACTATATTTCTGTTACATAAATAATTATATTTTTTATATTTTTAAAAAGTCAAGAAAAATATTTTGGAGTGGAAATTTGTAAAGCATATAATATAAAACACGAATACTAATATTGAATATTGGTTCGAATAAATCAGCATTTTTTTGGGTGAAACCTCGCCAAATAGCAATTTCTTTCTCCCCGACGGGCAAAACATTAGTGTTTTTAAGGTTTTCTAAGTTGCCAAATTATTTCGAAAAAATTCTAATTATTTTTTAAGAATCACCAAATTTTATCCTAAATTCCATCAAGTAGCCAAAAATAGAGAAGGATGCCAGATTTTTTATTTATTTATAACTTTCATGATTTTTTATTGCCAAATCTGGCTAAATTGTCTTATGGATGATCACCACTTCAGCAAAATGACAAATTTGAAAAAAAAAAATAATAATAATAATAATAATAACTGGAGCTCCTATAAATGGAGTTAAATGTTGGTGGAGTGGAATTCTTTACAAATTTATTCTAGAGTCCCTTGCTAGCTAAGATTGAAGGCAAAGGGACTTAGGCTACCACTCTCAAATCCTTAATCTTTAGACCCTAGTTAAGGGCCTTGGGGATTTAAGGCCTCTCAAGTCTAAAGCTCTTTTGAAGTTCTCTCTAGATTATAGATTTCTATATTTATTTATTTATGTAGTTAGTTAGTTATAATTTTATTTTTAATTTTAGAGACCTCGATGTAATTTTTTTTGGAATTTGGAATTAATAAGTGTGCAATTTGACAAGTGTCCATTTCATAAATGGAAATGTGTTGGATGAAAAGGAGTGTTTTGCATTAAAAGGCATATAAAACAACAAAGAAAGAGATTTTATTTTTTTTTTTTAAACGAGCTAATGCATACACAAACAAGTAAGGTGTATAAATAGAGTAAAAATTGAGGGTTGGTGTTCTTTTTAAGTGTTCCAATCCTCCAAATTTAGGGGGACCCCTTGGAATGAATGGAATATGATATGGTTGTCTCTTGATATGGATGCCACAATGTTGTACAACCCCAATTGGAGGATTTTACCCAAAAAAATTATTTATTTTAATTAATTAATTAATGAAATTTCCCATTTTGTCTCACTTGTCATATTTTCAAAATGTTAGGAAAATGAAAGAAATCATTTTCCTTTTGTTAGAATAAGTTACAAAGGAATAGTGGTTGATATGTAAAATGCAAAATGATAGTTTTCAAAAAAAAAAAAATGTGCCTATTATCCCCCACACTTAGACTCAAGGTTAAATTCTTTTTCATATTTGTGATGTAGTTGAACTCGTGATCATCCGTAATATAGTTTAGCCAAATTTGGCTATAAAAAGGATATGAAAGTTCAAAAATGTTTAAGATCCCCTCCACATTCTTGGCTACATGCAAGAACCCCATAGAGAAATGTGGTGATATTTTCAAAAAAAAATCTGTACAAATTTGGTGATTAGAGCATCCAAAAAAACACATTTATTTAGCCATTTTCAAAAATAGTAATATCCAATGCACTAAATTTAGCCAGAAAAAAATAAAGGCCAACTAGATTTAAACCTATTGCCCTTTTGGATGTACCCTTATCACATTCATTTCCAATTCACCTAATTTTGTGAATTCATTCATAACATCCTAAGGGTTCATAAGGGCCATTGGGATGTCTCAAAGACATGTGAATATTTAGTTCATGTCATTTCCCTTACACAAAACATGTCCCCAATGTTAAAAGAGGAGGTGCAAACTAATTAATGTCTTGATTTCATATAATGTTCATTTTTGGTTAAGTAATGTGAAGGGAAAAGAATTGTTTTGCAAAAATAGGTTTTCAAAACTTTGGGTTTCAATTTTGTAATGAATAACACAAGAGAAAACATGATCTTTATCTTGCACACATTTTTGAACAAAAAAAATAAAATGATAGGATAGATATATAGAAGACGATACATTCAAAAAATGAATTATCTCATTAATATCCATGAAAATAAATGCTCAAATTTTGTGGGTAATTATTTTCCCTCAAATAGGTATGCAACCTCCATTTGAAGCTCACAAGATTTATTAACCATATGACAATTTATTAAATTTTAATCCTTTAATACCATGTCTTTCAAAACGTGTTTTTAGCAACAACTTGCTTAACCTAATTCCGAGATGTGTTGCATATGACACAAAACCCTATGTTCAATTGGGGTGTGGTCCAATAGTGGAGAGATGGAGAACGTGGTGACTAACTATACGCATGTGCGGTAACATATATACACATCAGCTTGAGCTCTTTGTAATTTGTGTACTAAGTTGTCATTGCTCCTTTGCATATATCAAAGCCATGCACACACATGCAAGGATGTGGGTGGGTGGGTGAGTGAGTTGGTGGGTGGGTGTGGATAGAAAGGTTTGTTGCACACAATGTGCCTACCCAATGGTTGAATAAGACATAGTCCGTCATTTGCACCTTCTCCCAATCCCAAATATAAGATCCTCACACTAGAGAATTTGGCTTAACCGTGGGTTAATAAGGTCATTAGTTTAGTTCGCTTAACTATATAAGGTTAGGAGTAACATTGAACCTATTTTGGATTCTTTCTTGGATTGCCAAAAAAAATTCAAAGATGTATATATATATATACATACAAAGATGCATGATTGAAGTGGATAGATCCCATAAAAAGAACCAATAGTGAACTTTGAAGCAAGCAAAATTCAACGAATCAAGTCATTGAATGTGAACCACCCAAATCCTTGATAGTACATGGATTAAAAGGGGAAAAAAATCTATCTATGAAGGAAGGTAGTTTGTTTTGTTTTGTAGGTATGAGATCCATCGAAGGGGGATCCTTGAGATTGTGTTCTTGGTGTTTTTGGAAAGCTCTTGAGGAGGAGGAGGAGGAGGAGGGGGTGCATGGGCTTGGTTCCATGATATGTTTGGACTTGCTGTGCAAAAGTTCTTGAATATTGAATGATTTCTTCACTGAGAATTGAATTAAATTAAATTGTAGCTGAAAATTTTTGGAGGAATTGGAATGTGACTTTGGATGGAGTTTTTGGGAAGATCTTGATGAGCAGGATTTAATGGAGTTTATTTGGTAAAATTTGGATTCAAAATGTGGGAGATATTGATTTTTAAAAATGATTTCTGCTGCTAAAAATTCAAATAAATTCCCCAAAAAAACCAGGTTTTGGAAGGAAAAATCAGTTGTTGAGGAGGACGTGGTAACACTTGGGCCAACGGGCACAGACCACACGAGTGAAAATAAACCCAGATTGAATAAACTTTATTCAATCTCGACAACACACCCCAAGTTGATAAAATAATGATGGGCATCATATCTTCAATAGTCAAGGTTCCGGTAAAGAGCATAGCCCCTTTTTTGTGGTGAATCCTTGGTGGTGATCAAAAGTGTTACCTAGTGCCAAATTTTCAACTCAAGGCAACCACCCAAATTGCATCTCGGCTTGGTGCTCTACTTACCTTTGTTGTTATTGTTGGATTTGGAAGGGGGGGTACTCAACAAAAAAAACAAAAAAAAAAAAAAAAAAAAAAAAAGAAACCAAAAAACAAA
>Ga0116231_10007354_pt1 | contig 20244 bp, 12 predicted proteins | sample S1TSphgellanicum_2_FD_89695 | JGI IMG/M metagenome (GOLD analysis project Ga0116231, IMG submission 89695) | Host-associated microbial communities from peat moss isolated from Minnesota, USA - S1T2_Fd - Sphagnum magellanicum MG | ecosystem: Host-associated > Plants > Peat moss > Unclassified...
AAACAACACGGTCGACCACCAATCGTCCGACCTGCCATACCCAAGTAACAACTATTAAGTGAACTTCATAGAAGTAGTTATGCGAACTATAAGCACACACGGAAGAGGGATGCACAGCTCGAGCCAGCTACGAAAACTCGGATTATGGGGAACTCGCTTCTCACCTCAATATCTCATTGTCGACCGAAAACGAATCCTCCGATGTTGCCCGATTCTGCATCCTCACACCTGGCGCTTTCCGCCGTGAACGTAAAAGTGTTGGTGCGTACTCCGCCATTGACTCGCCGGCATCGCCAGCCATCGTCATATCTTGTTGTCTGGAGTGCCTTCCATCATCTTCTTCGATAGGAGGGAGCCCTGACATGTTGTCAACAGCTTCCAACTGAGAGATTTTGTATTCGAGATATAAATTTGCAGGACTCTTAGCTTCACGAACGCCTGTTGCGACTGGTCTGTGATTCAAGGCCGGAAACCTTTCGTTCACTATAAGTCGAGCTTCTGTTGTAGATGCTTTCTGGCCAAACTTCCACTTCACAAAGCACTTACTCAATATCGGCAAGACTACCTAGAGGGATGGTGAATCTCTTTCTCCCGGAAATTTGTTTCTCTCAGATGGACTTCTCCTCGCACGCTCGACTTGGTATATATCCTAGCGAGGTACAGCAATCCGACATGTATTTGAAAATCGCTGCCAATGACACTGCAATACTAGTCACTAAACCCATTCACACTGCCCATAGAACTAACTAATAAGTTCTTGCGGAAACAGCAGAACACTAAAATTTTACGGTTCCTAGAGAAACAACACTTCTGTGTGCTGCAACGAAAATTAATGAAACTGGATCGGAAATCCCATCACTTCAGCAACTACCGCCCATTTCTCTACTCCTCCTCCTCCTCCTCCTCCTTTAGAATTGCACAGCTGAAAACATTAGAGCATCTCCACCAACTCTCAGTATGTGACATTGCACTGGAAAGCTTTGGTGACGTTCAGTAGTCAAACACAGTGAATCCACTGGAAATCTTGAAACAATGAAGAACTTTCAGAGCCCTGGGCAAACCCAGGAACAGTCTAATAGACACAGTCAAATTGTACTTATTGACTGGTCCCTGCTTCTGATTGGGTAGATAGTTCGACTGGTCCAAGTGGGTTGCTATTAGTAGTCTACCATTTACTTGCAGTCCCAGTTTCAGTTTTATGGGCATTGGGTGGGGCTGGAAAAAAATTACTACTTAAAACTTGGGTGTGAGAATTTATTTTGCAGGATCATATAGCCTACTGAGCGTTGGTGGAGATGCTCTTAGAGAATAGCAGCATGTGTACCCGGAATTCATGTACTGCCTCTGGTGGTAGATGAATTTTAGTTATGCCCCCAACTGTGGGCGTTAGTTACTGTACATAAAGCACCCCTAAAAATTTCTTTTCTGGCAAACAGGAAGAAACTTTACATTTCATACTGATGAACATTGTTATTTGATATCCTTCCTTGAAAAGTGAAAATGCTTCTTCTGGACTGGAGTGAATCTAAGAAAATTTTATTTTTTCTTCTTTTAAGATAGCTTCCAAATACATTGAGAAAATTTGCTATGAATTAAGAAAGTTAGCTAGAAATTTCTACCATGTTGCCAAAGGAGTGAGGTTCCAAAACTTTTCTACTTTCTTCTGTGACCTGCAGCCAACTTTGGTTAAGTCCTCGTGTGGACAATCACCCATCCACCTACCCCAAAAGATTCAAACAACCTCAGTCAAGAATATATGAATGTAAAAAAAATTTGATAATAAAGAAAGCAGCTTAAAGAGTATTTATTTCAGTTGTCAATGACAATTTGGTTCCAGTTCAAGGCAAAATTTTCTCCCCAAGTCCCACTGAAATGCAAAGACTCTTCCTTAGAGACAGTGTCCGCAAATGGTAAAACTTTATTACAAATTGGTTCTCAGATCAACCCAAAATTGACCTTCCTTTGCCCCACACATAATGCCACCACTTTTCCAAGACGACATCTTGTAAGGATAATTTTTTTTAAAGTTCCAATGGTTGCCACTATTTTCCTGGTGACCCTGCATAAGCTCATGCAATTTGGTGCCAAAGAACTGTAAATTTTTTGAAGGCTTTCATCAATGTAAATAGACTCAAAAAAAAAATGTCAGCCTTGGAAATTTTTAAAACTCTGAATTTCTTTTCCCATTATTCAGGGGGATTTTATGTAGGGTAAGGCCTGAGGATGCACAATATACCACAACAAGGGTAAGGGCCCACAGGAAGCCATACACTAAAACAAACAATTTCACCTGGTCTTGCTGAAGGGTGAAGGACATTGAAGGCTTTGATATTGAATAAAGGCTGGTATCGGTAAAGCATCAAAGTCAATAAGCCTGCAACATTATGTTAGTGGGTCAGTTCAGTGTGGAAATTGTAACCCCATGTCAGTGTTACTAGGTACTCTTTTTAAAATGACATTCACATGCATTCCTTTCCAATGATAATATGGCAATTCCTTTTACGGATTCAATTTCATGCAAGAACTGAGAAACCTTGTGAGTTGAGGGAGAGACCTCACTCCATTTCATGCAAGAACTGAGAAAACCTTGTGGGTCCTAGATGCAGTATCTGCCTCATTGCCTTGAGTATGTACTTGCACACTGCTCTTCTGTTGGGTGAACCCTAAAAATCAATGTTGTTCAGTTCTAGATCTTCAATGTTTAGGTTGATAGAACTTTCAGTGTGGTTCTGAGGAATTTTTATTTTTATTTTGTGTAATTCTTTTGTTGTTAAAGATCTTCCCAAATGTTAATCTTTTGCAATCAAGAGGTCGAAGTAACTTCCGTATTTGATCTTAACTTGAACTCAAATCTAGAAAAATTGAAAATCTTTATTTTTAGAGATAAGATATTTCAAAACATTATCCCTCCTAAACCCTAGTGATATGTCACTCTCCAACTCTTTTTCTGGGTTTTTCTTTATTTTCTTTGTGTGAATGACAGAGAGTTAGTGCTAGTTTATTCTCATAATTTATTCATTTTACCATCTCAATGTGAATCCAACTTAGTATAAAGTATATGAAGCTATATTTCATGTGTGAAAATGACTTTTTAAAACTGAACTTTGTTTGCAAATTGAAGTACCATTTATGAATAGCTACATTCGTTACACACACATGCCTTTAAACATGTTTGCTTAAAATGAAGTGAGGCAAGAGGTCTATTATTACTTATTCGTAGTTGGAGATGCACCCAAAAAAAGAAAAGATGTAAAAGTCCAAAATTTAGAATTGTCATAAAACATGTAAAGTTTGATGGATGTTGGATGGATAATTTATACTAATTGTTTTGTGACTAAATTTACCATGAAATAATCAATTCATGCTTTTGGGCCCAAAAACAACCTCACATTGGTTTTAATTGGTGTCATTAACTACGTTTTTCATATTTTATTATCTAATTGTTGCTTTTTTACATGAACCCTTCATGATGGTTTCCAATCCATGTTTTATTATAGGCAATGCTTTCAAACTATTATTGTATATATGATTGGAAACTAGTATGGCCTATGTTGTTGGCCCAATTTTTGAATTTTGAAAAGGAAAATGGCAGACCTTTTTTAACTTAAATCTGAAATCCAATTTTCACTCAAAAATGGAGTTTTATTTATTACTAAATTTTTAATGACAAAAACTATTCAAAATCAATGTCTCTCAAACCTTAGGTCTAAACATTACAAAACTACTTTGATTAAAGTCAACTCATTGAGGTTTTCCAACAATACCAAAAGCCTGCCCCCAATTTCCTTAAAACTTTTAGTGTTGATTTTGTTTTAAAAAATTCAAATTTTTTTTCAACATGCAATAAATCTTGCATTGTACCTATAATCATTACAAAACCACCTCAATACGTTCCTATCATAAAGGAGTTTACATTGGTATTAAAAGCACAGTAAGGAGCATTATGTAGTTAGGAGACCTCAATGTGACATCAAAATAGACATTGAACAATTTTCTTTAAAAGATAGATTTGGATAATAGCTTATGAATTACAAGTAATATTTAGGTGTTTGATGTTTTGATGTAGATTTTAAAGTCAATTTCACAACTATTTGATCCAAGGTTAAACTTTATATTTTATACAATTTTAATGTCCTTCATTTAAATAATTGCTAGCAATTGTTAACAATTTCTACAAACTGCAAATGTATTTATATGTTTAGATCATCTTATGGTTTTACATGTTGATTGTAGATTTTGCTCCAATGATAACTTTCCCATTACATTTGTTTCATTTAAATGTGTTCATGGTCACCTCGCAGTTGTGTAAGTCAAATATAACCAAATTATACAAAGTTGCGTAAATTGTGAGGCCATTTGTGAATCATGTGGAATCATATTATGTTTTTTAAAATTCCCTACAAATGAAATGTTCTTAACATTCCAACAATACTTACAATTTTTTTGCAACTATGAATGCCTATACATGTAACAAGAAACAATGCTCCATTTTATTGACTTTTCATTAGGCTAGATTGTGATCACAATATAATGTGTATTTACAACAACCTAATGGAAAAAAACCCTTCTTATGATGTTGTCCAATGCTTTTGAATAAACTTGATCTTTTTATTTCTAGGTGTTTGTATGTTATGTGTCATTAAATTGATAAGTGATCATAACAAATCAAATAACATTTATATAAATATATCATTTATGAGATTAATGTAATCAAACATATAGTTAAACCTTGTTATTTTCCACAAGTCAAAATGTCACATGAAAGGTAGGACCACATTTGAATCTACCCATTTAAAACAAAAATCGTCATAATGTTTAAAATATTTGTAATTATTATAATATTTTTGGCAAAATATAGGTTTAAGGAAACATTTTAAGGTTTCCATCCCCATCAAATGGTCAAAATGTAAACAAACAATCAAGATACATAAAGTGATTTATGACCAATTCAATTTGCAACCACTTTAATGTGATCAAATGATCAAATTTTCAAATGGTTACATATATGCAATGTATACATCATATATCAAATATAATTTGGAGTTGTTTTTTATGCCAAAACGCATGGTCCATGCCACATTCCTAAAAAATATTTAGGTGGAGAAAAGTGCAATGCCCAATTCATATATGTGCTCTTCTTTCATTTCAAGGTAGGTTAATATAATAATAATAAATCATAATGCATTTATGACTTACAAATAGAGAAAAACATGTCTAATGTGTGACATACATTAAATTGTTTTTGAGAAACTTGTCAATATCAATAGAATTTGTTAAATTGTATCAATTTTATTATTCACCACCAAAATTTAATGCAAACATACCACCTACAACCCCACTTTTGTAGTACAATTTAAAATTTTCAAATTTTATGATGGGTATTATTTTGTGATAAATCTATTCATACATTTTAAAATCTCCATCATTTAATAGATATTTTATAAAAATGATTAACCCGAGTTTCAAGCTAATCAAATCTCCTCAAAATTCACAAGTATATTTTCAATTGTGAAATTTCACTTCAACAAAGGTATGATCAAATGTTGCAAAACAATTCTTGTGATTACGTTTTTTGGGACCCTAATGTGCTTTCACCCCAAAGGATAGTTCATGAAATCTACAAATCCCCATCATTGGTTTTCTTTTATTTCATTGGTTAAGGGAATAATTTCAATTCATGAATAATATACTTTTAAATGGGGAATAAATTGGTAATCAATTCAAGTATTGATTTCAGAATGTCAAAAGAATGCCAATATTGAAAATAAAATGACATTTATAATATTGTTAAGGTTGAACAACACTAAGAACCTCTAAAATTACCTAGAGGTTATAGTGTTGTTTTCTATTTGTAGATGATAAATTCCATGCGTAAAATTATGTGACAACTTTTAACAAACTACAAAATTTAATGCAAACTAGATTTTTTTCACTGTTCCCTGGTTCCCAATGTTTTCACACAATGTTCCCTTCAAATTCCCAATGGGTTCCCATCAGGTTCTCACTATGTCCCCAAGTTCCCAATGTGGTCCCCAACATTTTCTCCATAGCACCTTTTCTTTTATCCCATATGCTTTGGCAGATGTTCGTCCCCTTTCACCTATCTAGGTGGACCAAAGGGGAGGAACTCTTCACATCTAAAATAGAACCTTCTATTATGGGAAGCTTCCATAGTTTCTTTTTTTTTGAGTGACGGGCGAATCAAATTGGCTTTGTTGCCACAAAAAAATTGAACTTCAGAGGCACCTCATCTAATTAATAGGAGAGGTTTAAGTCTGTCTATCACAATTTGGTTCCAGTTCAAGGCAAAATTTTATCCCCAAATCTCACAGCGATGCAAAGTCTCTTTTCCAGAGTGTTGACAAATTGTCAAACTTTATCACAAATTGATTTCCAGTTCAAGATAAACTTTTATCCTCAAATCATACACAGATAAACATAGACCACCAAAGGGCAAACAAGGGGAAAAAAATATTAACAAAAAAAAACAAAGAAAACTATTAACAAGTGCCAGCCCTTCTTGTTTGTCATCGGTGCTGGACTTAGAATAGGTCTCCTCTTCAAAAGAATGGAGTAAGAAATCAATGCCACAATTTCTCCAGATACTTCTTTGAAATTGCCACTGTTCTCCCTCCATAGAGCATGTGTTATGCAAACTGAAAGATGCAGTTCTATACAACAACCTGACCTAATATTTCCTTTTGTATCTGTAAGTTCCTTACAAAGCACAATGTTCCTTTTTAATTTACAACCAACACTTACATTAATTTTATGGTGTCTCCAAGATTGCAAATTTCAGATTGTATTAGGTTGATAAGAAGGGGGGAGGGCAGGTCAAACAAGGAACTATGTTATTCTAAGGCGTGAACATCGACTCATGCCGTATTTGCCAAGCCATCAAACAACATAATTCTCTCTAGACCTTCCTTTCCAAATTTCCCTACATATTATGCCACCATTTTTCCAAGACAATGCCTTGAAGAATAATTTTTTGAAAAGTTCCAATGCTTGCCACTATTTTCCTGGTCACCCTGCAAAAGCTTATGCAATTTGGTGCCAAACAAGTGTAAAGTTTTTGAAAGCTTTCATCAACATAAATAAACTCAAAACGTAAGCCTTCGAAACTTTTTAAACTCCAAATCTATTATTCACCAGGGTTCTGTGTAGGGTAAGAAGGCCTGAGGACAAGGCCGTGCAGTAGGATGGTATCAGTAAGCATCAAAGTCAAAAAGCCTGAGATATTGGTGGGTCAGTTTGGTGTGGAAATTGTAACCTTGTCAGTCTTGATGTATTGGCAGGCAGCCTCAGAAAAAGAGAGAAAATCCTTGCAACATATAATAATATGTATAGTTTTATACTTGCTTGTATCTTACGAGCACCTCACAACTTACATAATTTGATACATATTGCCAAACCTAAGAACATTGCACCAATTCATAGTTTCATAGTCAAAGTGTAATGACAGGTGTGGGTTTTGAGTGCCAGGTGGTCAACCGGGCTGTGGAGACCCTAGTCGACGCGCCCAAACTAAAGGAACGCAAGCTCAACCTACACTTCACAAGATTTGAGGTCAAGGAAGGTGAGATCGAGAAGGAGCAAGTGCAGTGGCTCAACACAAAGTTGTTGCAGGGCCAAATGAGGTTGCACGTCAAGGTTGTCGTCACCACGCTGTAGTGGCCTACGACTATGCAAGCCTCCACCCCAATGACAAGCGCACACTTCAACACGATGCTGCTCAAATTTGCAACGAGTGAGGATCGTCAAGCCACGCTACGAAGGTGTAAGGGCCTGGCGGGGACCAAGTTGGGCTTGGATGAATACCTCATGCCCACACAGTAGGCGTGCAAGTCAGAGCTATGGCCACTGTTCAAGGAGGCCAAGGCGGCAGGCAAGTACACCTTCTAGTGCGCAACCGAACTTTTTGTCGATGACATTCAAATTTGCCCACCCTCCTAAGGGTGCGGGACCAAAGAGACCTATGCGTAGTATTATAGAACATGCACGGGGGTGGTGTAAATAAACTGGAAATGGGGGTGCAAATACTAGAGCTATTTTAGGGTGTCGACCTCGTCTTATTAACCGAAACTTAGCACTTCCCAGGCTAACATTTGCCACACGTTGAAGGGTGTGACTCACTTGCGATAGCGCGCACTGTGTAGCTAGGAAAAAAAAACGCAATAAAACATAATGGGGGGGTTGTTGCTTATTTTCGTAACCACCTTAACCTAAACTTATCATAGTGGAAGGAAGGAAGCCACGATTCTTATCTATGGATACAAGTTAGCCCTTGACTTATTTGTTTGCATGGTATACGCTGCCCCTGTTGACTCCAAACACGAAAACAAATCCTTGTTCCAAAACCTAGCAACAAATATTGTTGAAGTTCAAACTCTAGGGGGCATAATATTATTGGGAGGAGATTTTAATGCACGTACTACAACGCTACCAAATACCATTGACACTAGCGATTTTTGTGAATTGTTACAGGCGCCTGAGCTCGCTAAAACTGAGCAACCAAATGTTGTGGTTAAGCAACAGAACCGTGATGCTAATGTTGGTGGCTGGGGTCGTGAGCTCCTCGACTTATGTTGTGATGCTGGGTTGTTCATCCTCAATGGTTGGACACCTGGTGACGAATTAGGGGAGTTCATTTGTTTGGCAAATGGGGGGTGCAACACTGTTGATTATATTATTGGTTCACCTATAGTTTGGCAAGCTGCTACACACCTCGAGGTGATAATAGATGACACCCACTACTGTGCGATGGGGGGAGACTCTGACCACAGGCCGTTACGCCTACGATTGAGCATCAATTGCAGCTGTGTTGAACTACAACATACGGTTGTAACCAAAATACTCTTGCCTAGGTTCAAATATGATAAATCAAAAACTGAAGAATATCAACTTTCCCTAATAGCGAGTTTTGGAAACCTGTGAGTTGTTGACTCAATTGGGCATCTGGGGGTAGATGGGTTAGTTGACCTATTGCAATAGTGCATGGGTGTTGCAGCTAAGTCTACTTTTGGTAACAAACTTTCGGGAGGGAACTATAGAGAAAGACATTGCCATAAACCTTAGTTTGATGTCGATTGCCGTATAACGAAATGTGAGTTGAGGCTTTGGTTGAAAGCCAACCCCAATTCACATGCCGCTAAACATCAAAAAAGTAAACTTAAAAAATTATTACAAAAGAAAAGAATTTTTTTGGAAACTACAAGAGTTCAACATATGTGTGTGCTTACCAAGGTGGATGCACTTTCGTTCTAGAAAAAATACCGGCCAAGGGCACCCGTTGTGGACAAGATCAGTGCGGCTGCGCTTTTGGAGGGCTTCCACGGGCTAGTTGGCCAATCTCCACCACCCATACATCTACAAACTAGTCAGGTAACTGAACCTCCACCTAGCCACACCTTGAACACAAATATCACACTTGTTGAACTATTTTAGGCGCTAAAAAAGCTACAAAGGAACAAGGCCACTGGTTTAGATGGTAAGAAAGCTAAGTTCATTCTGGATGCATGAAAGCTATTACACATGCCACTATTGACAACATTCAACTGCTTTCTAACGGAAGGTTTTTTAGAAGTCCTTCCCATTGGGGTGGTCCACGCGCTCTTTAAAGGGGGTGATGCCTCCGAATTTGATAACTACAGGGGGATAATGGTTGGGCCTATCCTAACAAAGTTGTTTGTTATGATCCTTGACAAAAGGTTGAGCAAGTGGGCTGAACAACATGGGTTGCGTGCCAAAGGTCAAGCTAGGTTTTGCAAAGATTACTACACTACTGACCAACTCTTCATGTTGCGAACTCTGATAGAATAGAACAAGGCAAAGAAGAAACCACTCTATTTTTGTTTTGTGAACTTCAAAAAGGCGTTCGATATTATGCCACGTGAAATGTTGTGGCAAATGTTAATTGGCCTCGAGATGGAGGGACATTTTTTGCGATGTTTGCAAGCGATGTATGCCAAGGATACTATACATATCAACCACCCAAGTGAGGGTGTCACCTCCAGCTGCAGGTGCCAGAAAGGTGTGAAGTAAAGTTGTCCTCTCAACCCCTTCCTATTTGGGCTATATTTAGATGCCTTAGAAGGGCGCTTAGACGGTAGAGAATGCGATGCACTGGCCCTAGCAGACGTGCAAGTATGGTTGTTGTTTTTTACATATGACCTCGCTCTGATGTCGAAGTTAGAGGTGGGATTGCAACAACAGCTAGATGCATTCTAACAATTTTATGATGAATGTGGACTTATAGTGAATGTGAAAAAAACAAAAGTCATGGTGTTCAATTCTGCTAACCCATGCTAAGAGTTTGTGTTTGAAGGTGATGTTATTGAGCGTGTGTAGACCTTGAAATACCTGGGGATCCTATTCAAAACCACCTTGAACTTGGATAGTGAAGTGGAACATCTAGCAATTGCTAATAGACGTTCGTTATTTGCACTAAACCGTTACCGTGTGGAGCTATGTATTATGGATGTTAAGCTACGTTGTGACCTTTTCAACGCATTGGTGCGTTCCACAGCAAACTATGCCTATGAGGTTTGGGTGGACTCCAAAAAAATAGAGGTTATTGAAGTAGTGTACCAAGGGTTCTTCAAGTCCCTACTCGGGGTGCGAAAAACCACTAGCACGTCCATTCTGCTGGCAAAATTTGGCAAATTCCCCTTTGAACACTTTGCATGGGGACAAACATTGCTTTACTATAACCGTGTGAACATAGTCACCAAAGACTGCATCTTGGGAAAGGCATGGGAAGCTCGGTTCGCTATGCTTGCTGCGGGAAAGAAATGTTGGGCCGGATCCGTGAAAAAATGGCTATTCTAGAATTAGCCCTAGGAGGTGGCATGTTTTTTACCTCCGGTTCAACCACCTTGGAAACGGCGCCTCAACTTGCAATGACCCGTGCACTCTAATCAGAGATTGTTCAGTCATCGTTGGGAACAAATCCTGAAACAATGCACATACATCTTACTTGTCTAGCAAGGGTAAGAGGTTGGGCGGAAAGCCAAGTACCTTGGTGCAACGCACACAACATACGGGTGGGAGCTGAGGAGGCTAGGGCCCCACCCCCTTCAGGTTTCCCCCACACAATGTTGAATGTAAAAAGGGTGAAGGATAATGTGCAGTTGCTTTCATTGAAAAACTCTTTACCAACTGTGAGATTGGGATTAGCGTATAGACAAGATACTTGTGCTTCAAAGGTATGTCGTATGAGATCGAAAATTATTTGTGTGACATCAGTTGTATTCAGCTACAGAAAGCTTTGGCTTGGTTTCGATGTTGCAACATGCAGCTTGAGGTAATGCTAGGTGCGTGGAAAGGCGTGCCATACGCTGAAAGGCTTTGTCGAGGCTGCGACTTGGGGAAGGTAGAAGATGAAGAGCATCTGCTCCTTGCCTGTTCAAATACACAGAAAGTTAGGGAACGCTTTTGTTCGGCCTTGCCCCTCACCCACGCGAGCACTTTTGCTGAGCTCATGCAGACTATGAACACGGTCGCCTTGGCCAAGTTTGTGGCATGTTGCCAGTACCAAAGGACAATGTGTCCACCATGATCTACCTTTCGTCTAATGGACTCTTTGGTCCCAAACAGACATAAAATTGTAAACAATAAACAATAAACATAGTGGTCACCGCAAAACTTTCATCAGTAGCTTTCATTTTAAAATTGATATATTCAATTTTTCCTTGAAACTTCAGAGCATGACTAAATAATGGCTCAATCCTCTCTTGGCAGGTTCAAACAAAATAATGTGCGATGCTGAAATCCTGTAACTGAGTTAGGTAAATTGAATGCAAACAGAATTTGATAATTATTTAGTCCGCCAGCCTGAACTGTTTTTTTTGTGATGAAATTTCACCACTAGGTGACAGAGAAAAAGCAGTGGGCTGCAACTTGTGCAAATGAATTTTTTGGGTGGGGGGAAAATGGCCCAAAGTTGCAATATTTGGAGGAAAAGCAACTGAAACCCCTAATTTTAACACAGGTTCTAGCATGTCACCAAAGTAGTGAGGTTCCAAAAACCTTCTACTTTAGTCTGTGACCACCTGTAACCAACTTTGGGTAAGTCCTCTTGTGGATGATCAAGAGTCCACTTACCCCCACAAAATTGAAAAAATAATTTTCAAAAAAAACCCATTAGTCAGAGTATACCCTAGGACCTTGGCCAGTTCAACACTAATTATATTATTTTCAAAAATTTTGAAATTTTCAAAAATTAGTTCTTCCAAATCAAAAATATTGTGAAGGATAACAATGAATATTTAGGAATATTCCATTTGTTCAAATGAATTTTTCAAAATTAATTAATTATTTGACAGAGATCTGTTGAAATGGCCCATGGTACTACGGTAACAAAGTCTTCAATTGTCAATCACAATTTGGTACCAGTTCAAGGCAAAATTTTATCCCCAAATCCCACAGAGATGGAAAGTCTCTTCCCTGGAGACATTCAACAAATCATCAAACTTTAGTACAAAAATTGGTTCCCAGTTCAAGCCAAAATTCTATCCTCAAATCATACACAGATAAACATAGACCACCAAAGCACAAACAAAGAAAACTATTATAAGTGCCAAACCTACTTGATTGTGGACTTGATAGAATAAGTCTCCTATTCAAAAGAATGGAGGAAAAACTCAATGTCACCGTTTCTGCAGATACTTCTTTCCACTTGCCACTGTACTCCCTCCATACAGGATCTTTATGCAAACTGAAAACCACAGTTCTACTTAACAACCTGACCCAATATTTCCATTTGTATCTGGAAGGTTCTTACAAAACACAATGTTCCTTGTAATTTACAATGCACACCTTACGTAAGTCGTATGGTGTGTCTAGGACTGCAAATTTCAAATTATGGTAGGTAGCAAGTAGCAATTACCAAGTAGCAATTACTTATCATGATTGTTATAAATATTTTTAAATCCCTTTCCTTTCTTTCAACCAAAAATAGAAATATTTCAAATGAAAAATGGAAAAACTCCATGATAGGCTTTATCCGATTGTTATAAATATTTGAAAGTCCTTCATATATATTAAAGCAGAAATCAAAATATTTCAAATAAAAAATGAAAATTTTCAATGATAAGCTTTATCATGATTGTTATGAACATTTGAAAATCTTGCATCCAATTCTTCAAGCAGAAATATAAGTATTTCAAATAAAAATTGGAAAAAAAATCCATGATAAGCTTTATCACAATTGTTAGAAATATTGAAAATCCCTTTCTTATTTTTCAACCCAAAATAAAAGTATTTCAAATGAAAAATGAAAAAAATTCATGATCATAGTTATAAATATTTGAAGATCCCTTTTATATTTTTCAAGCAGAAATTAAAGTATTTCAAAAACATATACATGAATATGGAAATTAAGAAAATTTTAAGGTTCAATTTGATTCTATGAAGAGGACATCATTGGACTTCATATCGAGTGCAATTTATTATAAAATGTTGTTGTAATTTTAAAGAATAATGATTCATTTTTCTTTGTATTTTTGGAATCCATTTAATTCAAATGAATATATAATAATTCAAAATTCAAAATCTCACACTGAATATCAATACTGATATATTTGATTTGTCTAATTCATTAATGGTAATAATTTCAATGAACATCTTGTGCAATAATTCTCAAAAAAAAAATTGCATGTGGCTAAGGGTGTAAACAACATGGTTCACTTAAAGAAAAGGCCCCTCTTGTACTCCAATACTTGCATAAAAAATATTTTTAAAATGACCCTAAACCCCATAATGTGGCTTAGACCAAATATATCTCCCAAAACACAATACCTACATATGGTTAGAATATAAAGAACATGCTTCACCTAAGGGAAAAGCCTCTCTTGTACTGCAATACCTGCATACAATATAGTTTAAAAACGACCATTGGGCACATAATGTGACCTAAACCAATTATATTTCCTATAACACAATACTTACATATGGTTAGGGTATAAAGAACATGGTTCACTTAAAGGAAGGGTCTTTTTTTACTACAATACCTCCATACAAAATATTTTTAAAATGACATTTTGCCACATAATGTGGTTTAAACCAATTATGTCCCCAAAACGAAATACCTTCATATGGTTAAGTTATAAAGAACATGGTTCATTTAAAATAAAGGCCCTTCTTGTATTCTAATAACTACATATGGGATTCCCAAAAATCTTAAACTTATATTATGATATGTCAATACCCCCATGTCGTGTACTTAATATAAATTGGAAAAATCCTCTAACAACAATACCCATAATAAAAGACTTAACCTACATATGTTTTATACCAATACCAATATATAATCTTTTATATATAATGGTTAGAAACTCCTTTCTCAATACTTGCATTACATGCCTAACCTCTCATGTGCAATACCCCCATCAAGGGAGTTTATCTACACTAAAAAAATAACAATACCTACACTTAGTCCTCTTTATATATATTGAATACAAGCTCCATTGGTAATACCTACATAACATAACATAAGCTCATATTGTGACATGTGCAATATCCCCATAATGAAAAATTAATATAAATTGAAAAATCCCCGAATTGTAATACCCACACTCAAGGAGTTAACCTACATTGTGGTAATAGCAATACCTATTATTAGTCCTCCTTATATACATTAGTATAAGATCCATTAGCAATACTTGCATTACATGACCTAAATCCTAGTTGTGAATTTTGCATTACTCGCATGGTGGATTCTTAATACACACTAGATAAATCCTCACAGTGAAATACCCATGTAGCACTATTACATGTTTATGTCTTTTAGGCTACTAAAATATGAGTGACATGATTCTATAGTCAAAATTTTAAATGCCACATGACTAACCATGTCTGTCGTGATTAAGTGTAAATGTTGCATAGTCGGTAATGACTGATTGTGATTTTCATTTAAGTCACAATGGACACCATGACTTAAGACATGAACTTTGTAGTGCTTACGTGTATTCTCAGTTGCAATTAGCGTGACTGAAATTAATCACATATTGCCACATGTGATGACATTCTTAGTAATATGACTAAATTGAATCAATATGAATACATGTGTATACATGTCATTATGAATATGACTGAAAGTAGTCGACAAAGATATTTGTGTACCAAATAGTAGTAATATGACTGACATTATTCAATCAAATTGTACACATAATAATCAATAAGGAAAATGCAACCGATATATGTCACATGAGGGACATGGCTAATAGCATGTTCCCACACATTTGGGAACTTGATTAAAAGCAATCACTTGAATTTTTTTTTGTGGAAAATGTATTTTTATACACATTAATTAGTCCATCAATTATTTACATCTCCCATGAGGATCTTTCCTTAGAACCACTTTCCATCCCCTCTCCCTTGAATCATAGCTAAAAAAAAACTTGTCCTACATGTAGTGGGAAAGCAAAGGACCGGTCTGAGATTGGAATCAAGGATCCAAAGTTGACAAGGGTGAAGCCATACTCATCTCCTTTGATGGTTGCACTATTCCCAGTATACTTCACCTTCACCCGATTACATAACAACATTATAGTATTTAAGACCCCCTAGTTGAGCTCCAAAATTTCTTCGACCTAGCTCACATATTGCAGAGTGACAACAATGGGTGTTTGATCATTCTTTCCTAAAACACACACCTGTTCCAATGTGGTTGCTATGCCACTGTCATCCCAGATACATTAAGGGGCCTCAAATGCAGGTATTGAATTCAGGATTTAAATACATACAATGTAGGTTTCTTATGGAATGTTTTTGAATTCAACAAGCAAGGTGATCACTCATCTTAGAGAACTACCCAGCCTAGATCGAAACACAATTCCAAATAAATTAATGCAAAAACTTAAACAAATATAGTGATCTAATAATTAAAACCTTAAACAATTTTAGTGATTAAAAAAACCCTAAAAATTGTACATTTTCAAAAAAATGAAAACCCTATTTACAAGACCTTATATGTATAACTATGGATGAGACAATTATAAATTAAAAAATCGCAACTAGAATTTTTTTAAATTTTAAATGAATGAAGGTAAGAAAATTTACTTTGAGTCTTCCAAACCTAAAAGATGTGTCCAGTCAGTTTGAGAAAAGAAGAAATGGGTTGGAAGAATTCAACATATGTGATCATGTTTGTTTCTACATAAAAGTACCCTAATTTAGGGTTTAATTCTTATGTAAAGAACATTGTGCAATAGTTATAAATGTTTTGCACATTCACCTAACGCTAAATGCTCTTTGATTAATTTTGTGGTAAAAAATAAAATCAATTTTTACTGCAAACCATGGAACTAAATTAATTTATTATTATGTACAAAAAGTAATAAATATAGCAAAGGAGAGCTCAAGGAGTAAGCATGTTACTTAACCCTAAATCCACTTAGACTAATTTTGTGGTAGAGAATAAAATCAGTTTTCACTATGAACCATGGAATAAATTAATTAATTACATTCTGTATAGAAAATAATAAATCGAGCAAACTGGAGGTTCAAGGTGCAACGGTGACAACGAGAGGCATGTTCTACAATACCCACATGGGGGGGTGATATGCTCGCATAGGGGGGTTGATATGCATCAATTAATGACAAGCACTCAAATGCAACACCTAAATATCTAAGTATGTGCATCAAGGTGGGTGAATGCAAATATTGCAAGTGGACCACTTATTATGGAATTCCAATACCTACATATGGGTATATGCAAATGTAGATACTTAGTGCATTGGGGTAATTAATGTTTTTTTGAAATGCAATACTTGCATGGGGTTCCCTGACATAAGCCCTTGACATATAAACATATTTAAAATTTGAAATTTCAATTCTGCGTGGGTGGGTAGGTAAACTATTGGGGATGTGGCATTGCAATACCCACATTGTCAAGATGTTCATTGTTGGCAGCAACATCGCACACTTACAAGTAGGTAGGAGGGTAGGTAAGTACATAGGCATTCATCTAGGGGGGGTTCATGGTAAGTTGTAAGCATATAGGTTGAGAGAGTGAAAATCTAGAAAGTGGTAGGTGTGAAAAGGTTATAGTACGTAGGTAGGTGAGAAGCAGGGGGCTTGATTGTAAATTGGTAGGTAGGACCAAGAAGGCAGGTAGTATGTAGCTGGACAGGTTAGGTCGGAGTTGGGGAAAAAAACAAGCACAAACCCAAAAAGAAAAAAGAGGAAAGGATCAGCACCAAAAAAGTAACCAGAGAATGAGAAATCCACCAGCATCCAGTGGACAGAAAGTCCAACTGGTGCACTGGTGGGTGCTGGTTCGCCTGGCCCATGAATTCTGGTTATGCCCTGAACCGTGTGCATTACTCTACGGTAGAGTAATGCACCCCTCAAAATCTCTATTCTTGCAAACAGGATGAAACTTTACAGTTCACACTGATGAATGAACTTTTTTATGTAATATCCTTCCTTGAAAAGTGAAGACCCTTCTTCTGGACAGGAGTGAATCTAACTTTTTTTTCCCTCTTGTTTGAAGGTAGCTTCCAAATACATTAAGAAACTTTACTTTAAATTTAGAAACTTCTAGTAAACTTTCTTATTGTATTTGGAAGCTACCTTCAAAAAAAGAAAAAACCCTTACAAGTAATAATTATCTGTATAGTTTTATAGTTGCTTGTATCTTATAAGCACCTGACAAGGTACATATTTGATGAATATTTTTCTCAACCAAGAACACGGCACCAAGTTGTAGGTTCCTAGTCAAAGTGCATTGAATGGTGTGGATTTTGAGTGGTCACCGCCAAACATTACATAGCTTAGCTTTCATTTGAAAATTGATATATTCAATTTTTCCTTGAAACTTCACAGCATGACTAATAATGGTTCTGTCCTCTTCAGGCAGGTCCAAAGAAATAACTTGTGGTGATGAAATCCTGTAACTTAGTTAAATAAATTGAATGCAAAATGAATTCGATAAATATAAAAACAGAGAGCCTGAAGTGTTTTTTTGGATGAATTTTCTCCACTCGGTGACATAGAAAAGGGAGGGGGGAGTGCAACTTGTGCCAAGGAATTTTTTGGGAAAATTGGCCCCAACTCACCATATTTAAAGGAGACACAATTGAAATAATTAATTTCAACACACGTTCTAGTATGTCACCACAATAGCGAGGTTCCAAAAAGTTTCTGCTTTCCCCTGTGACCACCTTTAACCAAACATTTGGTATGACCTCTTGTGGATGATGAGTGTTCATTTTAATTTACAACCAACACATAATTTTGCTATTATTGTTAAGTTGAGTGCACTGTCTAATGTTTTTCGAAAAAATCTATATGTATTTTTCATTTGTCAAATTCTATCCTAAGTTTCAGAAGGTAGCCAAAAATATAGAAGCATGCCAGATTTTTTTCAAAAAAATTTCATATTTTCTTGTTGCCAAATCTGGCTAAATTGTCTTATGGATGATTGCCACTTCGGCTACATCACAAAATTTGAAACGAAAAACCCTGCTTGGGTGTCATCACTGGTCAATTATACAGGTTTAGGCTTTATGGTTCTAAAGATTAGAAGTTTGTAGTTTTAAAGATTTTTTAATTTTTCAGATGGTGGGTCGTAGTGTCCTCCTAAAGAATATAGGTTACCTGTTAAAGATTCTCTTTATAGAGTACAGGAGGTTTGTTCATCAAAAGAGAAACTTCTTTTCTGAATTCCAGTGTGAGAACTTGGAGGTCTTCCAATTGAATTTGTAGAGCCCTGTAATTCAGGAGCTTTTTGGAGCCTACTTGGTTCTCATTTTGTCTGTTGTATTCTGTTGCTTTCCTTGGAGTCTTATAGTTGGGAAGCTTTTAGAATCCACTTGGTTCTTGCTTTGTCAGTTGTATGCTGTTCCTTTCTCCCAATTGTGTCCTTTTTTCTTTTCTTTTTTCGGTTCCATCTATGTTTTCCTTTTACTGGTGTTAGGTGCTAGCCAGCATGATGACTGAGTCTTCTTGTTCCTTCCTGACTTGGGAGAGAAACTCAGTAAGCAAGTTACTGGTTATATGGGCTAATACCTACTGCAGAGAACTGATGAATTCAGTAACTAATTCCAGGTACAATTTTAGAGACAACTCATAACTACTTCTTCATTTTTCAACTTAACTACCTCATTCTTTTACTAATAATCATCTCACTTCTTTGTTAATAACTATCTCCCTCTTTTACCTTACCCAACATGGATATAAAATTTAATAAAATTTAAAATTAATATAAATAATAATGAGATATTGAAAACCAAATGGGAACATGATAAGAAAAAAAAAGTTTGAACGTCATTGGTAGTGTGTAGCAACATGGAGCTCAAGTTTTTGATAGATAAGGTGTCATACATGATCCCTGAGAGATTGTCATTATTGTTTCATAATGTTAGTTTTTCAGTTCTTCACTCAAATTTTTCCCTTATGTGTTTTCCTGTTTCTAGAACATATCAAACACCAAAATGGTCACAAATCCTATCACCACTTCTTGAACACTGAGAAGCTGTAATAACAAGTTCATGTCAAGGAGCAATTTAAATTGAGATGAGAAATACCCAACCTGATCCTTAAAAATGACTCCTCTTGAGCTTGAATCCTTTGACATATAGTTGACAAATTTGGGCAGTACATGTGCCTGTCCTGAAACCAAAGTGGTCTTAAAAGAGGGAAATCCTATACCACAACTTTTGGGCAGCTTTTTGGGTCAGCTGGTTAGAGCTTAGCACATGCTATTTGGTTGATGGAAACTTAGGGCAGGTTGGAAATTCAAATTTTGTGGCTAATGCACACATTATTTTTCCAGAGCAACCAGCATCCACTAGCATACCATGCAGGATGGCCGGTGTGTGGACAGAGAACACTTATTTGTTACATTGGTGTCCCATAGTTAACCCTGGTGATTAGCAATGTACTAACCGACTGCATGCATCTACCTACCTAGTAATCACCAGGTGCCTTCCCCTCTTTACATTAAACTAAATAGTAACCATTTACATTCCTTGTGTACTTACTGCGATGTATGTATCACATACCTAGGTAGTGTAAGCCATTGCAGGATGAACTCCTTGCTTCTCTACTTCTGTTTAAGCCCTCGGTAGAGCTGATAGGACTTTGTACTAGTTCGTAAAGACCTCCTGATTGAATGTAATTTATTTGGAGGGCACATTACCCAGCATATTTTTCCTTTGCATCCCACAGGCACATTATGTGTCAGAGGTGAGCTCTACATTCCTAAGGTGGGGTTTATGCTTTCTGTAAAGTTCTCAC
>Ga0116231_10007355_pt1 | contig 20240 bp, 14 predicted proteins | sample S1TSphgellanicum_2_FD_89695 | JGI IMG/M metagenome (GOLD analysis project Ga0116231, IMG submission 89695) | Host-associated microbial communities from peat moss isolated from Minnesota, USA - S1T2_Fd - Sphagnum magellanicum MG | ecosystem: Host-associated > Plants > Peat moss > Unclassified...
AAAATAATAAACACAATTTTTCTGTCTTTGTGGGGTGGGGGGGGGGGTGGGGTTTACGTGTGTCTAGATTGTCACATTCTTAACTTTTAGAAGTGCCAAGTCTGAAGTTTAAACTCAAGACTTGAAATATTTCAGAATTCAATTTTATAATAATGAATTACAATTTTGGCACAAATAATAAATATTTTTTCAAAAAGTCGACAAAATTAGAAATAATTTAATTTGTGCTGAAACCATTCATGTATTACAGTAGTAAACCCAAGAGTTGAAATATTTCAAAATGTAATTTTATAGTAATTATTTAAAATTTTGACATACGTAATAAATATTTTTTTCAAAAATTTGACAAAATTAGAAATAATTTAATTTGTGCCAAGACCATTTGTGTACTGTTGTAGTGATTTTAGGGTTCCACGACATGACATTGGGGGGGGGTTGTGGGGGGTGCATGAATGTCACCATACCCCATGACACTTAATTATTGATTCAATAGATAGGTATTTAGTATTTACCAATGTGCCGAGGTTATTAAATTAAGTAAGTACTTAGGTAGGTTAGGTAGATTGACTAGGTAGATAGGTAAATAGTCAACCTATAAATAGGCTACCCAACCTACTTAGTTTAAGTATGTATACTATAAAGTAGGTATGCTAAGTAGATGGGTAGCTTAAGTTAGGTATTTAGGCTAAGTAGGTAAGTAATTAGGCTAGTTAGGTAGAGTAGGTTAATTAGCTTAGAGTAGTTCAAATAGGCTTTTTAAGTACATTTTAAAAAAATGTTCATAACAATAAAATGACACAATTTTTTGGTTGTTGAAAATATGGTGCAATGGTTTCAGACTTGGTTTTGCAATGTGAAAGTGAGGGGTTGAAGTCTTGACACTTGCATCTTATTTAAGTAGGTTACTTAATTAGAGTGGTGAGGTTACATTACCTAGTTTAGTTAGGTTCCTAGTTGAGGCTTGGAGCCCAAGTTAAATAGCCTAGCTAGGTTCTTAGTATAGACTATGCCTACTTACTTACATATTTATCTACGTAGGCCTTACTTACATATTAAATCAAACTTTTGTTCATTTTGATTGCCATATTGAATATAATCAAAATGCTAGTTGGCCAAGTTGATTAATATAGTCAAAATGATAGTTGGTGATGTTGGGTAGTTGATATGAACAATAAAAGAGCCAACAATAAAATAAAAAAAAACTATCACTTTAAAAACAACCATTGATAAAAAAAAATCATCAATAACAAAATCGCATGTTGATTTGACCAACAATAAACTTGGACATGTCAAAATTGACTTGTCTAATATGACTCATTGATCAAATTGACAAATGTCATAATGTGATTCTTTTTTATTAATTTTGCTAATGAAATAAATCATGATTTGTAATAATACATTTACTCCTTTACTAACATCAAACACATTTTGAAATTGAGCATGCCCATACAAACTAAACTTGCATAACACTTTCGAATCATTTACACTTCTCAAAAACCCACAAAAACATTAATTTTTCGTTTTTTGCAATCTACAACTACTTGTAGAACATTGGAATATTTCTTCATCTTTTGGTAAAATTAATCTTCAAGATAAACGGTGAGAGGTTTAGAATTTATGATCTTTGGATGCCATTAACTAGATCTTACATGTTTGATAACTTTCATAATTGCTTGAAATCCTCCATCATAACACATGTTTATGCTCTCACTAGACAAGATATGAGTACATTCATAGTAGGAACAAATTCATGTAGCACCAACAACATTATGGACTTCCCAATTGCAAAAAGCTTGCTACAAATCAAGAAGCTAAGAGCTTGGGCCAACTTCTATATAATAAATGACACAGGGATTTCACGAGGGGATTCCATTTCTATTCCAAGTGTTTTTGTGAAAAGGATCCGAAGTTATCAACAATGGGTGCAAGCACATTGATAGGAAAAGGAAAAAAAATAGATTAAAAAATCAGTTTTCACAAAATCCAATGAAATAATTTTGGGCATGAACACAAGAAAGCAACTTCAAAATCCTTTTTAAATAAAAATATGAAAAAACATGGTTGTGCATTTAATTTATTTTCAATTGAGCATAAAATTTGAAAATTTTCAATATAATAAAAATATGTGACAAATATATTTAAAATTTACTAGGTCAATATGATGTGTAAACATACTTCTATGTTAAAAGTTAAATATATTATGATTGTAATATGCAGAAGTTGAAAAATACATATATACCTTTACAAAGGTCATTATTTAAAAATTAAAAATTGAATATTTTATTTACTTGTATTTTGAAAAATACTTAAATACATATCAAACCTAAGATTTTTCAATATCATTGTTATAAAGTTTAAAAACATGCTTCATCATTTGAATAAATATTTTTAAAAAATAAATATATTAATCCTTATTTTATTTTAAATATTTCCATTAGAAGTAGATTACAAGGATCAAAAGTTATTTACTTACCTAAGTTACACCCAATCCTAAATAGTTTTAAACTTTGTATTCATGAAATCTTCCACTTGTCTCTCATCGACATATTCAATAAGTAAAATGACTTCACCTAGTGGCTTAACTCTTGCAACAAAACCCGGAGAAAACTTTACATGTTTTGTAGATTATGGAGTGTATGTATAGTGAGTAGGAGTTTAATTTGTGTTAGTTTTAATCATAGTTCAGTTCAAGCTGTAAATTTCAGATCCATAGACAAAGGAGTAGCCAAATTCATGTATTTATTCAACTGTTGGGTTTGGTATGTAGCCTTTTTTTTGGTTTGAATTGGTGAAGTTTCTCAAAAAAACGAAATTAAAAATTAAAAATTTGAATTTTTTTTTTTGGTTTTGGGAAGGTTTTCAATTGTCAATAGCGAGGAAAAGAGATTGATCATAATGTTCATACATTTGGTTTCCATTATGAAGCCAAAAATACGGAAGGATGATTAAAGATTTGTACTTGATGAAGGAGTAGCCAAATTTATGTATTTATTAATCGATTGGGTCTAGTATGTAGATTTTTATAAATTTTTTTTTTTTGAGAAGTTTTGCCAAAAAAAGAAATTAGAAATAAAAAAGTTGAAAAGAAAAGAGATGATTTCAAAGATTTTCAATTAACAGAAGTGAGGAAAAAACAAGTAATAATGATCATCATCCTATTCACACATATATTTTTCATTATGAAGGGCAAAAAAAAGTACAGAAGGATGGTCAACGATTTGTTACTTTTATTTCTGGCTATAAATTATAGCTAGAATCTGGCTAAATATTCCTTGAGATGATCGTCACTTTTTCTACATCTACCTGTGGATGATTGCCACATTTGCTACAAGCAAACATTCTTTTAAGATGGCGCTTCTATTATGGCATTCAAAATTCCTCAATAATTCCGAAAAGTTTATCAATTTGCGCACATTCATTCATTCATTCATGTACGCATGACCAGTCACGGCAGGCGTTTGACGGACCCGTTCCCGGCCCCGCCCGTTCCGCATGGGCACGCCTGGTCGCCCCCTTCCTTCCTTCCTTCCTTTCCTTCGTTTCCTTCCTTCGTCGTCGTCGTCGCATTTGTTTTGCGGCGTCCCTGCGCGGATTTCTCCCTTCTGTCCACAAAATCACCATCGTTGTGACTCTCACGCTCACCGTTGCTTTGGTGTCATAGAACGCGTGCACGCTCTCTTTGGCGCCGGCTGAGCCATCTGACGAGGTCGTCTCCAATATTGTGACGGGGTCGAGAAAGGAAACCACCACCGGCGATCATCAAGTCAGCTTTGCTGCTTTCTCACCATTTCCTTCGGTAAGCACTACTCGAATTAGTAACTGCGCCAAGAATGAAACGGGACAAAAAACTTTCCAACGTTCGGAAGCATTTCCAGGAGCCAATCCTATCATACACGTGATATTGTCTTAATATACTGCAACTTATTAGTTGTCGCACGATTGACTGTCACGAATACATAAATTTTGGAGGTTTTCGTCCAAAATTTGGTTGCCGAATTCGTGGATTCGGTAATAACTTTACCCCTCGCCTGCGGAGAACGAACTTGTTTGCGAATTTGATCACGATCTGTTTTTGTAATTTTCCAGAACTTTGATCTTGAAGTTGTGTCGGAATGATCGATATTGCCTAATTCGTAGTGAAGCTCTAGTACTGTGGTCTACGTCGTGCAGGGATTGTGTAGACGAGAACAATTGTTTTGTTTTTCTGGTTATAGAAATCCAGGCTCTGTTTGAGGATCCGATCGTAAGGACCTCCAGATCGGTAACTGCCGCCTGTTCAAGACGTCTCAGATTCCGCAACCTGATCTTGAGATTTAGTCCCTGGACGACGCTGTGTAACTGTGGTAATGCTTTCTGGACTTGGAGCCGCGAACTAGCTTTCCTTAGGCTGCTGCATCCTGCGGGTGAGGAAAACGTTTAGGGCCACCGCAGTTCTTTCGACGTTTTGCAATTCGAAGCTGTACACATACTTGCTTTATAAATTCTTGCGGTTTGTGCTGTCAAGACTTTGCTGGAGAGAATTTGGTAATTGATCTGGACGACAGAGAGAAGAGGTTCCCGTATGAGATGAAGGTGAGCCTGCAGGCCGTCAGTCTCGTCTCTTGCCACACTGCAGCACATCGGCAGGTTTCTTGTTTCAATGCCGGTTTATCTATTGCACAGCATTTGCGTTTTGAGACATTATGTGTGTACTTAGCATACCGCCATGATCAGGTCATTAGGATATACGGACGTAGTGATCCGATCCAGAATCACGAGTACTGCTGTTAGGAGGACAAATATTTCCCAGCAACAGAGCTAATGCTCAGACAGAGAACTTTCCAAATTCAATGGTGATTGTTTTTGCTCGCGGATCAGCTGTCGTTTGTGTTACAAGAGATCTGAATGCGTCGAGTTTCAAACATTGCAGGAACAGCAAGACATGACAAACGGGAACGAGATCAGGTACGAGGAGGTACGTGACAATTCTCTCTACGATATATTATCTTGAATTCCCGTTTGTAAGGATTTCCTCTTCCCTTCAGTTGTGAGGATTCCTCTTGTCTTGGACCGCAGACGACAATTCGGGTCCCATCTTGTTGTTGTTGTGATTCGACTATTCTTTGGAGTGAGGCATAATGGATTTCGAAGGGCTTAAGAAGAGATGGCGAAGAATTAATGTGCTTAGTACTCAGTTTAAGATTTGCCACGTTCGCAGTTTTTCAGTGCCACGATCCGATATTTCCTTCTTCCTGATCTGCACATCTGTATCACGTGCTGCAGGAATTCATTGTCAGGAGGGGCTTGACGATGTTTACTTGCCGATGGCTACCTGCAAACCAGGAGATCAAGGCTCTTGTGTTCCTGTGCCATGGTATGATCTTAGTGGTCATCATCTTAGATGTTGCATTCTCTGTAGCTTCTGAACCTCGTTTCCTCGCACTTATGATCCTGATTGAATAGTTTCTTTGAGCAGAATCGAGCGAACCTAATCATATAGAGGCAGATTCTAGAGCAAGGATCTTACCTTGGATGTGGTTGTTATTCATACACACCAGGATATGCTGTGGAGACGAGCATTTTCATGAAAGGTAATCTTTCAGCAGATCCTGTTTCCCATGTTTGTCTTCTCTGCAGCTTCCGATTTCTTGGGATTCAGTAGCAGTTGGATTCATCAGGGCTAAAGCTGCTGAAAGGATTCTAGGTTCAACTCTTGAAATCCCAACTAAATTCATAGTGCAGCTTCTCGAACATCGTCCCTCTCCCACAGGAAATTATGCATAATCTGTATAGATTTCAATGTCTTTTAGATTGGGCTTTTTGATCATAAACAGGCGTGATCGATCATTGTAATCTGGATTGTGTTGCAGACACAGGAATCAGGCTTGCAAAAGCAGGTTATGCAGTATTTGGAATCGATGTCCAGGGCCATGGAAAATCAGACGGATTGCAAGCATATATTCCAAGTTATAATGACATTGTGGATGATTGTATTGCATTCTTCAAGACAGTCAGAGGTTTGATGATCTCCTTTCCACCAGATTTGAATTTCTTCCTCTTTCTGATTTGATCCTTAGTAAAGCACCTGTCTGCAGAAACTTCTAGAAGGCACATTATCCAGCAGAATCCCTCCTCGGCAAAGGCCGGGTAATTTTGAAAAGTACAATGCTCAGTCGGGTACCTTGGGAAACTAAAGAAAAGAGAAAAGTCTGCCATTGCTTTATGTCAAGTAATGGCCTTAAATCAGGCTGTTCCTGATATAAACACCCCTTGAAGCAGGGCGTTCCCAAAAAACTCCCCACTACAAGGGCCATCTATTTTGGGGCCAAAATACAGCCTTGCTGCAAGGGCCATTTATTTCCAGGACGCCCCACTCTGAGGGTGATACCCTACTCTTTCTTGAATTTTTTTTGACGGAAAGAGGGGACCCGCACGATCATCCCTCAATCAAACCATGTCTTTTTCCCGTATCATTCTCTGTGGGGCCCACAATTTTGTGTGCCTGCCAGGATGCCAGCCTTACCGTAGAATCTTTTGAAATCTGCAAATGCGAACAAACTCATGAGTCATGACCCTGGGTTATTTATCTGTCTGTCCTAGTGTAGTCTTGGTGTTGTCCCTGATGTTGATGCGAAACGCTAAATACCCCCCCGCCCCCTCCCCCCCCCAATCGAGCTCTGTCCGGCGCCCTTTCTGGGCTTGACAATGCAGCCCTGGAGAACCGTGTGGTTCTCCTGCAGGGTTTGACTTTTTTACTGTGGGAGTAAAAACAAATCATATCTGAATGTATGCCAATGGATAGGACCATGTTCTATGTGTGGGAGGTTCAGATATCGAATTTCCTGGGTCGCAGCAAAACTGAATTATTGTTCAACAAGTACGTGTAGAACCGTGCTGGGTGGTTTTTAATGCAGAACCGTGCAGGGTCCTAAAAACATGTGCAAGAAGACAAGAGAAACATGCGCCCCAGAGAGAGGTCGATTGGGAGGGGGGTATTTAGTGTCTCGCGATGTTTATGGTGTTGGAACTTGGTGGTATATCACTGGTCAGAGTTGTGCTTTAAAAAAATGTACACGGTACAGGCGCCCTCCATAACTACAGTTCCGTGTAGGCTCCTCTTTGTACCTTAGGCTTACATGCTTTTAACCAAGCATTCAAGCCTCAGGCAAAAATGCATCTTGATTCTTACCTCACAGGCTTGTTGCAGCTGAATGATGATATTGACAATTTTTTATTAGCTACTTTTCTTTAGTGGTAGCTGACATCCTGACAGTCTTTCTGCTGCTTCCCAAAATGAGACAAAAATACAGGACGTAGATTTTCCTATAATTGTTGGCGCTGAGTTTTGAGCATATTTTTATCTCTTTATTTTGGACCCATTGTTGAGAGCTCAATCAGATGGGTAAGTTGATCAATGGCAGCTTTCGTTGTCATTCATGAAGATGGGGCATGGGCTGATGATATTTTGTGAGTGACCAGGGACCATAGACAGTTACAAGGTTGAGTCATGACTGCACTTAATCCATCGTGTGACGTGTCATGTCATTTTAGTTTTGCTAGCACTCACAGCGGACACAATGGATTGCTTTCAGACATTGATCACTAAGATTCCTCTGCAATCTTATCGACTTGTCGTACCTAGTGCTGGATTTACATGTCAGTCTTGGTGATGTACATAATACTACTGTCTTTGGTACATCATTTCACCTCCTTAAGGAAAATCATAAGAGTCCAGAGGTAAGTTTGGATGTCCTAGATCCAGGTGCTCTGTCCTCCCCTCGATTGGTACTTTCTGAAATGTCCAATCTTGACAGAGCACGGTTTTAACACAATCAGGGCTCGTAGTTTACCAAGTAGGCATCGTGTAGACTAGAACCAAGTGACACCATTGTGATGTGCCTCACAAAGTTCTTTCCTACAGTTGCATTTTATAAGTCTCTAGTTAGGGTTCACTATGTGAGAGATGTAATGTCCAAGGTTAGCATTTCACTACAGAAAGAATATAAGAAATGTAGGGGTTTTGCAGATTATGGATCCTAAATCCAACCAGTAAAGGACTATACCCTCCAATTCAGCAGGTTTTCAGGCAGTCTTACACTATGGGCACATTCTGCCTCCTAGAGGGCTGCCTTTTCTAGTCCGTAATCTGCATTAACACAAATTTTTCAGGCCTAATTTATCCTATCTGAGGGTGATTTCTAATTTGACTACCCAGGTTTCACATGCCAATTAGACCAGGGTGGTCCTCTCTGGTTACCACTTCCTATTGTTTTTCTCTCATATAGCCTCAACTGGAAGCAGAACAGAAATTCATTTCATTGGCCACAGTGAACCAGCATCCACTAGCACACCATGTGAAGGATGTCTCGTAAAGGGATCAGGAAACAGTTTCCTGTTGGGTTCCAGTTCCCTAGCTAACCATGGTGGTTAGCTCAATTGCTTTTTTTAACTACCTTCCTACTAACAACCCAGAAGCAGGTTGTTAGTAGGTAGGTAGTAAAAGCAGCCCTTACCTATGTATAAACTATAAACCATCTACTTACCTAATAGTTACGCATTTTCCTACCTATGTACCTATATATGAGACCTATTTCTTACAGAATTGGCTACCAAGGTGAAACCAAAGATTAACTCAGTTGAGGTTCATCCACAACTGAGTAAATATGGGCATCCAGTGGATGGTACGCTGGTTCGTGCTGGTTCACTGTGGCTCCATTTCATGAGGCAATCTAGGCTTTACTCTTGTTTGTCCTCCATGATCTGGTCTGTCAGGGATTTCTACATTCGGAGTAAAGGGTGCTTTGCTTGATGGGTCCCAGTCCCCACTGCTACTGCCATTATCCATATCTGGCTTAGACGTCCTTCATTATCAGTAAATTATTATCCTGACTTGACCAGTGTTTTTTTTTTTCAATTTCCTGATGTAGCCAGGGTCGTGAGCATCCCTAGGCAGATTTCGACTTAACTGGCGAATTTATTCAAGAAATTCTGAAAACTGTGGCCAGTAGGCATAAATGTGGTGACACCATCCCCAAAAAACCAGTTTTCTGTCGCTTTTTGGAGAATTTTTTTCTCAAATACAAGGAATTTGCGACAGAATGTTCCGCTTTCAGAAAACTGTGTCGCCATTTGGCGATTTTTCGCCAAAAATAAATCACTGGGCTTGACATGGAAAAGCTCTTTGTGACCTGGTCTGTAACATTGTTGGGGATACATTTACAGGAGTTATTGCAGATTACTGTTGTGAATGCGTCTTAACGATAATGAAATTTTCCTCACAAGGAAGACTAAAACGGTGGTATTGTTGTCAATTCGATAGAAAGCCACCCCTAGATCTAACTCATGAAATATTGATATTTGCATTTGTGGCTGTAAATATCCAACAGCATCGTGTTTGATGTATAGATTTAGATGGGAGGATGGGATGTAGGTTGACGTTCCAATTTGCCAAATGGTCGTGGAAAGCCAACAACAATAGACATGTGCTAGGAAAATTCATCTTCTGTTGTTAATTGAAATTGGTGGGTCATGTTGAATTGCAGACAGGGAGGAGTACATGAACAAGGCAAGATTCTTGTATGGAGACTCAATGGGTGGAGCTGTAGCCTTGGATATTCACCGCAAAGAACCACAAGACTGGAATGGAGCTATATTGGTGGCGCCAATGTGCAAGGTGCACTTTCTAGTTAACCTCCACATAACTCCTAAAGTGTGGCACAAAGTTGATGCCTTTCAACTACAACAGAAGTAGGAGCCAACCAAACACATAGGATGATTGCCACTGGCTTACATTAAATAATTCCTAAAAAAATACTGGTTGATAATGGCAAACTGCTTTTGTGAAACCATGGGGATCTTTCTAGTCAGATGGCCAGCACTGTCTTTTTTTAATTCTCGAGAGACTCAGAGTGGTTATCTTGGAATCAACTTCCTAGTTCAATGAACAGTAGCTTGCACTTGTGATTAAATGTTCGTAAGAGGAATGGGAATTTTATTTTCAAAAAGTTATCTATTTACATGAACCGCTCGTAATAGGCAGCCTACATTATAGAGGTGGTGAGTTGGCACAGTGTAATTATGCTTGCCAGGACTGCTACTAGAACAGGGCACTCTGCTAGTGACATAACTATCAAATGAAGTAAACCTGGTTTTGGCAAGGCGCCAGAAGTAGGACGTCTTCAACATTATTGAACTCACTTGTTGAAGTTTATGGTCTGGTTTGTCTGTTGTAGATGGCAGACAAGATTAAGCCCCCTCCGTTAGTGTTAGCCATATTGATGAAGCTGGTGAAGGTCGTCCCCACATGGAAAATGGTACCAACCATAGATATCATCAATAATGCATTCAAAGATCCACGGAAAAGGCAGCAGGTACGAAAAGGCTAGTGGTAGCATTTTCCCTGTCCCTAAAGATTGTTTTGTTTGGGAATGTTCCATTTGGCTTCAGTAATCTTTCATGTTGTGGAACCCGGTGGTGCACTGATTGAAGTATTGTTTAGGTAGGACATTTCCTTCTGAACATGAATGGGGCAGCAGATTTGACTGTTGAAAGAGACAGTCCAATGTCCTTCTTGTTTTCTATTGGGTACGATGAATCTAATGATGGGTATCACCTTATTGAGCCCTGAAATGTTGACAGTTCCATGGATAGACATCTTGGTCAGGATGATGTCCGAACCTCATTGAATTCACTCCTAATCTTCAGTGGGTTGTACAGATTTCTGTTCGTCAGAAAGCTTGTAAATGGGCTTGGGAGTATTTTGTTCTATTCTAGAAGCATCTCTGAGGCTCTGCTGTTAAAGCTCACAAATAGTCATTACTGAAGCTCATGGGAATGTGCCCATCACAATATAAATAGAAAGTCAACCATGCACAGTGCTTCCTTTGACATCAGATCCTTGAACTGAATCACAATGCTGAAACACTGGCTAGGTTCGCACAAACCCATACGCGTATCAAGGGATGCCACGGCTGAAGACAGCTTTGGAACTGTTAAATGCAACCCAAGCTCTAGAGAAATGGCTTGACCAGGTTTGCAAACTGCTCACTATGTCTTAATAACAATCCCTTGAAACATGGAAACTTTTGGGGTGTTTTGTCTGTGTGGAATGGCAATTACAGATCATAAACATTCTAAGGTGTTGTGAGTGAAATAGCAGTGATGTGATCATGGTACCTCTAAATCCATAGATAAGAGGCTGTGGCCAAACATGGATCAGAAATTATTGACTTCACATCTTACTGGATGGCAATATTACAGGTCACCTTTCCATTTTTGCTACTACATGGAGAGGCCGACACAGTCACCGACCCTGAGGTCAGTAAAGAGCTCTACAAATCTGCCAAGAGCATTGACAAGGAGTTCAAGCTGTATCCAGGGATGTGGCATGCATTGACATCAGGCGAGACAGATGAAAACATTGAACTTGTCTTTGCTGACATCATCCACTGGCTCAATAAGTGTAGCCTTGCAGGAAGTGTAAGAGGCAGCCCCTTGTGTCATGCAGATGTCTCTGATGTTGTAGCTGTCTCTCCTGTGACTGCACCCAACCATGAATCTGATCTGAAGGCAGAGTTCAAGCCTAATGGTTCAGTTCAGCTAAAGAAGTCCTCAGATTCCACAACATGACTTTGAGCATCCAATCTAGTCCCAGAAGCAGAAATTTTCTTGACGTTTTTCTAAAATATGAAAATAAGTCCATTTGATCCAGCAGCTGTCTGATGATTAGGTGAGTTCAACTTCCCTTTCACAAGTTTGACTGGTCAGTATTCAGAGCAACAAGATGATAGCATCAGCTGAGCAGGATGGTGAATCACTCTCAATTCATCACTAGTAATTGATTCGACAGCTAATCTAATGCCCAATAGCAAGTAAAAATTTCTTGGATTGGACAAGTAGACTGTAGAACACAGACTGGTATGTACATTGTAGTCTGGATCATCATGTATGTGTAGGTTTGAACCTCGTCAGGGATGTGGATGTATATCAATACCAATGTAATCCTTCAAGTAACCTGGACCCTTGTTAATTTTTGCAGAGATGGACCCTCAGTGCTCACAGCTTGACTCATGAAGCACAATGTTGTATATTGATTCTAGATAGTAGTTTTCCTTCTTTGGTTCATTTGCAGCTCGTGTATCTCTGACCGTTCCAGCTGCTGCTGCTACTGCTAACAATTGTGTTGCTCCAGTCTCTTGTTGGATTGAACCCAATCACTCCACAGGCCTTGCAACCAATGGAAAGAAGAAACTGTGACACAGAAAGCAGAATGCTCCTTCATTCAGCACTCAGGAGCAAAGAAGGGCAATCATTCAGCACTCCACTGGTATGTTTTATTTTCCTGGACATACCTTGGTCATCATCATTGCCCTAGTAATCATCCTCATTGGTTTTGGACGTTTCTTGTTTTTCTCATAGACAAGGTGCAAAATACAAACCATACTCCAATATTGTCCAAGAAAATCTCAATTCAAGAAATCTAAAGAAGGATTGATTTTGGTTAAGAAGTCACAGTGAATTCTGAAGATTGCCTAATCTGATCGACGATCCTTTCGCAGATGAAATTTTGTTTTTTCTGCCAGGAACTGGGTTTAGTGAAGAATACAGCTTTTGTTTTGTGTGTATTTGTTCACTGACTCATCAAGTGGTGCACATCAGAGATTACTCCTCAAGAAAGCTTTGTTTTAAAGTGGGCAGAAATTATAAAGACTACAAACTCTTAGCACAGTGGTAATGAATGAGAGCAACATACATAAAAGCCATGTTTCTGTACACAAGACCTTCATTTCCAAATGAGGCATGGGTGTGTTTGGGCATTTTATTAGTGGCGGTAGGCCTGAAGGCCTTAATGCAAACTTATCACTTAGAGTGCCATGTGTTTAAACTTTAGAGTTTCAGATTAGTTTTTTGAAATAGTCTGGGATGCACCTCACAACTAATTAATAGAACTAACAAATAGTCACCCTGCACACAAGCTGGGGTTCCAATGAATGCTAGCTGAATATTATTGGTGTTTCACTCTCTACAATGGACCCCAAAATTAAGGTGCACACTATATATTTTCAGACTCATTACACAGCCTATAAAGCTTTGGATATAGAAAACCAATTTGAATTGAGATGCCCTTTACCTTACCAAATGCAAAGCATTGTGTGATATATTAAAGTTATTGGTGTAGTGACCCTGCTTTGGGCCCTCTTTCAATCTCTTTTGGGGGTTTCAACCTTGAAGCACTGGTATCTGTAAAGTAATGAAATTTTCTTAAAAATGAGCATAAAATATTGAAACTTAGGATTAAATGCACTTGGTTCCAAAGTATTTGTGGGTGTAATAATACACCCAGCAACTGCAGTGAACAGCTCTGATTGGTTGAAGGCGATCAGGTAAATAAAGACAGGATGGAACTCCGTTTACCAGCAAATTTGCTTGCTAATGTGAATTTTAGTCCCTCAGTGCTGAGCTCCATTTAAGCCCAGTGTACTTTTTATTTTCAGTGTTTTATAGAAATCTCATGCCTTTATGTCTGGTCCTTACTTTATGGATAACTTTCTTATGTGCCAGGCATCAATTGAAGAGGGCATTGAAAGGAATTTTTTAGCTCCTTCCTTCCTGGCTATGATCATGCCTTGCACATCCAATTTTATTTGAATGAACAAAAGGCAAAAAATAAGCAGAGCAATCGAAAAGAAACAAAGAAAATTTTGAACCCATACAATAAAGTTAAGATCAAATTTATGAATCTTTAAAGTCTATGAAGCTTCATAGTTGCATAGGCAAAAGATTTTTTTAAAAAATCGGGTTTCTTGAGTGCATGCTTGCATCTCCTCCTCACCTTAATTTGTTGGTCACCATTTTTGGCCTAGCTTATACCCCTTTGCAAGAGCCTGAGTATTTGGCACTAGGCCTACCTCCACTCCAGGTCCCAAAATGGCCCACCTAATCGATGGGTTGTATGGGCAAAACACGAAAGACAAGACTCCAAACCCTAAACCCTAGGGTTTTGTCTTTAAGGGTTTAGGGTTTAGGGTTTGGACTCTCTGTGGATAAAACCCCATGCATGAAACAACTAGAACTGAGTATTGATAACAAACTAAATCCTACATAAAATCAAATGTTCTGGTGGACTTACCTGATACACAAAACAAAAGAAATGAGAGCGCAAAATCTCGCTGAAGAAAGGTGCAAAAGAAAGAGAACCCGCTTGATGCAGTTTAAGAGGAAGTATCGAAATGTACTCAAAAGGCAAATCAAGAACAAATGCAGGCACAAACAGAACACTCGTTTCATAGATTTGTTATGTCAACTAACCCAAGAAGAAAAAAAAGTCTCCGAAACAGACATACACACAAAATGGGAGTAACATTCACTCTAATGCCCTCAAGTGTTGTCGTCATGCTGATATGTGCAACTTCTGTACACATGGATTTTGTGATTGCTTTTCAGATTTTGTAAACCCCATCTGTGTTGTGAACTAAGATGCATATCAAAGAGCAAATCTAAACCACCAAATCAACTCTTTGCAAATCTCTTTGTTCAAGTCTAATGTGAAGAAGAGCATCATCTACAGTGGATATACTCGTCACCCACATTTTCTACCACATATAATTATCTACTGCATGAGCCCTGTATCCAACCTAGTTTTCCATTGTTCAACCAGGAATTAGAAGGATAAGTCAAGATCACAATTATACTGCATGCAAAAGAACCATCGCAAAAATAGTTATGCTGGAATTGAACAGCAAACTCTCAGTGATATGGCAAGCTACGATTGCATAAAGAGCTCATTGGCCCGAAGAAAGAAAACGCTTATGTGGTGAGAATCGCAGGCAAGATGTCAGATAAGGTCCCAAGTATGTTTGCAGTGGTGTCGGGAAAGTGGGGCATGTCTGGACGTGAAGACACAGTTCCATCATTGGCAATCGCCACTGGGTAGGTCAACAATTGGCCAGGTAAGTTCACAATCTCATCTCCAAGAAAAATGCCCCAGTGCTTCTCACCAATACTGTTGACCAGGCGGATGCACTCTAAGCTTGAAGGTTCCAAGAAGGCATTGTCCAATATCCCTGTGTGTTCATACCACAAAGCCATTCGGAATCCATGGATGTGGGATCGAGGAGGTTTCTGTATTGCGAGGTGGAAAGGCTGGTATGCACCCATTGCACTTTCCGTGTCCCGACCTCCATCCATGGACCGTTGATTGATGTTGGCTGAACCGATGATTATGTATTCATCATCAACTGCAAGGGAACAAACAGAGATTAAACATGTTATCCACTGGAAGCTCAGCAATCATCATTTTTATCTGCTCTAAGAGAGCTGATCACTCTCACTGATGAAGATTGTTTCAGGTGCAGCAGCTAAGAAGATATGAGGAGCTAAGTTGAGGACAGATTTCTTACCAATCATCATCTTGGCGTGCACATAGATCATGAATCGCCGATGCACCTGTGCTTGTTTGTAATCACTTTTGTCATCAAGCTTTTCACTGGGTATGTACTCACCCTCTGTTTGTGTCTCCATATTTCCTAAGCAGAAAAAGCTGAGGTAATCTTTTGGGCTCTGATCTGTGATTCCATGGATGCGCAGAGCTTCCGCAATCTGTTTATACATCATTTGCATCGTTCTGTTCTGCCAGTGAAGCATTGCCTGCATTGTGCCACTTTCAGGCACACCATCTGGCCACATTGGTACCACAATATAGACAGAGAATCGTTCACCTGCCTCAATTTTGCTTACAATTTTGAGTGCAAGCTCAGCTGGGATAAGATGCAAGGCACCAGCATCTTGATCTGCCTCCCATGCATAAGAACTACCCATGAAGTACTGATTCTCAATGTAGATGAAATCTTTGGCACGTCTAATTGCATTGATGTAAGCATCGTGGATGCTGTGGTCAATGGTGTTGTCTTTTCCGCTTGATAGCCCTACCTTTGCTGCTTCTTTTGGATCCTCGGGGAATCCAAAAGCTGCACCTGTACCCACATCCCACAAGAGTCCAGACAAACTTATTTGTTGTCAAAGAGTTCATCACAAGTTCACACAACCTAGAAGGTTTTCCTCTCCTTTCTACAGATCATTTCATGCTGTTCTGTAGAGTACAGAATTGCCATTGTTTACCATTGAAGCAGGCACCAAACAGTTGATGATCCCACTACCAATGCACCTGCAATGGTGGAGATGTTGTGCACACATATTACCTGCACATTCTTCGATTCTAAGAAACCGATGCTGCAACTGTGTGTTACAAATCTGATATTTGTTTAGATTGATGAGAACAATTGCAGCAGAGAAGAGAATGGAGGAGGAGAAAGGCATGAATACCAGCATCAATTGATCGAAAGAACTGCACATTCCAAGTATCAGGATCATTTTGAGCAGTGACTTCCGAGGGAGGATCAAACTCGGGGATGTCACGAAGAGAAAGAAGCAAGGAAGCATGAGTGGCTCCAGCTTGCTTTTTCCAGCGCTGCTCAAAATTGAAGAGCACATCCCATGCAACTGGACCTTCAAGACGAGAATGGATGTCATGCCATGGCTCCCGAGGTCCACCATACTTGATATCGTTAGCTGGGGTAAAATTTGGTTGATGGAAATCCTTGCTGTGAACAGTGTTGAGAGTGCTGAAGAGTGGGTGATGTTGGGTATCATAGCGACCAAGACAGAGATCAATACCTCCCACAAAGCTTACAACTCTTCTCTGTTCTGACTGGCGGTACCCAGATGTAACAACAGGAGCATCCACAACAAGGAGTTTCTGGTGATGGGTGAACATTGTACCAATTTCAAACCCTTGAATGATACTCAAACTGTCGTTTGGATTCCGAGGACAGAGGAAACAATTCACCTTTGTATTCGCAAAGAAATCAAGCGTTTCTTGATCATTTGTACCCATCACGCCATCTTTGTGAATGTATTCCACAGAAGTCTTGTCATCCCAAACCAAGAGGTTCACTCTCACACCTTCATCGGCCTTCTTCTTCAAAAGCTCACCAAGTGTGACACCTTCAGAACCTGGAATGGGTCGTTGCGGGTCTCGAACAAGAGTGATGCTTGTGGTAACAGACCAGCCAATGACATAGATCAAGTAGCAAGCATCAGTGATGGCTTTGAACACATCTTCCCAGCAATGGGTAGGCTGCCGAACTTTGTTTCCTGTTTGGTAGATGGTGGGCAAGAACCCATCAGCCATGTGAGAATCCTGATACAAAGTCACATTGCAACCCTTTCGTTGCGGGAAGTAGCAACGGGGCACACCCAAGAACCGTGGATCCTTGATCCCAAGACCCCAGTTAGGATCATCAGATGCTGCAAAAAACTGAAGACTGAAGCGGATGCGACTATTGCCAAGTGCATCACCATTCTCGTTGAAAAGTGGGTACCAGTCATCCAGTTTTGCTCCTGAGAGCAACTCTGCAGCTGGAACTTTTGCTCTGCCAATCACGGCTGAACCCACTACTGCATCATCCTTGATGGAGATCTGCACATCCGCCACAGTGTGGGCACAGTAGATCTTGAAGGACTCATCCCACACAGGATCTGCTACCTGTCCCTTGAGCACCCGTGTGCGCCCCACTCGTGCAGGTACAAGATCCACAGTTGCATAGTACTGACTGTAACCCTTGCCAATCCCAACTAGTGATTCAGCCCCTTCCACAAACTGCAACATACAGACCCACACACACAGATCCCTCATCAATCCCTTGTAAATCCTCAAGACTGCCATAGCTCTGAAAGCCTGCAGACATGCAGGGTAACAACTCCTGTGAAATAATCTGACATACTGGAATGGTGCTGAGCTTGAAATGATCCAAGCAAACCCAGACAGAATGAATACCTACCTGTCTGAATTGAGCAGGGGCATTGCCTGTGCTCCTCTCCACATTGATGAGATTCTCTGCTTCGTAGATGGTAGCATCCAGTGTGCCATGGAGAAGATACATGGCCATTGTTATTGTTGTCCACACACCACTGCAACAAAAGCAAGCACACTTCCATCATCGGTTGAAGGTTTCAGGATCATGAAATGGCAAGCAACAAGATTCCCTCCTGAAAAGAAAACCCAACAACAAACTCTGCAACAAACACTGCACACGAATTAAAGCTTCCTTGAGGATTGATCATCAAATGACAAGCAACAAATGTACTCCTTACTGCACAACATCATAATTTCTACACAATAACATTACAGAACTGACAACCCAAAACTTAGTGAAGATCATGATGACAACAAAAAGTTACCAAAAATGTGAAGTGAAACTGGAAAGGAAGAGCAAGCTGTTGCAGTTACTGAAGGAGCTGCTGCAACACTTAGCAGGAGTAGTAGACTAGTAGTAGTAGAGCTGTCTGGCTCTGTGACTGCTCCTCTTGTCTGATCTCTGATTGTCCAGCTCTCTCATCTGATTCCCAGAGCTCAGTTCCTCCTAAACTTGTGAAGATTTTGCTTAATTTCTTAACTTGCTGCAACAAAAACAACAATTGATCAGTAGTCTAAGATGGATAGTTCTTTCAGTGAACTTTCTTCAGCTGCTGCTATTGATAGCCTACATGAGCTTCTTGTGCTTTTTTTTTGGACTTTTTTTTCCCTTGGCCTTTCTTCCTGGAATCCTGAGGAAGACAAGCAAAAAGAGCCTATCTGACTGCTTGCTACTGCCCAGTTACTTAGACTGCAGAAATGCCTTCACCCACATGATGATGATGATGACGATGAAGTGCTTCGTTGCAGATTAAATAACACTTTTGCAGTTCATAAAGAGCCTATAATACCACAGCAAGAGCAAGTCTTTTTTTGTCTTTCTTTTCTTCTCTTTCGGTTTTTCTCTTGTTTGCAATTCTGGGTCTTGTAATTGAGGGTTAAGATCATCATCATCCCTCATTTGCATGTGTGATCCTGGTGCTGGATGATCTTCTTTGATGCTGTACCTATCACTGATAATGGGTAGTTTTTGGTGAAATATTCTACCTTTCTTTTATCATTTTAAATAATAATTTAAAGGATTTGCCAAAATAGTTTACTTTTTTAAAAAAAAGAATGGGAAGAGTCTCAATTTTGAGAATTGCAGAATCCTTCTACAATTTTGGCTACCCAATTGAACCATGTATATAAATCTGGCAATTTTTCTTAAATTTTGATCGAATTCTGGCTATTGAAAACCTCTAAAAAAAAGGCACTTGATTTTAGCACTTTCAAATTATAATATATATTTCTGGCTGTATATGTCCAGCGAAAAAAAAAGGCTGATGCTCAGCACAAAAAAATCATCTTTTTTGGACCAATCCTTTTGGAAATTAAATTTACAACAAACATGAGTTTTTCTCACTATCCCAACTGAAATTTCAGGATTGTACTTTTAGACCTAACTGCCAACTTCATCAAATCCAACACAATCCTTACAATTGTACTACCAACACAAGCAGAATGGGTTTGAAAGAACTACCTATTTCAAACTGTTAGAATCTGAGATATCCATACTGGGCCCTGGGGTTAGCACAGACACCTTTTTTTCTTATTAATTTCAAAAAAATCTGTTGATTATCAATAGCAAAAAAGTCAATGGCTTTTTTTTTTCTTTCTAACAATTGTTAGGTATTGCAAGAGTTACAATTTATTCACTTTTGGGAAAAGAATAATTTTACACTGAAAAACATACCTTTTTCTCCAAGTATTCTCTAAAAAACAATTCACAAGAAAAACAAAAATTCATCACCACAAACAAAGTCACTTCAGGACACAGTAACCTAGTCATGAATTTGGACATGAGAAGACTTTTTGGACAAGTATGTCAGTTTCTGATAACCAAGATGCATGCATTTAATGATCATTTCAGTGGCATAAAAGCATCTGGAATCTCACGAGGTTAAACTTCACGGACACATGTAAACTGCTTGCCAGTCAATGACAAATAATTCATCAACTTGGCGCGATCCATGATCTGCGGGCAAGTGAAAAAACACCCAATTGTACACTACTACTACCTTCTAGGCTCTAGCAGTAATTGAATTGTCAAAGTAGGATTCAGGGTTTATTACCCACTCATCCCCCCGTGCCCTCTTCCCCTAAGGAGTCGGGACGCACCTCTGTTTTGTTCTACCGAATATCTTTTTGTGCTTTTACAAGATATGGTGGGCAGGGCTGGGCCAGTCCGTGGGGATAAAGAAAGGTTTCTATTTCTTCAGGAGACAAGGAAGTTGCGGTCCAAGATAAAAAACATCAAAGGAAAAAGATAAACAAATGAGACAATTATGAATAAAAGTCTCCAAACTCC
>Ga0116231_10007357_pt1 | contig 20238 bp, 21 predicted proteins | sample S1TSphgellanicum_2_FD_89695 | JGI IMG/M metagenome (GOLD analysis project Ga0116231, IMG submission 89695) | Host-associated microbial communities from peat moss isolated from Minnesota, USA - S1T2_Fd - Sphagnum magellanicum MG | ecosystem: Host-associated > Plants > Peat moss > Unclassified...
AAAAAAAAATAAAAACAAAAAAATAAAAAAAAAAAAAAAGGAAATTTTTATTAAAAAAAAAATTTAAACCAGAGGAAAAAAAAAAAAAAATTTTTTTAAAAAAAAAAATTTGTTTTAAAAAAAAAAAAAAAAAAAATAAAAAGAAAAAAATATATATATATATATATATATATATATATATATATATATATATATATATATATATATATATTTTATATCATTTTAAAAATAGCATAAAAGCTTATTTTCTTTCAATTTGTCAATGATGCTTTGAAACATTATAAGTGAAAACTACATTCAAGAATTTCACAAACAATTTAGCAAAATTAAAACCAACACAATTTTTTTGGTGAAATTTGTGACCATAATGCAATTTTATTTAAATTTTTTCAAAAAATTCACTTTGCCATTTAGATATACAAAAAATTTATGATTTTCACATTGCCCTTCAAAATACTTCACCCCTTCATCTAGGGTTAGTTTTCTGACCGGTATGGTTGGGCTAAGGCCATTACCCTGACATGTATCCTATTAAACTTGGAGGCGCACACTGTATGGTCATAGTAGGCCCTACTCTAGGCCCCCCAATATTGAAGGAAGATATTTGAGAGTTTGTTTCTAGCTAATGAAAAGCAACTCTATGACCAAAGGCGGAGGTACTTTAAAAACTTAAGGACCGGTCCCCATGCTGGAGCTTTTTCATGGGCAGGTAAATAGGCGTGTTAAGGGACGGTCCAGGGGGGCACTTTTCATGGCGAGTAATGGGCATGTGAAAGGGACAGCCCGTGCGGGAAACTTTTGATGGGGGGCGGGGGTAACGGGCATGTCAAGGGATGGTTGGTGATGGAAACTTTCTGATGGATAAGGGGCATGTCAAGGGCGGGCAGGTGAGGGAATTTTTATTTTTTTGGTGGGTAGGAAACGGGCATCCTGAGGGACAGCCCGTATGGGAAATTTTCATGTGTGGGTAGCAGGCATTTAAGGGATGGCCGGTGAAGGGAAATTTGATGGTGGGTAAGAGGGTTGTTGTTAAGGGACTGTCAAAGAGGGAACTTTTTATGGCGGGCAACGGGCATGTTAAGGGACTGTGAGTGAGGGAACATTTTATGGCAGGTAACGGGCATGTAATGGGATCGCCAATGAAGAAAATTTTATGGCGGGTAAGGGGCATGTTAAGAAGGGATGGTCAGCTAGGAACTTTTTACGGCGGGCAGTCTGAGAGAACAGCAACACTCAGAACACTCAGAACGGAATTCTCTTCCGCCTCTCTCTCTCTCTCTCCATCGCCTCCGACGTTCTTTTGGTTTTCTTCCTTTTCTCCATCGTCTTTGTTGCTGGAGTTTTGCTTTTGTTTGTTTGCTTTGCCTTTTGTTGTTGTTGTTGTTGTCGTAGTCGTTGTTGAATTAAAAAATTCAAAAAAAAAAATCCTCACTCAGTACGCATATTAGATTCCTTCTACAGTGGTCCTGTGTCTGTCTCTTCGCCACAACACGTTCGACAACAAACAACAGAGGGGGGAGCTTGGACGATTACCTATTATCCTGCAAAAGCTGGAAAAAGTGGCCACAACAACCAAACCGCGACTGGTTCCCAGCAGGTATGTACGTACTTAATCTTGTTTTTGAATTATTGTTGCGTATGTGTTTGGAGTATGTACATAGTATTTTTTGTTCATGGATGGTGCGTTTTTGGAGCCAGAGATGGAGGGTTGGTTTTTCGATATTCTACCTATTACGTGTTGTTGTGTTTTTTGGCGAAGTGGAGCGTTTTCCTGTGTCTTAAGAGTTTGAGCAGTTTTGTTTGGAGGACGTCGGAGTTGAGGTGAAGTTATTTTCATGTTTTTGTTTGTCTTTAAAACCTTCAGCAGCTGCAGAACAAAAAGAATGAGAAGGATTTTGATGATCATTGCTTGGTTTTTTGGATCAAAGGTTTCCCCTTTTTACTGCTGTTTTGCTGGATGGTTACTACCTGTTTGATGCTCTTGGCTTAATGACCAAGAGCATCTGTATTTTCTTTTTTGTTTTTGTTTTTGGATACTGTTATTTCATTTTTATTTTTTTGTCTTGAAAACTGTCAGCAGCTGCAGAAGAAAAGAAACAAGAAGGAATTTTGATGGTCTTTGCTTTGCTTTTTTGGTCAAAGGTTTCTTCCCTTCTACTACTGTTTTGCTGCATGGATAATAGTACCTATTTGATGCTCTTGGCTTCGTGATCAAATTTTAGAGTATGATTGAGAGGGAAGTTCGTTTTACCCTGGAAAAAAAATTTAGAAGCCTTGAAATTGTGGCAAAGACCTGATTGTTTGTTGTGCAATTCAGGTTTTGTTGATTGGTTTTTATTTTTGCTTTTCAGGTCACGAACAGGGGCCTTTGAGGATTTGTTTCAGAAAGAAAGCAGAAAGAAGCTTCTCTGATATCCGGCAGGAGATGGAGGCTTTTTAGACACTGATAATGCACTGAGCTTCTGAACACAATTTTGGAGCATCTTGTACCTGTGATCTTCAGTGAAGTTGATGAAGATGGAGTCTGTAATTAGTGTAGAGAAAGCCATGGCTTCTTCAACTTGCCTCAAATTTGCTTCACCTCTGCAATCAAGGCTTGCAAATCCTGCAAAATGTTCTTTATCTGGACCACACCATCTGGCAGCAAATAGGAAGTCTCTACAAGGCAAGCTGTTGAGCACTTCTTCTCCTAAGGTCATGGTCAACTCATCAAGCACAAGGCGAACTTGCTCTATACGGAGCCAGACTGTGGCCACACCTCCAACACAAACAAAGCAGGTACATATGCTGAACAAAGTTCTTGTTCCCCCTAGGGTTACTTGAACAGAACTGTGTTGCTCTTACTGCCCTGAGCACTACTGAACTTCTGACTGTTTTGAGATGTGAATTGTGGTGAAATTTATGTGCTTATTCTGTTCAAAAGTACGAAGAATGCTGCTTTGTTGCATCCAGGAGTGGCTCCTGCTGGTTGATAGATAGCTACCTATTAAGTAGGCCAGATGCTTTGCTACGAGGTGATCATGAGAACTTTGCAGTTGCAGCTGAGAGGGCACATTGAATGAGGCATTACTAAGTGATTCATTCTTGTGTTGCAGAGAGTTTTCACTTTTCGAAAGGGACTGAGTCAAGGAAACATGGGAATGAAATCCCTGGTAGGGTTTTTGTCCATACCTGCATGCATGCTGGTTTGTGAGATTAAGCAGAATTTCGGTCTAGCATGAGCTTACAGCCCCTGCTTTAAAAATGTTCCAAGTCCACCCAAAAGACAAACCATAGTAATGCTATGTGTGGTGTGGCAGCTTGGAGGGAAAGGTGCAAACCTTGCAGAGATGTCAAGCATTGGTCTTTCAGTGCCACCAGGCCTCACTATCACTACTGAGACATGTCATGAGTACAATCAAAATGGTAATAAGCTGCCAGAAGGTCTTTGGGAAGAAGTCTTGGAGGCTTTAAAAACAGTGGAACAGGATATGGGTGCCACCTTGGGGGATCCATCAAAGCCACTTCTTGTTTCTGTCCGCTCTGGTGCAGCGGTAAAATTTCCTGTACTATAACACTAGAGTATTAGTTTGAGAGTATCTGATAGAGCTTCCTTACTGCATAGAAACTTGGACATAATGTAATTTGCATGAAGAGCAGAAACTCAAGATTGTTGATTAACAGACAGTGGCCATACATGGTGCAGATTTCAATGCCTGGAATGATGGACACTGTTCTGAACTTGGGCCTCAATGACCAAGTGGTCACTGGTCTTTCTGGCCGCAGTGGTGAACGATTTGCTTATGACTCATATCGACGCTTCATTGACATGTTTGGAGGTGTGGTGAGTGACACTTCAAGAAAACTGTCAGTAGGTTATCTGTTGTGTCAGTCCATTGTTATCTAGATCCAGTACATAACAATCTGCTCACTTGAACATGTAGTCATAATGTGCACTATGTCTCTGTGGCAGGTCATGGGTGTTTCTCACTCTCTTTTTGAGCATGAGCTGGAGACCTTGAAAGCTGCCCAAGGTTTGGTGCTTGATACAGATCTTACAACAGAAGATTTGAAGGAGCTTGTTTCAAAATACAAAGGGGTCTATCGCAAGGCCATTGGTGAAGACTTTCCTACAGGTGAATCTTCTTCTTTCTAATATAGCATCCTCTGCACCTTGTCTGGTGGGAGCATGAGGATGTTCATGAAATAGTCACTTGGACAAGTGATTTGTCCTGCAGATCCTGTGGAGCAATTGCGATTGGCTGTAATTGCAGTATTTGACTCATGGAATAGTTCAAGAGCTGAGAAGTATCGCAATATCAACCAGATCACTGGCCTCAAGGGAACTGCTGTCAATGTGCAAGCAATGGTGTTTGGAAACATGGGAGCTGATTCTGGTACAGGGGTGCTGTTCACTCGCAATCCCAGCACTGGTGAAAAGAAACTGTATGGGGAGTACCTTATCAATGCACAGGTTTGCAACAATCCAGAATTATGCTATTTGGGGTTCCAACTCTTTTGTGAAGTCATCCTTGCAGGCATGTTCTGCATCAAGGCCAAACACTCATGGAGAAATGGATTTTTTTCTCCTCCAAAAATCTGGGATGTCATCATGGTTACCCTACATTTCCTGTGCTAACTTCTGACCTTGTTCATGTCTTACAGGGCGAAGATGTTGTTGCAGGCATTCGAACTCCTGAGGACATAGATACAATGAGACAGGCTCTGCCAGATGCATACAAGGAGCTGCTTGAAAATTGCAACATACTTGAGTCACATTACAAGGAAATGATGGTATGGAGGCTTCATGAGAATATTGTCCCAGAGATGTATTTGATTTCAAGCCTGCTATTCTCAGTTGTGCTTGTATAGGGGTTAGTTTGGGATCACTGTCACCTACCAGTACACTCACTACCACTTCTTGTGACAGATATATCTCAATAATTACAAAGATCAGGGTCCTGGTGCTCTTCCATCTGAATTGGTGCATTGTTACAATTGCTGACATGTGATATTGCAGGATATTGAGTTTACAGTGCAAGAGGGCAGACTCTGGATGCTCCAATGCCGTTCAGGCAAGCGTACAGGTGCTGGGGCTGTGAAGATTGCTGTTGACATGGTTTTGGAGAACCTGATTGATAAGCATGCTGCAATCCAGAAAGTTGAACCACAACATTTGGATCAGCTTCTGCATCCCCAGGTCAGATATGATTTAAACATTAAGAAGTCTGCAGAGTATGCTGGGAACTATGTTCTTGTCTTTGATCATGTAGACAATGTTAGTCATAGATATTTCCAATCTGTTCGGAAACCTGAACTGTCTCCTTTTCATCATGCAGTTTGAAAATCCCACGCTGTACAAGGACAATGTTATTGCAACAGGACTGCCTGCATCTCCAGGTGCAGCTATTGGCCAGATTGTCTTCACCACGGAAGATGCAGAAGCATGGCATGCACAGGGCAAAGCAGTGATTCTGGTATGAATTCTTACTCCAGGTGCATAGTCATTGTTACCTTGTTCCAATACCTGCTGCAAAGTTATAGCTGGACTCTGCCCTAAGAGAGAATGTATAAAGCAATGAAAGGGATAGAACTAAATCAAACCCCTCTGAGGTCCAGGTCCGAAACGAAACAAGCCCAGAAGATGTGGGAGGCATGCATGCAGCTGCTGGGATTCTGACTGCTCGAGGTGGCATGACTTCTCATGCTGCTGTTGTTGCTCGCGGTTGGGGCAAGTGTTGTGTCTCAGGTTGTTCTGAAATTCGTGTTAGTGAAACAAATAAGGTTATTTCCCATCCTTTTTTTCTGATGGAACTCATCATCTATGTAGGGCAGCTCATTTTGTCACTGCTTTTCTCTGTCAGTGGATCATTATAGCTTCGTTTGTTCCATTTTGATCTTATCAAGTATTTCATCCAGTTGCTTCTGGATGAGTAACATGCAGAAGTGGTTCTGCATCTTAGAGCATTGAATTTTGGATTCATGTGGTCAGTTCTCTTGAATGCCTGTCATTACATGGGGTTTTGTGCAGACCATGTTAACACATGGCAAGACCCTAGGGGAGGGTGATTGGATATCTTTGAATGGATCAACAGGAGAGGTCATTTTGGGCAAGCAGCCACTGGCACCTCCAGCCATCAGTGGGGACCTAGGAACTTTCATGCAATGGGTTGATGAGATTCGTCATCTGAAGGTACTTTGACACTAACATCACACTAATGTAGCAGGTTTTTCTTTGGACCCCTTGTCAGTGACAGTTCCTCTTAAAAGTTTGTTTGGAATTTTTATCAGTCGGTCTGTGCTGTAGTATTTCACAAAGTTGGCAGCAATCCTTGAAGAGCTTGCAATTTTGTGTACCATAAATCTTGCAAGGACACTTACATGCTGGACATGCAATGCTTGCTGGATAAGTTTTGAATTACATATGCAGGTGATGGCAAATGCTGACACACCTGAGGATGCATTGGCTGCCCGCAACAATGGGGCTGAGGGCATTGGGCTGTGCCGAACTGAGCACATGGTAAGAGGTTCTGAATGCAGACCAATGTCTCCAGGATGACATCTGAGAGCTCTTCAACTTCAGGAATATCTACACTCACAAGTTCCAGTGTCAAGTTTGCCACTTAATCTATTGAAGTGAAGAGCTTCTGAATAATGATAGTCTAAGCAAAAGTGGAACACAGTGCAAGAAGTCAATTATGTTATGATACCTTGAAACATAGCAAAGCTCTTATTTTTGTGCAATTTGTGAGCCAGCCTGCATGTTCATCCAGATGTTGAGACTTCTTGATTGGTGTGGTCTGCTGTTATGCAGTTCTTTGCATCTGATGAGAGAATCAAAGCAGTGAGGCAAATGATCATGGCAACAACAACACCACAGCGTCAAGTTGCTCTTGACAAGTTGCTTCCCTATCAGCGATCAGATTTTGAAGGCATTTTTAGGGTTATGGATGGTGCGCTTCGGTGCTCTTGTAAGCTGATGCTTGTTGATCAATTGTGTAGGTTGGCAAGTTCATTTCAACCTATATTTGCAAATGATACACAACCCTACAGCTACCTGCAGATTACTTGCATTACATTGCACTAGTGGACAACAGGTTATTGGTTCTTTTCAAAGTGTATTTGATGTGTTATCTGCAGGTCTGCTCCACTGAATCACTCAACTGAATCATCATATTTGGGCTGTCTTGTAATCTCCTCTTCTCTGTGAGGATTTAAAATGAATGAATTGCTCATGTTGGAGTGATTGATATGTTGTGGTGATTGATTTGCAGGACTTCCTGTTGTAATCCGTCTTCTTGATCCCCCTCTCCATGAATTTCTACCAGAGGGGGATATCGATGAGATTGTGTCACAGCTGGCTGAGGCAACAGGGGTAGATGAGGAAGAGGTTCTCACCCGCATTGAGAAGCTATCAGAAGTTAATCCCATGCTTGGTTTTCGTGGATGCAGGTAAAACTATCCCACAGCTCTTGCTCTCATCTCATCTTTCTCCTTTCTTCTTCCCACCATGATTAGCAGCATTTCTGCCATTGCTGTTTGAACCAATGATTTTCAGTGTTACAAGTCCTTCTGTTTTTCTTGCCTACATTGTGGGAATAACTCCTCTTATCTTTTTTAAAAGTGTCCATTTCACATTCACTTAAATCTTGTGAAAGTGGATGATTAGAGAAGTTGTTGCTTTCCTTATCCATTTTTTTTCTCTGAGGTCTCTCCTTTGCCTACCTTGAGACATGAGGTGTTCCATTCGTCTTCCAGGCTAGGTATTGCATATCCAGAGTTGTCACAGATGCAAGCTAGAGCTATTTTTGAGGCAGCCACAGCAATGGCACATCAGGGTATCAAAGTGTTTCCAGAAATCATGGTTCCACTTGTGGGAACACCCCAGGTATGATTTCATTTGAGTAATTTTCTGATACTTTGCTAAACTTAGTGGGTCATCTGAAGAAGAGCAGGCGTGGAAAATTCAGTTGGATACAGCTATGTGTCTAGTTGTTCAGTGCTCAAGAACCAGCTGTTTCCTGGCAAGAATATGTGAATACTTCTCTCACTTGATTGTAACACTACCCTCAACAAGGTCAACTCCCAATGTTGTATCATCTGATGTGCTCATATGTTAGTAGTTTTGAATGCTCTTTGCAACCACTAACAGGTAAGAAGGCTTGTTTGGCTGGATCACATGGGAATGTTTGCCCTGCAGGAACTAGCGCATCAGGCAGCTCTTATTAGGAAAACAGCAGATGACGTGTTTGCAGAAAGTGGCAGCACTCTGCAGTACAAAATTGGCACAATGATTGAGATCCCAAGGGCAGCTCTGGTGGCAAATGAGGTAAGGATCAAAATTTTATTTCTGATTCACAGGTAGAAATAATTATGATAAAATTGAGTCATTGGGAGCAATGGATCAGGCCCGATTTGAAACCTTTATTGCCTGTGAAAGCTGATCTGTGCTTCAAACCAACATCAGGCTTGTTTCCAACCTTAAATGTATGTTTTTAGATGTATGGAGGTTACATGCATTAGATTTTCAGGCAGAAATGGCACAATTTCAGTATTGTGGAATATTTATCTTAGCTCTGCAAGAATCCCAGAAAATGCATTCTTAGAATTTTTTTTGCAATATTTTGCATATAAACTTGATAGCTTCAACAGAAAAGGGCTGACAATTTCAAAGAGCACTTTTGCAGAGTGGGGGCAGGGGTTACATCCTTGAAGTTTGAGACCCAGAGGAGGTTTGTTCTGTATTAGCTCCTGATATTATGTTCTTGCAAAAGATTGCAGAGCATGCTCAATTCTTCTCATTTGGAACAAACGACTTGACACAAATGACCTTTGGCTACAGCCGAGATGATGTGAGCAAGTTCCTACCTACATATCTGGCAAGGGGAATTCTTCAGCATGATCCTTTTGAGGTAGTGGCTTTCCCCCACTCTTGTTTTTGAGCTATAGTTTGCAGGATGTTCACATCACCTGCCCCTTTGACTTTCATTTTTTAGAAGTTATTTGACGAACTCCTTCAAGAGTACATAAGAAGAGGTTTACAGGATTTCCTGGTGCCAAGGGTCAACTTCATGGAGACTCACACTTGAATTGATCAGAATCAGGTTTCCTGATTTATTCATCTTGTTTGGTCTGAAACATAAGTCTTCTATTCACAGGTGCTCGACCAAAGGGGCGTTGGGCAGCTCATTGTGATGGCAAAAGATCGTGGTCGCCAAGCACGACCTGATTTGAAGGCAAGGCTTTCAATTTGGTCATAAACTGTATGTCATTTGTTCAAAGTGGGAAATGTGGCTGGGAATTGGAGGTGTAGGACTAACTGAAGTCACATCCAGCATCCAGCATAAGGAGTGGCATCTCTGAGAGGATTGACATCCATTGCATGCAGGTTGGAGTATGTGGTGAGCATGGTGGAGATCCATCATCAGTGGCCTTCTTTGCCCAGGCAGGCCTAGACTATGTTTCTTGTTCCCCATTCAGGTGGCCTTTCTTCTACTCTACACCCCAGAGCCTAATGGATCCCGGAAGTTTCTTTTCATCTTGATTGATGTAAAAATTATCAAGATCCTCTTGCTGCTGATCTCTTTTCTGTTATTCAATCCTGAAAATATAGCTCTGAGCTCTGCAATGATTATACTATTGTGATCTACACAGGACATGTAGACATAACAGACTGCTGGCTGTTGGGGTTTGTACAGAGTACCTATTGCAAGGTTGGCTGCTGCTCAGGCTGCTGCAAAATGACTGCACACTGCAAATGGAATCACCAGGTAACTGAGGTAGATGTATATTAGTTGTCATGACCCTGCAGGTTACACAGGAAATTGGCAGTGTAGGGTCATACCATAGTCAATGCAGTTCTGTGCAGTGTCGGACCATGGATGTCACAAATCTAATTTGATCAACCTCACTCAACTCAGCTGCGAGCATTGAGGAGAGCACCATCAAAGAGCTTCACCAGTTGTGTGTACAGGGGAAACTGGACTTCTGTTTGTGTGTATATATTAAGGATGGATGCTACAAGAAAGATTATCGTTTTTTTTCTGGACATTTGTTACAGGGAAGAAAACACTTCGCTGATTCTTTGGTACACCTAGTACCATCACTACAAGCTCTTCCCCAACCCAAACTCCATAATGTTTTCCAATTTGTGAACATTTGTTGAGTCAACAAGCCAGCAAGAAAGTGGCAATGCTGAGAACATCTAAATATCTAGTTTACATTAACTGATGAAATTGGTTGACAAAATGGTTCGCTTGTCAATATATGTGATTTTGACATTGTTGAAGGTTAACTGATTCACCTGCATACCTAAGCAAGTGAGGACACCAAACTTCACACCCACTACATCCCAACAAGAACGGTGTTCATAAACTTAAAACACATCAAGGGGCTGCATTTCTCTTTATGGTGCAGCTAGGGTATCAACATTCTGTAGCTTTTGTAACAAACACAAAGCAACTGCATGGACACCAGCCACAAATACTTTCTTGAAACCACCAAATTGGTTATTAAATCATGTTGTAACCATAGCCCCAGTTCTTGAAGGTAGGTGTAACATGTGGTGATGAAACAGTATGATAGAGAGGGCTGGAAAAGACATGTCTTCCACATGACAGGACACATGAATGCAACAGTGACAGAGAACTACCCACTGTCCTTTTGAGAAGGTGCAAGAGAGTGGAAAGTCAAGGTCTGCAGGTCAATGTGCACAAAGGGCAATTTGCTTCCAAATCTGTTTCATTGGGACTCCACCTTAAATGCAACCGACTTGGAACATAATAAGGTCAAAAACTACTTGGAAGTCACTCTCACAATTGTTCAGCTGTTTGCTTATTCCAACCTAAACAAAGTCTGTCAGGTTCTCAGGTCAATGTGAACACACAGACATGGGAACCCCCATCAACTTGCATGAGGCAGGATGCATGGACAGATTTACTAGAAATTGCACCATTTATCCACAAGGGGACCAACATGAGTCTTTATTTAGCACACCAGAAGTGCAGCTCACAAAATAATAACCCTCACGAGAGTCAAGAAATTTCCATACTCATGATTAAGAAAGCAAGAACAAGGTGAAGCTAATAAAAGCCTCTTTGTCTTGATTCTCTACACACTAGGTACCCTTTACAACAGCAGATTTGATTACTGAATGCCCTTGTGCACAAGAGGTGTCCTGGATTACGATCATGAATGCCTGAATCCATCACAAGCTTTCACATGGCCTGCAGCACAGAAAAGCTTTTCTTCATGTCAAGAATTGGACATAAACATTACACTAACCTACAATGCAGTTCGTGGAGATGATGTACATGAGAGCTTTCAGCTGAGTTCCAACAAATGCAAAACCATTCTCTCAGGATGCCCACCAATCAGCAACTCAACATAAATATCACCAATGCTACAAACGTAACACATTCTGAGTGATCAATGCAGTCTGAGAGTATCCAATAACTCATGTAGAGAATCACACAGCAATACATCACTGACCAGAAAGTTACCCCTACAAGAAATGAGCAACAAAACTTGGATGTGAAGCTGGCCACCTTTGTGGCCTCAGAGGGGTCAGAAGGGAAGATTGGCAGATGGCCATTGCCAGCCCTCCACAAGTCCCACTGGCACAAGGGAAGCTTGCCAGGAGTTTCTTACATAGCACCCCTTTTATCCAGTGGCTCGTGACTGTAACCTCTTCCTTTCCAATTCCAACTGCAAATCACATCCATTCAACAGTCTCTGTAAGTCACCAAAAGCAAAACTCATGCATTGTCAATAGTATTTTATTGCTTTCAAGCAATGATCTATCATATTGAAGTATGACCACAATAGAATTTCCATCCAAGGATATGTCACTTGAAAACAAACAGATAGATCAATCAGGCAAGGTAGCCAAGTTCACCCAAGTCCTGAAAATGAACACTCAAAGCAGGTGACATGTAAAAATCAAGATGGACAACCTTTAGATGCATGGTCCACCTGCAACAAGGATCATTTCATAACCATACCAGGATTTGACAAAGCTACTGCTATTATATCCTAGTGAGCCCTATCAGATATCACAAAAAAATTCTTGTGAGTGTGAACAATCCCCATGCATAAAATGAGCTAATTCAATAGGGCAAGGTACAAGGAATATCTTACAGTACTTTGAACAATCTCTGGCCATAAACCATTTGAGGTTCAGGGCTTTACTTACCAGTCCCCTAAAAAGTTGACTAATGAAAGCAACCTCCTGGCATAGAATAATCAGCAAGAACTTACCACTTTTCGTACTCGCTCATTGGCAGCAGGTGGGCCACCAATGACATTGTCTGGAAGGTATGGTTGCCTCACACGCACTTCATTCATTACCAGTATTGCAGTATTCTCCCATCTAACTGGCAGCCTGTCCGTTACCATCCCCATGTTAGCTGTACTCTTTGAATAAGCTATAGATTCAAACTTCCACAGAAACAAGACAATTGCACAGAAAAATTACTCCTAAGATGAGAGGTCTAAGGCAAGTATTAATATCTTCATAAATACTGAGAACTCCTTGATACATACAACTGAAGTCAACCTGAAAAGAATGGAGGGACAACCAGATCCTATTCTCAAGATTCCAGTTCTGTCATCAAATCCATGAACAGGAAAAACAGGAAACCCACCCAGAAGAATGGAGGGGAAAAACCAGACAAACAAAAACAAAACTGAGGAGTATTGAACAACAGTGAAAAGTCAAACACATGTTCAGAGACCTTCAACAGCAGTAGGACAGACATGAAAGTTCATTCTTGAAATCCAACAGCTCGTCAACCTCAGTCTGGACAAAGAATACCCATGCACACCATGTGTAGGGGGGCCATAAGCTATCCAGCCTGAAATGTTTTGCTATATATTCATGCTGAAAAGGACTTGGAGTGAAACATATCAAAATAGTAGGGCTTTTCTGTATCACTCTCCTGCAAAACGAGGCAGGTTGCTTCTCGAAAATCTATAGCAGCAAAAAAAACCGGTGCTTTGCATTTGAGAACATGGGTACATGAGCACATACGTTTTAGACAGGGCATCAAAAATGTCTTGGGCTTCCTGTGTGACTCCCACTCCAAACCTCTCAGCCTCTGCCTCTGCTTGCCTGCACGACCAAGTATTCCCACACCCAAAAGAACAAATAAGGTGCTAGGAAAGGTAGTACACATTGAGATTTTAAACAAAGCTCTGAAAGTTTTCTCATTTGAGTGGCTGACATGCCAAGCTGAGAGGAGCTCTTGAAACTTCCCCTCTACACTCAACCATCAGATGCCATCTCTATTATGTTGACAGTTCACACTACTGATGAGGGTGCATATGCCCAATAGTCTATTTCAAAATCACCCCTGCAATCCCTATTGACATTTCACTTCTTTCCTCTCTTCAGTCTTTGCCCATCAAACCCACTCTTTGATCTGGGTCTTGGAAGGCAGATGCTCTTGTTGGCTGAGACACTCAATACTGCATATGGAATCAGATGCCTGCTGCCTTGAGAGAAGATGGGTTGTGTTCCTTAAAAGTCTACATAGCCATGATGAGGTGCAATCCTCATGAAGATCATGGAAGCTTTGCTTTCAACCCACCTAATGCAGTCCAAAAGAATTCTCTGAAAGAGCAGCAAAATTGATTTGGAAAATAGAACAGAAGCAATAAGACAAACCTGATGGCAGCTTCTTCACGGTTGCGCAGGCTGGTCATGTCAAGGTAGGGATTTTTCAATTCAAACTGCTCCTCCTCAGATTGCCCCAGTAATGTCACGTCCTTGACATAAATCACCTTCAAAAAGCGCAAGTTCCGCCGTTCTCCTGAACTGCCTTCCTGTTTACTTCTTGGTCAAGGATAATGCAAAGCGAAAAAAACATTATTTTGCACAGATTGTTGAAAGAAGAAAAAGAGAAGAGATGGAAGAAGAAGAAGCAGAAAAGAGAAGTCATCAGCATATCACAGGGAGTGAGTGCAAGGGTTTAATTTCTAGGTCTACTACAAGCAAGAGAATGACGAGAGAGAGACAGCATTTATTTTAGGGTTCCACAAAGCTACGATCCTGGCTGGGACTGCCGCAACGTCCCCCGAAGTTGGAAAGCAAAATCCGAAACGAAGAACAAGAACAACACTCCGATGCCAATTGAAGAAGAGGAGAGAGAAAGAGAGGATATGAAGAACCACAATTTTGCTGGAAGAATCGTATGCTAACACGGTGCCTTCGATGTCGTCTCCAAGCGTCGTTTTGATCGCCAGACGACATCCTACCACATAATCCTCACCGCCTGTGACGACTACCTCCATGGCTGCTTTGCTTCAAAACAAAGCTCCTCTCCTCGAAGCCTCTTTTTTTTCTCCCTCTCTCTCTCTTTCTCCTACCTCTTTTATCTCAGACCATTCGTCCCAGCAGAAACTACGCCATCACAAATCAACAACTGCAAGGAAACGAGGCTGTCACTCACTGCACACGGCCGGTTGTGTAGGCTGGTGCCACCGCAGCAATGCATGCGCTCCCCTCCCCGGCCGCTGTTCCTGTGGCTCCCGATGCACTAAATGAACCGCATAACAGACAATAACAATCGTGTACACCACCAGCAAATGCAGAAGATCCAGCTGCAATTTGCAGTTTGCACCCTTGGAGAGAGAGCAGACCCTCGTGCACAGAGGTCGATGCGAAAACCCCCTCACAACAAAATTAAAACAGTGGTGAAATGCAAAGATGCAAGAGGGGGATAGGCAATCTACGAACAAGGATCACGTTGCGTTAGGCCGAGGTGTGTAGGCTACTGTGCGAAAGGAAAGCAAAGCAAAGCAAAGCACGACGTGCGATGGGCCTGAAGAGAGAGGGTTTGTATGGTTCGAGGTCATGGCTGAATGGCTGCTTTGTGCAGTTTGCCTGAAACCCTAGAGCAGTAGCTTTGTGTGCTGCCGCATGCATCAGCAGCAAGAGTTGAACTTGAGAATTGCTTCTTCGGTGGGTCTGAGAATCTATCTATGTAGTCTACAAAATCAACTTTATTGCAGTTTTGTTCTCAATTGATGTTTCATGATGATGATGGATCATGTGGATCCATCACATGGTGGATTTTGTTGATGCTGCTGCAGAGGGTGAGAAAGACAGACACAATCTCAACTGGATGCAATATATTTCACTCAGTTTTGTGCAGTTTTCTGTGGCTGACTACTACCCTTGCATTTCTGGTTTCAGATTTGTTTTGTAAGTTAGCAATTGCTCTGATTTATCTGTGTGTGTGTGTGTGTGTTGTTTGTACACAGGAGATCTAAAAGCTTGAGTCCTTTTACTGTGATCTGCAGAAAGGAGATGATGCATTCAAAAACATCAACCACCTCAATTATTTGCTCCCCCCCGCTCACAGAGTACAGAATTGACTTTCTTCATCTCAAAAACAGTTGTCCTTGCAAGAGTGTATGCCACACACCCATGACCATGTATATCAAGATGAAATATTCAAACCACCTTGTGTTGTTCTTTGATCATTGGATCCATTCCATTGCTTTCTACATGACAAAGGAATGGGAGAGGACAACTTGTGAAAACATTGTTGGTGAGGATGATCATTTTTCTTTGCCTGACAAAGGAATGGGAGAGGACAACTTGTGAAAACATTGTTGGTGAGGATGATCATTTTTCTTTGCCTGAAGGAGTAGTGCCTTTGTTTTGGATGTCACCCTACAATACACTGTCAACTGCTGCAGGTATAGCTCTGTTGTTTGCTCGCAGACCACTTCACATGCAATCTGGACAAATGAATTGTGCAAAAGACATTCTGTTGGGATCTGATTGGTACAAGGAGCATTGTCAAGTTGTTCCTCTTGCACATGATGTTCATCATATTCTACAAACTTGCATGCAACTTTTGAAAATTGGTTCACATGCTCGCAGGTCTTGGATTGTGAGGCTTGTACTACAACAAGCTCTAGTCCCTGAAGGAAGCAACAGTCACACAATGTTCTCATCATAATGGTAGTAAGTGTGTGTAAGTAAGCTTTTGTTTCCTCCTCCCCTTTTTGTTTCTCTCTTTTTCACCTTGGATACCTTCTTTATTTCATGGGCATTTCAAACACATTTGTTCATCATATTCTACAAACTTGCATGCAACTTTTGAAAATTGGTTCACATGCTTGCAGGTCTTGGATTGTGAGGCTTGCACTACAACAAGCTCTAGTCCCTAAAAGAAGCAATAAGCACACAATGTTCTCATTATAAAGGTAATAAGCGTGTGACATTAGCTTTCATTTCCTCCTCCCCTTTTTGTTTTTCTCTTTTTCACCTTGGATACCCTCTTTATTTCATGGGCATTTCAAACACTTTGTTTGTCATATTCTAAAAATTGTATGCAACTTTTGGAAATTGGTTCCCATGCTTGTAGGTCTTGCATTGCATGGCTTGCACTACAACAAGTTCCAATCCCTAAAGGAAGCAACAAGCACACAATGTTCTCATGTAAAGGCAACAAGTGCATGAGGTAAGTTTTCACCTCCTCTTGCCAATGTTTGTGATACCTAATGCATGAAATTTTTGCATTTTTTTTTAGCTTCCAAAGATCCAAATATCTATTAAATTAGGTACATTTGTTGGCATTAATAAGCTAAAAATAGAATCGATGCACTAAAAGTCATTGATAGGCCTTTAAAAAGAGGTGTCGCAATATAGGATATAGGATTAAGTATGAACATGTACCAATTAATTGGGTTGGTTGGTAGTATGATTCTTTTCAAATGTTTAATGGATTGTCACATGATGGACTTGCTATCATCAATAGTCAAATAATGTGATTTTTGAATTGTTTTTAATGAAAGCATAGTTTAGTGGGTAGTTTAGATTGTTATAGTAGCAATTTTTTAAGATTATACACAAACTTAAAATGTAGAGTTATATTCAACATTAACATTTTCAATTTTTAAACTTATTCAAATTGTAATAGATTTAAACTAGAAACATATTGAAAAATATGAATGAGTTTTTTTAAAAATGGATTCGTAATGGACTCATAATGAACTTTTGAAATTAAACAATTGTTTTTATCATAAATTAAAATTTAACATGTGAATTCAATTTTTTTGACATAATGGAATCAAATGTTTTTAATAAAATAAGACAACATGAAATGAAGTGTTTAAGAATGAAATACATTAGAACCATCCCTTATAAAAGAAAATCTGATTTTTTAGTTAAATGTTACATTATCAATTCATATTAAATCATTTTTCATTCAATATTTCATGCTTTTACATAGATTTTTTGACTAAGTAAATGTTTAACCATGTACACCTTCAAAGTTATTCATATTTTGAATGGAAGCATGAGGAAATGTATATTGGATGCATGACTTGCTAATTGTCATATTATAAAAGTTTTAACAAATGCAAAAATCGAACTTTTACAACATCAACTTTGAACTACTTCACCATATTTTTACTTAAAGATGAAAAGTGATGATTCAATTAATTCTCTTAAAAAGAGTTTGGACCATTCAAGTATATCATTACTAATTTTAAATTTGTAAGTAGAATGGTGGAAAGAGTTAAATTTTTGAAACCAAAAGATAGGGTTTCTTGATTTGGTTTTAATTTGTCATTGATATAAAATTATTTCAAAGAATAACAAAAATATATTGACAATAAGAAAGTTTCTTTGAATTACCCGTTTCTTGTTGTTGATATATTTTTTCTTATTTTTTGAAATAATTTTATATTTTATAATCTCAACAAGATTGCAAGCTTTTGTATTGGGAAGGTTTGAATTAGGTTGCTTGTATTAATAATCAATAATTTTTTAAAAATTAAACATTCAATGCGTAGCTTAATATCTACACATCTTGTAATGTTGGGTGGATAGAATTTTGTGTGCTTGGATGCAAAAACAAAGCAAAACAACTTACACCATAATACACATCGGTCCATTCCAACAAAATGAACACAAGAATCTCATTGTTGATAAATAACAACAAAACAAGTACGAAAATCCCATTATTTTCAAGTAATAATTAAAACAATTTTTGTCAAATTGTAAATAGGGTAAAAAATTTATTGAGGCCTTTGATTTATAACTTTAATGCACATAAGTAAAAATGAATTGAAAGTTAATTAATAATTAATTTAAAATGAATCAAAAATGAATTGAAAATAAATTTAAAATGATTTTAAACTTAACTAAAAGCTAATTCAAATTAATTAGAAATAAATTAAAAGGTAACTACAAGTGAATTAAAAGTGAGTTAAAATTTAATTACAAGTGAATTAAAAGTGAATTGAAAATGAATTAAAAGTATTGATGTTTTTCATTTAGATATATTACTTTTATGTCCATACTATCATATTTCATATATATTTTTGAATCAATATTCAACATGATTTGCATAGTCTATTAATTCATTTGGTCATCAAACCATTTGATTTTGTAATTTGATGTGCATTTTTTATCCTCTTTTTAATTTTTATTTTTTCACAAAATGACAAGAAAAACCGCCAAATTTTTTAACAAGGACCTTTATTATACATAACAAAAATATTATTATTATTATTATTAAAAAATGCACAATTAAAACCTAGTGTACAAATTTTCAAAATTTTCCAAAGATGAATTTTTTTTTTTTTTTCCATTTTCATTAGCATGATTATATTACACACAAACAATTGCATATATAAAATAGTATGTTGGATTAATGTGTGCATTGATTTTAAACATTCTAGCCATCACATTTGATAAAACCATAATAATGTTTCGTTTTTTTCACCCATTAACAAAAATTGATTTCATTCCTCTTGTCAATGATTCGCATTTAAAACTTAGAAATGTTTTATACTAAGAAACATTTATTTTCACATTAACATATTCATCACATTTTTCATTTAATATCTTTTAGATATATTGTATAAATTTTTATAAGATTATTTTGTCTGAAATGATTTCAAATAGTTTTAATATATATTTTTAAGTATGTGGGCATATTATTCATGATCATGTTCCCCATTTGTATCATGTTTGATTGTAATATCATGATTATTAGTTTTAAATGAACAAACCGAGAGTATTTAACCCATCATAATTAAAAATGTGACTTATTAATGAATGCTCACACATTCACCATTTAATTGAAAATTTTATTTGTGAAATATTTAATTCATTACAAGTTTGATGTGAGTACAACATATAACATATGCAAAATGATGGTCCATAAGAATACATAATATGTTACATTTGCATTCATATTAAACGATATTATATGTGAATGTTTGTAATATTTTCAATTTTATATCATGCACAATCATTTTTTCAAAAGTTACAATCTTTTAACAATATTTTGAATTAAATTTTGTTATTTTATGTGATAATTTGATGTATGCCTATTCACACTATATTTCTCACAAGATTTTCAACACATGAATGTCATAGTCATTTCATTTGAGTTTAATGCATAAGAAAAAGATCCTTTGGGTGTAATGTTGTTTGTTGTAACATATTTACGTATTTTTCATCTTATTATGATAACCCAATTTATTTGTGTTTTCCCTTCATTTAATAAATATACACATATTATTGATTTTATTTTCAATGTAATACACATTTTTTTATGATTATAAACGAAATTTATAACATCAAAAAATTTCATGTATTAACAAAATGTGCAACTTGGTCCATACAAGGATTAGAACTATTCATATTAATATTTTTTAATTCTTACACTTTAAAAAAATTATATTTAAAATACACCATTAAATGTTATTTCAATATTGGAAGAGGGAAAAAAAATGTTTTTTCACTAAAATAATTACTAACAACATTATTATAAAAAGAAAGAAAATATTAAAGGTGTTGTTATGACATTACATTATTATAATAGTTACAAATGACATTATCATCGTAAGAAAATGTGTTATCATTATGCCCTCTTTCATTTTCAACATTGTTGCAACATGAAAAAACTTTAACTTTTTAATTTTTTGCATTATATCATTTTTGGGATCTTAAAAAATAATTCTCAATATGCATTCTCATGAATTGAGAATAATGAAAAAATCATTAACACAATTTTCAATGCAAATGATCTTATGTGAAAAGAAAAATTATGACATGGAATGTTATGTTATGTTAACAGGAATCTATTAAGTCCATCTTATATATTAAAGCAACATTGATGTCTGCTTGTCTGGGCAGTGCCTGGAAAAATTTTCCAGGCACTGCCCATTCCTTGTGGTGTGCTTTGTAGAAGGCGGGGGACCCAGGTAAGTTGAGAAATTTCTTGATTT
>Ga0116231_10007359_pt1 | contig 20236 bp, 12 predicted proteins | sample S1TSphgellanicum_2_FD_89695 | JGI IMG/M metagenome (GOLD analysis project Ga0116231, IMG submission 89695) | Host-associated microbial communities from peat moss isolated from Minnesota, USA - S1T2_Fd - Sphagnum magellanicum MG | ecosystem: Host-associated > Plants > Peat moss > Unclassified...
GAGTAAAACTTGTTGAACCCCTATAAGTTTTTGAGTTTTAGCCAATAGATTAACTCCCGATTTTTGTTGTTTTCTCAATTATATCTACTCCTTAATTATAGGATAGACATCTAAAAGGAAAATAACTTTTTTTGGTTTACTAAAATTCAATAAACCACACCACTGTTAATATGTAAATACCACGGCGGTTAAAACCGCACGGGTCGCTTCCCTCTCAGGTCTGAAGACTTTGAGTTTCCCGCATACCGAGTATTTCTATGAAAGTTGACAGGGACTAGCTCTAATTCTTTTCCCCTACACCCTACACCTCCAATTGCATTCCTTCTACAGCAACATCCAGGTTATGAGCATAATAGCCCAAAAATCCAACACTTGTAACCTCGTGCGTTCTCCCACTTCTTGTTGTAACGTGGCGGTTAAATTACTAACAGCTTTGTGTCCACTTTGAAAAGACAAATATCCAATAATACTAACTGCTCCTATTTAATGATATTTTGATTATAATTTTTTAGATGATATCTCAGTTAAGATGTCCTTGAATAAACGTTTTGAGCTTTTTGACTTCAAAATTATCGGCTAGATTAATCAGTTTTTCAGCAAAAGCCGCTTGTTCAGGATCGGATGCTGAAATTTGATGGGCAATTTCTATAATACTATCTAAATCTCCTACCTCAACAAATTCAACTAGTTGATTCAATATATTGATTGGTGGTGGTTGCATCTGTTCCAGCAGAGCAGTAAGATGGCTTTCTGCTTGGATTTCGACTATGGATAATTCGTCATACAGCCACTCTAGTTGTAAATGTCGCTGGATCAATTCCAATAATATATCTGCGCGAATCGGTTTAGGTAAAAAATCATTTCCACCTGCTGTTAAACTATGGTAGCGATTAATGTCTAATACACTAGCGGAAGAAACTAGGACAATTGTGTTTTTAAACTGGGCATAAGAGCGCAAATCCTGAAGGAATTTGAATCCATCCATCACGGGCATGGATAAATCAGTGATAATTAAATCTGGGGTGGTGGCTAAAGCTTGGTTAATTCCTTCTTGTCCGTTATTGGCTTCTATCATTTCAAAGCCGATTGAACCTAATAAATTGCACAATATGGAGCGATTCTCCCATTTATCATCTACAACTAAAATCCGCCGTTTCTTACCCAAATAACCAATAATTAAATCTGGCTGCACAATTGTAGATGTATCTGACCAATCTTGTGTTTCTAGTAGTTCAATATCAAACTGAAAAGTACTCCCCTTACCAAGTTGACTTTCCACCAAGATTCGACTTTGCATCAGAGCAACTATTTTCTGGCTAATAGTTAATCCTAGTCCAGTTCCCTCAGATTGTTTTTTCAATTCTCCAACTTGTTCAAAGGGACGGAAAATTTTAGTGATTTGTTCTGGAGTCATTCCCACTCCAGTATCTACAATCAGAAAGCGAATTGTCCAGCAAGTACCTTTTTCTAGAGTTGGGCGACGACTAATTACTTCAACTTTCAAACTTACATTACCAACATCAGTAAATTTAATTGCATTACTTAACAAATTAAGTAATACTTGACGTAATCGTTTTTGATCTCCAAAGACACCTATAGGTAGTCGTATATCGGGCTGGAATTCAAAGAGAATTCTTTTTTCCTGAGCGCGAATCTGACAAATTTCTGCTACTCCTTGTAAGAAGGAAGGTAGATGAAAGCTCACAGGATCTAGTTCTAATTTACCAGCTTCAATTTTGGTGATATCTAGTAGATCGTTAATCAAAGTCAGCAGATGTGAACCACATTCATAAATTACTTCTACACTCTTAAGTCCTTTCTCAGTCAAAGGTTCTGTCCGAGATAGGATTTGCGCATAACCCAGAATTCCGTTAAGTGGGGTACGTAGCTCATGGCTCATGTTTGCCAGAAATTCGCTTTTGGCTTGGTTAGCACTATCCGCAAATTCTTTAGCATGTTTAAGCTCAATCATGAGTTCTTCTAAAGCGATGTTAGTATTTCCTAAAGTTGTAAAGGAAGCTTTTATTTGACTCGCCATCCGGTTAAAAGAATTTGCTAGAGCGCCTAACTCATTTGTACCCAATACTGCGACTTTTTGTTCTAGATTACCTGTAGCGATCGCCTCTGTTGCTCGAATCAATTGCAATAAAGGCTGAGTGATCCATTTTGAGGTATACCAACCTAGTATAATGGCAATAATTAAGGTTGCTAAACACAAAATTATTGTATAGAAGGTGTTGATATCTATTTGCTGCATAAAATCAGATTCAGGAATCACCACCACAGTTAACCAATCAATATTATGATTTCCTTTAAGAGGTCTAATCTGAGTGAAATACCCTTTACCATTAATCGAGAACCTAAAAAACTGATTATTATTGATATTATTAAAATTGCCAAAGTGCTGGAATAGTTGTTGAGCGGTCAGTCGGATAAGTGGCTCTTCTATATCTACAGCTTTAATTCGTTCGAGATGTTTACCATTAATTACAAATGGTTGTTTAATTACAGAACTGGCGATCATTTCACCTGAACGTTCCATAATAAAAATCTGTCCTGTTTTACCAACTTTAAATTCATGCAGAAGATCGTGAATTTGTCCAATCTTAACTCGACTAGAAATAACTTCTAAGAGTTGATTAGTTCTATTTTTTATCAGGTAACTATAATTAAAGGAGATCGCATTATGAGCATTCACATAAAACGGACTCCAGACAGGTTTCTGAGCAGCTATAACTGATTTGTACCAAGGACGCTGAAGCGGGTCAAATAATTCTTCTTTGATCAATTTTACCCGGTTACCCTGATTATCCAGCTGATAAACTCTACGTTTACCTGTACTTGAAGCATCACGCACTCTAGCAACAATTTGATTGTTATCTAACCGCTCAACTAAAATTGTATTTCCCAGTTCTGATGTGAGACTAATCGCTGGTTCTCTCTTCTGTTGAACTAACTGCCAAAAATATTGCTCAATTTCCAGCTGATTATTCCCTGGATCAAGCTGATTATTTTTTACTAATTGACCAATAATATCTAGATTGTTAGTACAACTATCTAAATAGCTGAGAACGCGTTGCTTGGTATGTTGTCCTACTTCCTCTTGTAATTGAATTGCTAGAGCATTAACTGATCTCTCTGCACTGCGGAAAGATATATAACCAACAGCGCCCACTGCTCCAATAATCTGGATGAGGAATGGTACAATCAACATAGACCTTAATGGTAAGTTGTTGATCGATTTATTCAGCTTATCCAGCCACAAATACCTGATTGGAGATATCATATTTTTAGTAGAACGGCTTTAGGCGTTTCTATTAGCTTGTTCTAATATCCAAGGGTCTATAGGTTGTCCGTCTTTACGTTTTAATCCTATTTCTACAACCATTACCTCTTTGGAGCCAGGAGGTGCAGGTTTTTGGTGGAATGAAATATCATAATCCTCTGGATTGTGTTGGCGTTCTTTCAACCATTCTTGTACTTTGGTCGTAGCAAAAAAAGATTGTCCTTGCTCAAACATGCGCGTGATTTGTAATTGTAAGGTATAGGGATTAATCCGACTCATTTATATGGCTCCTTTATGGATGTAATAGAGAGTTTAATTCATTTCGTGCTTGTTTTAAAGCCTCTGGTAGTTTACTCGCATCCTTTCCACCTGCTTGGGCTAGATTCGGCCTTCCACCACCACCACCGCCACAAATTTTGGCGATCGCTCCCACAAATGTACCAGCTTGTAGACCTTTTTTGTTCACTTCTGGACTGAATGCGGCGACAATGCTAACTTTCCCTGGTTCTGGAATCGAACCTAACACCACCGCACCATTGCCAATTTTTTGTAATAATCTTTCTGCTGCTGCTTTCAGGGATTCTGGGTCAACATCTTCCAGGAGAGAGACAATCACTTGATGTCCACCAACAATTTCAGCATTTGCGAGCAAACTGTCAGATTTGGTTATGGCCAATTGTGACTTCAAAGTTTCTAGTTGTTTTTGGCTAGTCCGCAATTCATTTTGCAGATTTGTAATTCTCTCTGGTAATTCTTCGGGTTTTACTTTAAAGCGATCGCTCAAATCCTTAACCACTTTATCCCGCAAATTGAGATAATCCAACACAGACCCACCGGAAACAGCCTCAATCCGCCTCACCCCAGAAGCTACACCTGCTTCTGCAATAATTTTGAACAAACCAATTTCCGCCGTATTCTGGACATGGATACCACCACAAAGCTCCATCGAGACCCCAGGGAAATCAATTACACGCACCTGTTCGCCATACTTTTCACCAAACATAGCAACTGCACCCCTAGCTTTAGCTTCTGCCAAAGGTAATACTTCTATTTGGGCTGTATGAGCTTCCGCAATCCAGGTATTTACCAATTCCTCTACCTGTTGTAGTTCATCCGCAGTTAAAGCACGGGAAAAGTTAAAATCAAAGCGTAACCTGTCAAAAGAGACCAAAGAACCTGCTTGAGATATCCCATCATCAATGATTTTCTTTAAAGCTGCTTGGAGTAAGTGTGTAGCTGTATGATTTGCTTGTGTACGCCGCCGACAAGCGCGGTCAATTTGGGCGGTAACTAGATCCCCTACGAGTAAAGTACCTCGTTCAATGAACCCAAAGTGAATAAAAAAATCCGCTTCTTTTTTCACATCTTCTACTCTCACCAAAACACCATCCCCAGAAATATAACCGCGATCGCCTATTTGTCCCCCAGACTCAGCATAAAACGGAGTTTGGTCGAGCACAATTTGGACTGTTGACCCTGCTTCTGCTGCTGATTCAGAAATCCCATTTACCAATAGAACTTGAATTTTCGCTGTGGCGACTGGTGCGGTATAACCTAAAAATTCTGTACGCTTAATATGTTCAGCTAGTTGATCTAAAGCACCTTGGATAGTTAAATCGATAGTTTCATGTGCCTCTTTAGCGCGATTTTTCTGTTTTGTCATGAACTCAGCAAAACCAACTTCATCAATGGTTAGCTGATTTTCCGATGCGATTTCTTGGGTTAGTTCTAAAGGAAACCCAAAAGTATCATAAAGAGTAAAAGCGCTTTCACCGCTAATAATAGATTTGTTTTGCTGTTTAAGTTCTAAGATAATTTCTGAGAGCAGCTTTTCACCTCTATCCAAAGTCTTCAAGAAATTAGCTTCTTCCCGCGCCAATTCAGCCTTAATCGCTGCAGAACGTCGGCGCAAATCAGGATAGGCTGATTCTGACAATGAAATAGCAGTTTCTGCGACTTGGGGAATAAACTCTCCAGAAATACCAATCAATCTGCCATGACGGACTACGCGCCGAATTAGTCGCCGCAATATATAACCCCGTCCCACATTTGAGGCGCGGATTTCATCAGATATCATGTGTACTACAGCGCGTATATGGTCGCCAATTACCTTGAGAGAAACTTGAGTTTTGGCATCGCTACTGTGATAATCAACACCAGCAATTGTGGCTGCGGTTGCGATAATGGGAAAAATTAAGTCGGTTTCATAATTATTTGGTACTTGTTGCAGAATTTGCGCCATCCTGTCCAAACCCATACCAGTGTCAATATTCTGATTTTGTAAAGGGGTTAAATTTCCAGATGCGTCGCGGTTATATTGCATGAACACCAAATTATAAAACTCGATAAACCGAGAATCATCTTCTAAATCTATATTTTCGTCACCCAGTTCTGGATGGAAGTCGTAATATATTTCTGAGCAAGGACCACAAGGTCCTGTAGGACCGGATACCCAGAAATTATCATCTGCTCCCAGACGTTTAATTCTTGTAGCTGGTACGCCTATTTGTTCGCGCCAAATCTTTTCAGCTTCATCATCTTCTGTGAATACACTGACGACTAACCTTTCAGGAGGTAAACCTAAAACCTGGGTAGACAATTCCCATCCCCAAGCGATCGCCTGTTCCTTAAAATAATCACCAAAACTAAAATTACCCAACATCTCAAAAAACGTATGATGGCGTCTGGTACGACCCACGTTTTCAATATCGTTGGTGCGAATACACTTTTGTGAGGTGGTAGCACGTTTAAATTCCGGCGTTCTTTGTCCCAGAAATATGGGTTTAAACGGTAACATGCCGGCGATCGTCAGCAACACAGTGGGGTCTTCTGGTACGAGGGACGCGCTCTGTAGTTCTTGGTGTCCTCGTTGGCTGTAAAAATCGAGGAATAAGCGGCGAATTTCGTTACCGCTGTGATACTGGAGATGTGGAGACATGGGTTGTCAAAGGAAATTAGGTATTTCCTTAGTTTAATATATAATTAATGAGAAAATGAGGCGATGAACGATATTAACCAATTCTCAGTGTCCCCTGTAATTAAAAACTAGCTGAATTGTAAATTTAAGAATATGGCTGATAAATCTGGACAAATTCTTAGTTACGAGATTACCGAAGAAATTCATAACAGCTTTAAAACCTTGGTTTACCGAGGATATGAAAAAAATACTCGCAAGCCTGTAGTTCTCAAATTACTTAAAAACCCTGATCCAACTTTTAGTGAGTTAGTTTATTTCCGTAATCAGTATATTATTACTAGAAATGTCGATTCACCAGAAATTATTCAAGCTTATAGTTTAGAGACTTACCAAAATGGTTATGTTTTAGTCATGGAAGATTTTGGCGGAATATCTCTGAAGGAATGGTTAGTCAAAGAAGATAAAGTCCTTTCCTTAAAAGAGTTTTTACCGATAGCGATCGCCCTATGTAATATACTAAATACTCTCTATATTAATCAAATTATTCATCAAGATATTAAACCAGCAAATATATTAATTAATCTAGATACTAAACAAATTAAGTTAATTGATTTTAGTATTGCATCTCTGTTGGCAAAAGAACAAGAAAATCTGATAAATCCTCATTCATTAGCAGGGACGATCCTCTACATGTCACCAGAACAAACTGGTCAGATGAATCGAGGAGTTGACTATCGTACTGATTTTTATTCCCTGGGTGTTACCTTTTATGAATTACTCACAGGGAAATTACCGTTTCAGTCAAATGATGTTATAGAATTGGTAGATTGTCATATCGCTAAACAAGCAGTTTTAGTCCATATAATTAATCCCCAAATTCCATCCATAATTGCAGAAATCGTACATAAATTGATGGCTAAAAATGCTGAGGATCGCTATCAAAGTGCATTGGGAATAAAACATGATTTGGAACTTTGTCTGCATCAACTTGAGGAAACTGGAACGATACAGAGTTTCTCTATCGCTAAACAGGATATATGTGACAAATTTATGATTCCAGAGAAACTCTATGGTCGTGAGCATAGAGTAGAAATCCTACTATCAGTCTTTAAACACAAACAAAAGATACAGTATTTAGAGGAATTTCAGACAAAATTAAAATTCCTAATTCAAAACATTCCTGTGGCTGTAATTGAATGGAATCCAGATTTTAAAGTGGTGGGGTGGAATCCCGAAGCTGAAAAAATCTTTGGTTATAAGTCCGAAGAAATGCTCAATCAATATGCTTTACAAATTGTTCCAGAACCTTATCATGCACATGTTGTAGAGATAATGACATATCTGGTACAACAAAAAAAGGTTAATTATAGTCTGAATGAAAATTTGACTAAAGATAGGAAGACAATTATTTGTGAATGGATCAATACCCCGTTAGTAGATGAGAAGGGTAATCATATGGGAATCTATTCTATAGTACAAGACGTTACTGAACGTAAACTTTCAGAAGCTGCTATCCACCAAAAATCTCAGGAATTGGAACAGGCGCTCAATCTGCTTAAACAAGCCCAATTACAAATAGTACAAAATGAAAAAATGGCAACTTTGGGTAACTTGGTTGCTAGTATAGCTCATGAAATTAATAATCCTATAGGATTTCTTACGGGTAGTCTCAGCAATCTGGAAGAATACTACCAATACTTATTTGACCATATAAGTTTTTATGAGCAGGAATATTCCGACCCAGCGCCTGCTATTATCGACCATCGGTTAGATATTGATTTAGAATTTCTGACTGAGGATTTACCTCATATGATAAATTCTATGAAGGTCGCCATTAAACGCATCCAAGACATCAGTACGAGTCTACGCACTTTCTCTAGATCGGATACTTCGGAAAAAGTTGCTTGTTACCTACATGAAGGGATTGAAAGTACTCTGATGATTTTGAAATACCGATTAAAAGCTAGTGAGCTGCGTCCAGAAATTCTCGTAATCAAGGAATATGGCGAATTACCGCAAGTTAAGTGTTTTTTGGGGCAACTAAATCAAGTTTTTATTAATATCTTAGCCAATGCGATTGATGCTCTAGATACATATAGTAAAAACCGGACATATGCTGAAATGGAAGCTAATCCTCTGCAAATATTAATTCGCACAGAAACGATAGTTAAGCACAAAAGTGTAAGCATTCATATCTGTGATAATGGACCGGGAATACCAGAAAAAATTAAAGCTAAAATTTTTGACCACTTGTTTACAACTAAGGAAGTGGGAAAAGGAACCGGATTGGGACTGGCGATCGCTCGTCAGATTGTAGAAGAAACTCATGGTGGAAGATTGATCTGTAATTCTATCCTGGGTGAAGGAACGGAATTTATAATTGAAATTCCTGAGGGTTAAGCAGTAATCCAAAAATTCCGGTTCATGGGTAATTTGTGTATCTTTTAATTGTATCTTTGCAAGTTATAGTGAGGCGGATTGTAATATTATTACTTATCATGTTTTTGGTTACTTGCAATGAAATATCCCTTATCTAAACTTAACCGCAAGTCAAGAGAAAGAACTATCCCGCGCACTCATATCAAGATTGATGACGATGGTATGTTCGAGATTATCGGTTTAAATGCATGGTACTCCTATTGGCGCGATCCTTACCATCTCATGTTAACTATTCCCTGGTCTTTTTTTGTTTTATTACTTTGTTCTATTTATCTAGGAATTAATTTACTATTTGCTTTATTGTACTGGATCGGCGGGGATTGTATCGCCAATGCCAAACCAGGGTCTTTTTTGGATATATTTTTCTTTAGTGTGCAAACTTTGGCATCTATTGGTTACGGGTTGATGTACCCTAAGTCCACTTATTCCAACATTATTGTGACGATTGAAGCGATCGTGGGAGTGATGGGTGTAGCTGTAATGACGGGTTTGGCTTTCGCTCGCTTCTCGCAACCAACTGCGAGGGTACTATTTAGCCGTGTTGTTACTGTTTCTCCTTATGATGGTGTACTAACCCTGATGTTTCGCACAGCTAATCAGCGTCGCAATGCTATCTTGGAAGCCCAAGTAAAAGTATATTTAATGCGGGATGAATTAACATTGGAAGGGAATATGATGCGTCGGCTTTATAGCCTCAAACTGGTACGTAACCAAACACCCAGTTTTGCTCTATCTTGGTCTGTGATGCATGTCATTGACGAATCTAGTCCTTTGTATGGAGCTACCACAGAAGTCTTGAGACAAAATGGTTCTTTACTGATGGTGTCTCTCAGTGGTACAGATGAAACCGTAACGCAAACAGTCCACTCCCGCCATATTTATAGTCACAATCAAATTTTATGGAATACTAGATTCGTCAATATTATACACCACACGCATGATGGACATCGTTATATTGACTATAAACACTTCCACGATGTATTACCTGTGGATGAAGCAGTTACTTCACATATTGGTATAACTTAGATTTAGTTAGATTTAGTTAGATTTAGTTCAGTGCTCTTTCGGGGTCGCATTCAACATCTGGAACTAACAAAAATCCCCGAAAGTTGCTATGAATCCAGAGAAAAATTAAACTGACTAAGGTAAGGAATATTACCCCAAAAATTACTCTGTAGGCTCGAAAATGCCATAAAAATCTCTTGACCGGTGTTGGTTGTGCGATCGCCATTTCTTTTGTTCCTCACTCTATGAATTACTGGATTAGCTTAATCTACTATAAATCGGTAGGCTTAATGGTGTATATAGAGTATGACATATCTAGATCGGAGAAGCAAGTGGTACAACAACACGGGCTAGCCAAAGTTGCCAAGTCATTACTGGTAATAGGTCACTCCACTTTTCACATTGTTCTGGGATACTCAATTGTGGTAGAGTCCAATGCAGGCGTTATTTAGCAATTGGTATCCATAAGTGCATTTTACCGTTAGAGCAGAGCCGAACCCGCTCCACCGAGGCGAGTTCCCTGTTTCCTCTTAATCGTCATTATATTCATAAACTTCTAAATTTTCTGATGTAGGGATCACATCAGATAGTTCTAAATTTTCATCTGTCAAGGTGATGATTTTTCCATTAAAGAAATCTACCAGCTTTTTAGCAGCTTGAGTTACATCTGAATCTTGTTCAGCATCAAATACTGACGAACTGGGTTTGGATGGAGAAGATGGAGAAATACCAGGCTGTTGACTCAGATTAACTGCTGAAGGATTTTCCTTAACTGGGCTTGTGAGATTTGAAGTTGAGGCTGTATTGATCTCCATATGGGATGGAGTGATAGCGGGAGATGAACTTGGCTGTTGATAGTTAGTGGTAACTGGTTGTTCAACTCCAGGAGAGTTTTCTGATAATAATTTCTGAGTTTGATTTTCTGGAGTTTGGTTTTCTGGAACTGATTGAGTTTGATTAGAAATAAAAGTAACATTGACTTTTTGGTGTAAAACTTTCTCGAACGCCGTTTCTACTTCAATTAATTTTGGCTTAGTAATATAACGTAGAATTAATTTTGGCGGCATTGATACTGTAGCAGCACCATCTTTTACACTAAGTAATTGTCCATGTACTTTAAAAAGAGACTGACTTGCTGGTTGTAGCAAGTTATTCACTACTGCAAGCCATGTATGAGTTAAATCGGAAACTCCCGCCTCTGTAACAATAACTTTCTCTTCTTTTTCTGCTATTTTTTCTGGCTGTTGGTTGTTGGCTGTTGGTTGTTGGCTGTTGGTTGTTGGCTGTTGGTTGTTGACTGTTGGCGGTTGACTGTTGGTTGTTGACAGGGAAGTTGTTAGTGCTGGAATTGAAAGATTTGCGCTAGGTAATAATCCTAATAATGTTATTTCTAACCACAGACGTGGCTGAGTGGTATTTTTAATTTGTACTTCTGCGGTTTTTAATTGCTGTTGTCCTCGCAAAATTATATTTTTGTCCCATCTTTGAGCGAAATTAACTAATGCTGTCCATGTTGGCTGAGTACAAGCAATTAAATCTTGACGACTAGGGGCGGTTTTAGCAATCAGTAAATCTCGATAGAAAGCGGCGAAATTTTGCAAAATAGTCAGGGGTTCTCTGCCTCGGTCGAGAATTTTCCGGGTGAAATCTATGACTACTTCTGGATTATCCGCAGCGATCGCCTGTAAAAGTCCTAATAAATCTTGTTCGCTAACTGCTCCGACTAAATCCAACACCTGTTCTGGAGTCACTTTTTCGGGAAACAGAGCCAATTGATCCAGTAAACTTTCCGCATCCCGGAGTCCTCCTTGAGCCAATTGAGCAACTAAATTAATTGCTTCCAGACTGATATCAATATTTTCCTCTAGGGCGATGGTTTGCAAATGCTTCACCATAGCTGATAACTGAATCCGCCGAAAATCGAACCTCTGACAGCGGGAAATGATTGTGGGTAAGACTCGCTGTGGATCGGTGGTAGCGAGGATGAAAACTACATGTTTTGGTGGTTCTTCTAAGGTTTTCAATAGGGCGTTAAAAGCAGCCGTACTGAGCATGTGACATTCATCAATTACATACACCTTATAGCGACACTGTACAGGGGCAAATTGCGCCTTTTCGATCAATTCGCGGATATTATCCACTCCTGTGTTACTAGCCGCATCAATTTCAATCACATCAATGGTATAGCCCTTGGTAATCCCTAAACAACTATGACAAACCCCACAGGGATCAGGAGTTGGTTGATTAGTTTGCAGACAATTAATCGATTTTGCCAAAATCCGCGCACTAGAAGTTTTTCCTGTACCTCTAGGTCCAGTGAATAAATAGGCGTGGGCAATTTTGGCTGAACGAATGGCGTTAGTCAGAGTAGTAGCGATCGCCTCTTGTCCTACCAGTTGAGCAAAACTTTTGGGGCGATACTTATGGTGTATAGGTTCGTAAGACACGGACTTTATATTTTGAACACTCGTGACAACTTCCATTTTGCCATTAGACATAGTTAGGACGGATAAGAATTTCTAGAAAACCAAATCTGGTATATTAGTACTATACCCGTTTGGGCTAGAATTCTAGAAAGCAAGACTCAATGGTACGATAAATGCTCAGGCGGTTAATTCAGTGGCTCAAAAACCAATTCCTGCGGATATTTGGTAAACAAAGGTTCTCCAGCTCAGATAGAAGTGTCGTCACAGAGCACCCAGCACCTCCTCTAAGTGACACAGATTTAGAATTTCTCTTCACAGAACTTTTAGAGGGTGTTCATCAAGCCAGAGGTAAGGCTTGGGCACAAAAATGGCTACAGAATGTTGAACACCGCATCAGCAGTGAACGTTGGCTAGAATGGTTACAGCGCTTCGGGGAAAGATTATTAGCACTGAGAACGCCTAACAATGAATTAGCGTCAAGACTAGTAGAGTTAGGAGAGTTAGAAATTGGCAATATTGGACAACTTGCTTATAGTATTGGAATGCAATTATTAACACGCCATCAAAGCGAACCAATTTGGGAATATGATGGTCCAGATAAAGGTAGAGGAACTGAGATCGCCACAGTAGCCACAACAGATATAAATCTTGGGAGTCAAGACTCAAACGAAGGGGAATATCAAACAGTGACTCTAGATGAATTATTAGTCATGTTACAACAGGATGAAAACCTGCGCCAACAAATCGTTCAACAACTGAATATTCAAACAGATGATCCGCAAGTTATCGTTCAAGCACTAATTGATCAATTACAACAGTAAAAAACAACAGCTTAATACATGCTCAGTGTCAAAATATGCCAAGTAATTTAATTAATGATTTTTTTGACACAACGATAGCTACAATCTAGGAGAAAGAAAATCCCAGAATGTGGCAAATGCTCAGGTGGCTATTACAGTTGCTTAACAGATTTCTCCAGCACCCCTTGGTTGGTCTTGGGAATCATAAGTCCAAGATTGATCAGGAAACCCAGGTAGAGATACTACCGGAATTAACCAATGCTGACCTAGAAGTTTTATTTACCCAGTTATTGGAAGGCGTACATCAAGCGCGGGGACAACAGTGGGCGCTAAAATATTTACAACGGATGGAAGATAGGATCACCGTTGAGCGTTGGCTAGATTGGCTACTGATCTTTGGCGAAAGATTACTAGCTTCACCTGCGCCAAATCATCAGTTAGCTACCAGGATGGTACAATTAGGGGAACTAGGTATTGGCAGAGTAGGGGAACTTGCTTATGAAATTGGTATTCAGCTATTGAGGCGGAATTTAGCACCCCAGTCTCAAGACTATCAGCAGCCATTAGAACTACCACAATTAGAAGTAACTCAAACAGATGTGATCGACCTGCTCTTGGACTCTCCTGGACAAAAATTACTGCGCCAATGGGGTGAACAATTATGGGGATATGACCAATCAGAAGATTTTCCCACACCACCTACTAAATTGTTAGAAACCCCACTGGTTAATTCCGCAGCTCTAGAACATGAGTCTGTTTTGGTGGACCCCCAAGAGTCAGAAAGCCAGGTTTTAACATCTAAGATCGCCGTAACTCCAACGCCAGAGCCAACAAATTCTTTGCATGATTTAGTAGTACGGTTAGAGGAAAGTAATAATCTTGTTCAAAAGCTAGCGCAACAATTAGCAATTCGGGAAGCTGCTGAAATCGTGAATCAGCAATCATTATCACTAACGCTGGTTGAACAGTCCCAACAATTGTTCTATCAGGGTTTACAATTAGCTAAGACTGGTGATTTATTAGGAGCACTAAGTTTATATAATCAAGCTATTGGTCTGCGTCCAGATGCACATCAATACTGGTTTAACAAAGGTTTAACACTGTGCTATCTGCAACATTTTGATGAATCAATAGCAGCTTATGACCAAGCTATCAAATTAAAACCTGATTTCTTTAAAGCTTGGTATAACCGAGGTGGTGTACTAGGAGAAATAGGTGACTTTGATGCAGCCATTGCTTCTTTTGATCGAGCATTAGATATCCAGCCTGATTATCCAGAGGCTTGGGCGGCTCGCGGGTTAGCATTACTCAAATTAGGCTGGGTAGTGGAGGCGGTTTCTAGCTACGACCAAGCGCTGAATTTAGCCCCTCATGACCAAGAAACCTGGTATTATCGCGGGGTAGCTTTGGCCGTAGCAGAACAATATCCAGAGGCGATCGCTGCTTATGACCAAGCTCTAGCCATCCAACCAGATTTTCATGAAGTTTGGATTGACAGAGGTGTTGTTTTATTTAACTTAAAACGCTGGTCAGACGCCATTGACTCATGGGATCAAGCGCTTGCAAGTCAGCCAGAACTATATCTAGCTTGGTACAATCGGGGAATAGCTTTGGATAACTTAGGACGCCCAGAAGAGGCAATTTTCTCTTATAAGCAAGCTATATTAATTAAACCTGATTTTCACCTGGCTTGGTATAATCAAGCCGTAGCATTATTTTACTTAGAGAGATTTGTCGAATCTATTTCCTGCTACGACAGTGCTTTACAGATTAAGTTAGACTACTGGGAAGCTTGGTTAGGTAGAGGTGCTGCTGCTGGAAGTTTGGGAAATAACTACCAAGTGCCATCAACTTCCGTAACGGTTACATCGACACTATTGAATCCTAGTCTTGATCGTATAGGTTATGAAGGTAAACTGGCTAGCTATGAGCAAGGATTGAAGTATCTGCGCCCAGATACACACCCAGAAGGTTGGGGAAGATTACATCTAGCGATCGCCAATACTCTATATGACCAAGGTAAGGGCCAAGCTAATCCCCGCGAAAATTGGTATAGAGCCGTAGCGAAGTATCAAGAGTCACTATTAACGATCACAGCCGAAGAGTTTCCAGAATTACATCTAGAGTTGTTACAGTCATTTATTAAAGTGTTGGTAGGACTAAGAGAAATTGCAGCAGCGAGAGAGTTAGAAGAAATTAGTAGAGATTTACTGGTACAATTACTCAATCAACCAACTCGATTAGATGAGAGTAAAAAACAATTAATCCTGAAATTTTCTGGATTAGGACAATTAGCAGTAGATTTAGTGGTTATAGCTGGAGATTTAGTAGAAGCTTGGGAAATTGCGGAACAACAAAGAAATTCTTATTTGAACTATTTATTATCCGGTTGGTCTGGTAATCCCACCCATTATCTAGCAAATCCTACTAGCTATAAATCTGTTCAACAACTCCTTAATTCTGCGACGGCTATAATTTATTGGCATATTAGTCCAGCTGCTATACAAACCTTTATTATCAAAGACCAGGCTCCATCACCGATTTTGATATTTACACCCATACAAGATGTAGAAGTCATACCTGAAGCGGTACGAAATTTGGTTGAGTTAGAAAAATGGCTAGAAAAATGGCACACACTCTACTCTGATTACTGTCAACAGATTTCCCACTCCACAGAGGAAAGTAATCATTCCTGGCGCATAGATATGGAAGAGAATCTCTTTGAGTTGCAGAAAATTCTCCATATTCCCACAATTATCACTGAGTTAGAAGGAATCACCCACCTAGTTTTAGTTCCCCATCGTGACTTATGTAGATTACCACTTCATGCTCTTTTCCATCTCTCTAGCCCACTAGTTGAATCAGAATTGCATCCGCAGCCAAATTACAAGATTACTTATTTACCCAGCATTCAACTAGGAATTTCTCAAACAAAAGAGTTGGCACAAAATTGGCTAGATCAGAAATTGCTAATTGTGGAAAGTTCTTCTAGAGTAGTTACTACAGAAGTGATGCAACAAATGTTTGCTAATTCTGATTACATCGCCGAACCGCAAGCAACTAAACCACAGGTGCTCAATTATTTAGCGAACCCATATAACATCTTCCATTTTGCGGGACAGGCGATCAATAATTCCAGCGATCCTAGTAAAACGGAATTAATATTGCATGGTACAGATAAACTAGCGATCACAGAAATTTGTCAACAAACTCTCTCAACCTATAATTTGGTTACTTTCTCTGATTGTGCAACTGTGAGAAATTATCATCAAAGTATTAATAGTGAATATATTGGGTTAGATATTGGTTGGTTAATTGCGGGAATTCCTCATGTAGTTATGCCACTTTGGCATATATCACCAGATGTAAGTGCTTTAGTTATCATAGAGTTCTACAATAGATTAAAGTTCCATCAATCGCCGGTTGTAGCTTTAAATGAAACTACAGCATGGTTAAGAGATTTAACGGCGGTTGAATTAACAAGATGGTATGAGAACTTGCTAAATCTTCTCCCTGAGGGAAAATTGAGGACTAAAGAATATTTCAAGACACAGATGGCTCGAACTAGCCAATTAGCTTCAGCGCATAAACTATATCATCATCCTTATTATTGGACAGCATTTATTATCACTGGTAAGTTGATCTAGGAGAAGTAAGAAGTATCTGCGATCGCTAGTTGAACTGTCTTTGTGTCTAGTTTTATTTTTGCGGATACTGTAGCGCTATTTACCTGAAATTCTCTGTAATTCAAAAAAATCTCATTCTTTAGAGGTATGGAAAAACCTCTTGCATCCAGGGTATTATATTCTTAATAATGGAAGTGTGACTAAAAATAATTTATGTATAGTCGCACTTCTATTATCAAGGATATCGACGAAAAATACCCGTTTCATCTTCCTTAAGGTAGAGAATTTATATTACTTTAACTATCAAAATCTCAAAAAAATCTCATTCTTTAGATAGACGAAAAATCCCTTGCATCCAGGGGATTATATTATTAATAATGGGAGTGTGACTAAAAATAATTTATGTATAGTCGCACTTCTATTATCAAGGATATCGACGAAAAATACCCGTTTCATCTTCCTTAAGGTAGAGAATTTGGCAATTTTTCCCTCAAGACAAAGAGTCTAAATCTAAAGATCGCATACCTTGGCGTTCAGCAAAATCCAACATACTACCTAATTGAAACCAAACGAGTAGACTCGTGAATAGACTCAGCGGGAAACCGACTCCTAAAGCAAGAGAAGCGGGAAAACCGAAAATGGATAAACCAGAAAAGAGAAAAACGCCAGTTCCAATGGTGATCCCCAAAAAAGGAACAAACAATTTTTGCAGAGTTGAACGGGATTTAGCACTTTTATTAGGAGTACTAGGCCATTGGCGCACAATTACTTTTAAAGTCCCAGATAAAGCCAGACCAGAAGTGAAAGCGATCAGAAAACCTAACAGAAGTAAGAAGTAGGGTGGTTGGGTAGGGTAATAGTACATAGGGACTATGAAAGTTGGTTTTTGGGAGATTATGGCTTATTTTGGCAGAATAGCAACTACACCGTCGCGGGATAATTCTGTGAACAGACCGATCGCCACATTGAGCAAGCGATTTGGCGGTAAATCATCTTTGACCAAATTCCACAGACGTTGGACTTCTTGGGTGTGTAGACGATCATCTTCCGTCAAAGCTAGGACTAACTGGCGACGCAGAAATTTACCTTCCTCAGAAAGTAAATATTGTAATCCCAATTTGGCTGTGGGTAAAACATCAAATTGGTTGTCGGTTCTGGCGATCGCAATCAAACTTTCGAGTCGCTCCCACTGAAACTTACCATTTTTAAACAAGACATTCAGCAATCTGCGACGTAAAGCGGGGGATTCTCCTGTGAGTAACCTGCGAGCGACATAGGGATAAGCGACTTCGACAATTTTAAAATTGGAGTTGAGACTGAGCGCAATCCCTTCTTGGGTTACCAAAGAACGAATAATCAAAGCAAACTTGGCGGGAATGCGGAAAGGATATTCATACATCAATTCCGAAAACTGGTCAGTAATGGTTTTGAAATTGAAATCCTGGACATTTTTACCAATAGCACTCCCCAACACAGATTCCAAAGCGGGGATGATGGGAACAATATCTGTATCTGGAGTCAAGAATCCCAGTTTGACAAAATCTTCTGCTAGATCCGCATAATCTTTATTCACCAGATGGACTAACGCATCCACTAAGGACTCCTTGGTTAATTCTTCCATTTGGTCCATCATGCCAAAATCTATATAAGCCATGCGACCATCAGCCATAGCGAACAAATTACCAGGATGGGGGTCAGCATGAAAGAATCCATGTTCCAATAGCTGTTGTAAACCAGAAGTGACACCAATTTGAATCACTGATTCTGGGTCAGCGCCCGCTGCTAAAATACTTTTAGCATCTGTGAGTTTATAGCCATTGATCCACTCTAAAGTCAGGACATGGCTACTCGTGTAAAGCCAATAAATCCCTGGAACCTTGACTTGGGGATTATTTTGGAAGTTGTGGGCGAATCTTTCGGCGTTGCGTCCTTCGTTGAGATAATCTATTTCTTCAAATAGTTTCACCCCAAATTCATCCACAATTAAGGTGAGTTCATGACCCAGGTTGAGCGGTAACCAAGGACCTAACCACCCCGCTACCCAACGCATAATATATAAGTCACGAATTAATATGGGTCGCAGGTTTGGGCGTTGTACTTTCACCGCTACTTCTTCACCACTAATCAAATGACCATAATAGACTTGACCCAAACTCGCAGCAGCTACTGGTTCGGCGGATAAATCCCGGAAAAGTCGCCCAATTGGTTGATTTAATTCGGTTTCGATGATTTCTCTGGCTAACTTGCTCTCAAAAGGCGGTAATTGGTCTTGCAATTTTACCAATTCTTCTAGAAAGTCTTTGCGGATTAAGTCAGGTCGAGTGGATAGAGCTTGACCCACTTTAATAAATGTCGGACCAAGATGGGTCAGCTTCTCTCGCAATTGAGTAGCTCGCTTACCCTGATTTTGCTCAACTTGATTTTGCCATTCATCCCACTTAAGACTGAATATAAATCCTGCAAAACACCAGATGATTTCCAGGACTCGTCCCCACGCTAACCAAGGACAATAACGAAAATAATCGGCGATCGCTTCTGGATTATATTGTTTTAATTGAGCAAGTTGATACTGACCCACGTAGTTACTCACCTTTTCAACCGGGTAAACTTAAAGTTATAGTCTTTACCCTGAGCAATTAAAGATTAACTCTTGCTTCAGGATAATTTCACTTAATTGAACTTTAAAATGATCAATTTTTATGAAGATTTTAGCTAGTTACTCCGAGCAGAAGTTTAATTTGCTCCTCAAACTGTCCATAGTTCATTTATCTTTATTCTTGAATTATACTTGATCAAAGTACAAGCATTGAGCCAATTTTCCCCGGATTTTAGTTTTTCTTAAGTTGTTTAAATAAATAAATGTAAATATTTACCCAATTTTCAGAGTATTTGATTACTTATCCGAGCATTTCTTTCACCTTCTCGCGAAATTCCAGCGCTGCGTCTAATGGCTCAGAAGCTATTGCATATTGTGCTAGTGCTACTAGGTCTAAATGAGGTAATAGTTGACTCTTACTGGCTTCTACGTAGCTCCCATCTAGTAAGTGATGGACTTCAAATTGACCAGTTTTGAAAAACCAAACTTCGCTGACACCTAATCTACGATAAATCTCTAATTTGCTGATCCCACTATTAGTAACTACTATTTCGATCGCTAAATCAGGTAACTCTTTTTCTATATGAATACAATAAGATTCATCCGGTTCGAGTCCACATTTTTTCGCTCTTTGACGAAATGTTGTGGAACCAAGAGGAAAATAACGGATGCGCTTTTCTTGGAAATAAGATTCTATTAAAGAGCCAATAACTGTCTTACGACTTTCATGAAAGCGATTTGGGGACAAAAGTTCTAGCACTTCATCTAAATAGCAAACTCGATACCGAAGACTATCACCCAAATCGTTCAGCAAGGTTTCGTACTCTTCCCAACTCACGCTATCAATAGAAAGTCTTGCTTCGCGATCTTCTACTTGTAAAATTTGAGACAAATCTGAGAGTAAGACCATAACAAGTTTTTAAGATTAAATATTCTTGACACTCTCAGGTCTAAAGACACGCTCGATTCTGCTGACAGATTTAGATTAGGGAGTACCCAAAGTCTAATTCTCGCTACAGCCGTCAAACACCGTCTACTGAGTTGATCGAGTAAAATACCCAATCTTCCCGCTACTTTTCGTAAAATATTCGCTGCTCCGTTAAGGTCAGCATTCACAGTTGAACCATCTGCTGACTGATAC
>Ga0116231_10007360_pt1 | contig 20235 bp, 14 predicted proteins | sample S1TSphgellanicum_2_FD_89695 | JGI IMG/M metagenome (GOLD analysis project Ga0116231, IMG submission 89695) | Host-associated microbial communities from peat moss isolated from Minnesota, USA - S1T2_Fd - Sphagnum magellanicum MG | ecosystem: Host-associated > Plants > Peat moss > Unclassified...
AACAATTCTTGCTCATAATACAGCACCTGGAAAAGGATGCAGAAAGCTCAATGGAACCTTGAGTGTTCCATTGGGCACTATGACCTTGGGGGAGGTCTGCAAAAATATCAATGGAACATTAATTTTTCCCTTGAGCACCAGTCAGCTTAGGGGAGGATTCCTAAAAGCTTTAACATTTGTTAAGTACTTTCGAGAGCATTTGAGTGCTCAACAAAACTTGACATATCCCTAATAACATTTTAAATGTTTTTTCGACATCTTTCCCTAAAGTGCTTTTCGCAACTAGTCTGCAACAAGATTGATGGCACATCGATTGCTTTCCTAAACACCCGAGAACATTCTTGAGCTCTAGGGGGCTTAGGAGAACAATCTTCAATAAGGTTTTCATCTTTCTTATTTTTTGATAGGTTCTTTAATCCCGAAGTTTGGGGGAGGACTACTGTAAACTTATTCACTCATGGAATGATTTGGAGATCAATTGTGGGTCAAGTTATCTCTATTACTCTTAAAAGCATTTTTGACCTTGATGGTACTCCATAGAATTCCCATCAATTACGATGATCTTGTATGATATATTTCATCTTGTTTTTGTTGCGTAGGGTGTGGAGGCCATTGCAGACAAGAGCTTCTAAATACAAGTGAGATTCAATATTGTTATTATGGCATATTCTTCGAAAGGCTAGATCATTTTCTACATATCATTAATGATAAAGAAACTCATTACTAGTTGATGGAACAAGATAAGCTAATTCGAAAATAGGTTTAGGGATCTAGAACATGGTCATTTGTGAATCCTATCTAATTTAGAAATTGTGGAATTGATGTTTTGTCATAGATAGCTCTCGATAATAAGGACACTAAACTGGGCTACAATTCCACTCAAGCTTAAAACAAGGTATCTTGAAATTTTCATTTTGAACTTGAACTATGTAATTTCAAGTTTGAAACAAATGAGAGGTGGGATTTATGTTTTCCAAGAGTTTATGGAGGAGAGGATTTTGATTCCATTACAAGGGTATTGTGATTTTCAGGACATAAGTCTCTATCATTGGGTGAATTATCTTCTAATTATCAATATTGAATTCTATGTATATAGTATCTTTTGCATTACATGGTCAAGTTGAACTACAATTCGATTCGCAAATGGACCCAAGCTTGGCTTTAAGAGGAATTTCTTCAACAACTCAACTACAGGTAGTGCTTCATAAACCTTCTAAGGAATCCCATTATCTACACATAAAAGGAGGAAAGTTTCATATATGCTTTAATAGTTAAATCCCAACCGTGTGTATGCCAGTATTTCTTTTTGGTCCTTTAGATTAATGGATATATACACAATGTATTACATCCTTGGCCTCTATTTGATCTATTAATTTCACTAATCTACACTTTATAACATTCTCAAGTTGATCTACCTCAAGCTTCATGAATGGAGCCGTGTTCCAATTCGAAGAGGTTATCTTTAGCAGATTAGAGACAGGTGGGCCTTTCCCTTTAAATGTCCATTGTGACCAATAGTCAGCATCGACTATAAGCTAGAATTGTTTAATGTACTCAACCCATTTGCATTTAGGGTCAAGTGCTTTAGGTTAAGGTTTAAGTGCTCAGGGTCTAATAGAGTCTTTAGCTCAAGGTCTAATAGAGTCTTTAAGTGAATGAAACAACCAAACCTTAAAAACATACCATGTTCATTGATGGATTTTTATTTAATTATTCTAATACCATTGCCTTATGGTTGTTGCGGACTACATGGCTCTTCTTAGCAATACTTGAATCTCTTTCGAAGAATTATAAAGATCCTGCAAAGCCCCATAATCGTTTTGTGGTTATTAAATTGACCATTAACAAATATAGTTGGCATTAAAAACAAGGTTAAATGTGGATGATCCTAAATGTGTTTCTAAATTATGGACCTTGCTCGTGTTTTCTCAATTCCTTTATGGTCAATATCAACCATAAAAGCTATTGAGTACAAATGCAGTTCTTTGAGGTTTGAAAATGGCATTGTGGAATATCTCTAAGCCAACATGTAGTTCATCATCATTTAAATCATTTAAATCATTTCAACCCTTACATATTACAATATTGAAATACTATATATTTGCAATTCAGGTCTATCTCTGGGCCTATTTAGGTCTTTATTGGACTCTAGAAGATTATATGGTCGACATTGACTATAGGGAATAAGTCTTCACATATTGAATATTGGAATTAATATTTTTCCATTTTGGTATATTTCTTAGCCAAGTTGCATTCCATAGGCCCTTAGATCACTCTGACCCTTATGGTCGGTGATGATTATAGAGAATAATACCTTACATATGAAATATTGAACTTTTTATATTATTATTATAGTATATTTCTAAGCCTAATATGCACTTCCTTGGCCTTTATAACATTTTAGTTCTTATAAATATTGCCAACTATTTCTTGAACGATTTTCCAAATTTGCATTTGATCGGCCCTGTGATCACCTTGATCCTTATGGTTGGTGCCAACCATAGGGAATCATGCACTAGTAAGATGCTTATTTTCCATTTATCTATATGCACAAACAATTAGCAAGTTCTATTGAATCAAGAATATTTTAGGCCCTATGGCTGGCTCTGCCGAAATGGCCTAATATATTTTTAGATATTGAATATTGGAATTAATAAATTTTCATCCAAGTATATCTTAGCCAAGTTGCAATTCATAGTCCTTTAGATCATTCTGACCCCTATGGTTAATGACGACTATAGATAATAATACCTTTGAAACGAATTAATGAATTTTTATTTTTTCGATTATGGTATATCTATAAGCCTAATATGCACTTCCTTGGCCTTTGGAACATTTCAAGCCCTATAAATGATTGGCCCTATGATCATTGAGATCCCTATGGTTGACGCCAACCGTAGGGAATCAAAGGCCAATAAAATATTATTATTATTCGTTTATCTATATGCACAAACAATTAGCACCTTCTACTGAATTCATTGATCAACAATTGCATCTTGAAGATTGTGTTTTGATCTATGAATATGAATTTCCTTGACTATTATGTAGGGGGAAAATATTTGCCAAAGAACCATAGAGGTTATTCAATGACAAAATAAGTTGAATATTGGAGAGGTTTTGGACAAGTACAAAGTTCCCAACAAACAAGGCCAAGATGAATATTCCCTTATGTTGGCTTTTTTCTATGTCAATTGTTTGGCCAACATTGAAAATTGATGTGCTGAAAATGAAGCAAGCTTTCTTCATGAGGTATGAGGAAGGAGAAAAGGCATTCTACAACTCCCCAAAAAACTTTAAAGCTAAAGAAAAGCTTATTAGCAAATACATGCCCTTGTGGAGCACTTTGTGAACCCACAAGAATGCCAAATTTGAGAAGTTCTTGTTAAAAGGTCCAAATCTTTCTTTTTTATGTGGAAACTTGTTCCATGTTTGGGACAGGAATCACCGCCTTCAAGCATGGTGGCCCTACATTGACTTGAATCATCCTAATGAGGAGGATTGGTACATCTCTATAAATGCTTTTGTTTTGGATACCACAAATGGCCTGATTGAGTCCTTATAACCATGACTAACTTAAACAAGTAGGATTTCAATCCCCCTATTCAATTTTGTTTGCATGATAAACATAGAATTTCATTATTTTACTCTATCTCATATAATCATTTTCTTGTTTATAGGTCCTTTGAGATGGACCATGTGAAGCCTTCATTGGTTCATGACTTTTTCCACATTCAATCCATCGGCATGATTCCCCTGAATTAGTTCAAGGAGGTTATTTCTGATGAGCAATACAAAAAATGTGAGAATAAAATTAAGAAGACCTAGTACAACCTCACCCAAGAGGTTTTTTTGAATATATGTATAAGGTAACCTTTCAAAATCTCCACTGAAACAACTTTTTTTTTGCAACAATTTCATTGTTCTCTTGATTTTTATTTTATTTTTGCAGAGGGAACTCGCAACAACTATTGACACCACCCATTAGCTATACTATGTGAAGGTCCTAGACCATGTTCTTCATGATCTACAAGTGTTATCCTCATCAAGCAATAAGGCCATGGAGAACATTCGAAAGGAACACATGACAACATCTCACAAGAGACTCCTTGTTTGTTACCCCTCACTTGGAGCAAAATTTCTTCAACAAGTATAGGTTCATTACAATATGAATCCTGATCCTAAAATGATGACGGAGAAGCTATAGCTTCTTGTCTCCTCCCAAGTGAGCAGTGAGCAGAAGGTTTTTTGGCTTGAATAGTGGAATCAATCCTTGGTCTTGAAGGAAGTTCAAAAGTTCCCAAAGGTTGGCATGTCGGATGCCATCTTTGAGAAATGGTTCCATAAGGTAACCTTTTGACATTAGGTTCACATGATTGAACCCCTTTTGATTGAAAATTTCTTCGAACTTGATTGTATTTCTATGTTCATCTCAATGGACTTTGATGTTCAATAACTTTCTTTTGTTCTTACACTACAACTAGAAGTAGAGGCACAAAAACTCTTTGATAGCACAATCATAGACCTAGGGGTTTTCATCCTTGAATTTGTTATAGTACATAACCTCAAGGATTTTATAAGTCACTAGAGGCTTGAATTGTGGGAAGTGTCTTCTTCCATGAATTTAAGAAAAAAGGTGCAATATTCAAGAGTAAGACCTAGAATTAGCATACTAATGGTGAAAAGGCAATCAAACATGTGGTCTACAACTAATACACCTAATTTTAAATTATATTCCCCTCATTTTCTTATGCCATTGAATTCCCATATTGAACTCAATAGTGCATGTGGGTATTTTTTGCATGTACTCTTGGCCAACTAGACTATTTGAACTCTTCCTCTGCTTCTAAGGATCTGGTGTGATCCTAAAACTAAAAACATGTTCAGGAGGGACCTCTTGAAGGATTGGGGCCTTACCCACCTTCCATAATGTGGTTGGTACTTAGATTGCCCTTATGACACTAGCATAGAGTTAGAGTGTGAACTTAGGGAAGAGTTTGGTGAAACCAATTTGGAGAAAGCTACTTCAACATATTCAAATTTAAGGGGTGTCAAGCAAAGGCAAAGTGCAAAGAGAGTTAGAAAGTCGAAGAAGTAATCGACTGGACCTTTTAGTGAGAATCTAGATAATGAGGACTTTGTCGAGGCAATGGCCAATGGAAAGGAGGGTGCCACACATGATCACATGATTAAGACACCAACAACTCAAAGGCACTTCCATAACATGAGCTTAGATATAAGCTTGGAGGACCTTCATGGTCCTACTCATAAAGCCCTTGATCTTCCATTGATTTTGTGATTTAACTATTAATTTCAACATTTCACCGCTCTTGGCCTAGTCTTGTGAGCTCAAAGGCATTGTACGGTTTTGGCCTTCTCAATACTAAGAGTTGAATGGATTACTAACGAAGGTACTTTCTTAATGAATTTTTCATATAAATTTCCCATGTGTGTAAGTCTACATCATGATCTCCACCACTATCGATGCCAATGTAGTGGATTTTAGATGTGACTACCAATTCATCCTATTGCCAATGTATAGGTTTCCAGATATGGGACGCCAACTTTGCTCATTGTTGAAATCCCATTGAATTTACTAGTTCCTTTCATGTCCAAACATACAACTGATATAACTAGTAGAAAAACCCCATTTTTTGACTTGTCTTAGGTAACTAAAAGTGTCTTTTGCAACTATTTTTGATAAAAAATAATTGTAAAAGACACTTTTAGTTGCCTAAGACAAGTTGAAAAATTGGTTTTCTATTCTAGTGGATATCCCCTTTTAGAATAGACACATAAAGAACTATGTGTATGGAGTATTTGGTTTTGCAAACAAGTAATTCCATCTCAATGATGTGGTTATTGTATTCCATGATGATGATCTTCGTGTGTTCAAGGAAATCAAATCCTACTTGGAATGAACTGGATATGAAATTTGATTGAGGTGGGTAGTAATTAACATTTTGCCATGAATGAACAATGAACTTAGGGGGAAAATGGTGAGCTTATGTTTGCTTTCTTCTCAAAGTTTTGGTGATTCAAAACATTCAATGTCCATATGTAACGTTGGTAATTTTATACTCATAGATTCGACCGAGCTGGGCCACTCTTCTTGTCTACCACGTGGGTGGTTTCAAGTTTTAAGAAATTCACCCAAACATGGTGAGGCTTGGGTTGTCATTGGTGGAAGACAATATCTTGTACAACATGATTAACTTTGATTTAATGTAGAAATCTTCCAAAGGAATTCCATTAAGAGGATTTGAAATCCATGTTTCCACATTGGGGGTTCTAATCCAAGCATGTTCTTCTGAAGGTTCTTTGGTTGTTGGCATGAACTCCTTCGCAAGTAGCATTTAAAAATTTGTTTGGAACCTTGTTTTTTATTCTATCTTCTTTACAATCTCCCATTCTTAAGGTATGCCATTGCCTTTGTAGGAAATTGTATTTGTGCATGTCAGTCTTTTGGTCGTCATGTTCTTATTCTTGAACCAGACGACAATGTTTATGAAGAAGTGGTCAAGCCCCTTCTAGGGGAAGTTAGACCTCATGTCAATCTTGCGATCTCTACCTATGGCCCTTCGAATTCCCCACCCGAAAAGAGATCAAAAGTGAATCTCAATTGTGAATAAGTTCAGGTTTATTATTACTTAGTTGATTGTTGAGTTGCTTGTATTTTTTTTCAGGACTCACACTTTAGACTAACATTTTGTGTGTTTTGCAAAGATACCCAACCATTTCCATCTCCATTTGTTCCATTCTATGCTCAAAATGACTTTTTCCCTAGTCCCTTTTCTTGCATATCATTACTTAAATATGCCGAAGGCATTGTTCAACAAATGGCCGCCTATTCCACACCTTGATCTTCAAGTAACAAAAGGAAGTATGGCAATTCTTTACTAAGATTCATTGATGATGAAGCAATTGAGAATTTGGACTATATTTTTCGCTAGAAGATAATTGATTGAATGATCTTTTTCTTTAGCTCTTTCTTTTGCTTCTCTAATTTTGTTTGCAACTTTATTTTGAATTATCATGGTTAAATATTTTTTTCATATGTTGTTTGCATGATCTTTTCCATAAACATAATTGGTTCATCTTAGGACAAAGCTCTCGATTCTTTGGTCCTTGGGTTGCAAAAATTCATTGTAAAATTTGTTCCCATATTTAATTGAAACCTTTGCACAAATATTGTCTACAATTATATGTCTTGGTGTGATTTCCATAATCTAATATTACATTTTTGTGATGAATATCATTAGAGAATGTGCGTATTTTGAAATGCCCGATTCAAAAGAATGGTGACAACATAGTTTCGTTTTTTCAAATGTGGTCTTTTCTATCCACCGAATCAATATTTGCATCAAATTCAATTATCTAGTCAATTTGGATTACCACATTTCACTATTCCATCTCTTTTTCCATTTGTAGTTCAATGGATTTTTTATCCAAAGTTTGTTTTTAAAAAAACAATCCCCCTACGGTCAACGTCAACAATAGGGGAGAGTGCATAAGATCTAAGTTGCATTCAAGTGATGGTGATCAAGAAAATTGCAAACAAGCATGAACTGTCCAAATTGCAGCATGGAATATATATAGCTACTAAGATACTACCTAAAACTTGCCTTTTAATACTATCAAAACATTGTCTCTATGGATAAGAATTCTTAGATGTTTATGCTTGACAAACTCAAATATTGAGAGATTTAGTACAATGTTTGTTTGTATTTTAAATCTTAAATGTCCCTCTCCATTATGATGAGGATTTCTTCTTCATCTTCTTCACTAAATGATCTAACAGACTTGGCTTCCTCATTGCTTAAAATGTTTAAGACAACACCATTTGTCATGGTCTTTTGCTTGTGCTCTACATTGTATTTCTGACCCTTACTTTCTTTGGAATGAAAAAGATTGAAATTATCTACAAACCATTCCGTCATGTTTTCAATCATGATCATCGTTCTTTCTTCACTATCTTTAGCAAGCCTTTTCACATCACTTTTTTGAGGGCTTTCTGGTCGAGTAAATAACCCTTCATTATTTGTTTCTACGGACATATTTGTTAGTTTTTTTGTCCCTTATGATATCGAGCTTGATTGTTGCTTGCTTTCTCTCCTCTTAATGCATTATTTGTACAAGACTTCACAGATTGAAATAACTTTATTCAACCTTTTTATTAAAAGTGATTGTCTTTGTTGGGAGTTTACACACTAACATTGCTTATAAAAGTGTTCACCCCATTATAATCAATGGTTCATTTCCATTATTTCTTTTATTTTATTTTATACACACATGAATATTCAACAAAATACAATGTTGCCATGTACGTTGACAAGGAATGTTTTACCAAAGTGGATAGTTGTAGGGTCTGTTGTTTTCTGTGAGCATGAGCGTCAATAGGTGAGATCACTGAACATGATGATCTCTAATTTATATATGATGTTTCTAAATTTGCCACTTGGCATTAGTTCATCTCCTTAGGATTGGACATTATTATTCTTTCTAGTTCTTTCACTCTGAACACATTCACTTTATTATTAGTGTGAGAAGTAGCAATTGCATACACATATGAAAAACTTTTCATTCATTATTGATCTAGTTCTTCATAGTTGTAGTATTCATTCTAGGTCTTGTTTCTTTTTTCTTCTGTCCTCATGGATGTATGTTCGTTTAGTTTTGTTGAAATTTTTATAAGTAAAATACATGTGGCTATCCAAAATTAAAATTGAATCATTTTATTTCAATATATTATCCATTTAATACACTTGGTTTTTACATTTTAAAAATTCTAATTTTGTCCCACATTTTTTTTGGTTTGGTGGCAATCCAGTCATCCATTGATTCACATTTGATTAGAGGATGTTGTTCGACCTAGGCCTGCCCTTTTGGTTTTCCATGCTCCTCAATACACGCATTAAGACAATTATATTCCTTCGAGTCATGTGCTGATTATTTGCACAAACTAAAAGTTAATATTGTGAAACAATTTCAATTGATTTTAGCTTTTCAACAATGTCCTCTGTTGTTTCCTAAACATTCTCAAATTCTTTCAAGAAGTGGGATACTTATAGTTTTGCTAATGATCTTCACTTATAAGTGTGCTTGCAATGACAAACATAAGATGGTGACCCGCATTCCTCTTGATGTCATGATTCGACATTGATTCCATTGTTTGACCCGTAACATTCTTTATCTGAGCTTTCTAAGTCATCTCCTTCTTCTTATGCCAATTGGGATGGTGTTTTTGGCTCTTTGTCTTCTTCCATTGTGGTTCCTTCTTCCTCCTCCTATGGGCTTTCTCCTTTTTGTTCTACCAGTTTATCTTGGTTTGCATCGTATTTTAAAATAAGCAACTCATACTCGTCATTGTCTAGATCATTTCCATTCTTAGGTCATTTTTTGTGTGAGGCTTCCACTAATGAATATTATTCCACTTTGTTCATCCCCAACAAATATTTTGCTTGGTGTAATAAATGGGTCCTATAGTTGCAAGTTGTCAATTTAGTTGGCCATGGATTCTCGTTGGGAGGTTGTTATAAGTTGTTCACAAAAATCAAGTCGAACATTCATATCATTGTTGCATAGACTTTGTATTCCTACATGTTATTCTTGATGCCCAATATCCCATTCTAACACTATAGTTTCCATCTATTGTTTTCATTTGTCTCTTATCCATTACTGGATACATATCCAAGTTTTGAAGGATTTTAGTAGGCATTCTTACAACTCCAAAAATACACTTGCAATGAAAAATTTCCATGTCCACCATCTGTTTTCTCATTATATACAATCATTGAGTAGATTTGCGCCCATTTTGTTTTTTGCAACTACTAACGTCCCTCTTATTGTTTTTAATGTTAGCATTTATGTTGATTAGTTACTAATGTTAGCATTTATGTTGATTAGTTACTAATGTTCTATTATTTGATTAGTTTTTTTTTTAATTCTTTAATCATAGCAAAAACAAATTCTTGATCTCTAATTATTGTGAGATGTTTCAAAATGTGCAATTTAGTGCTAGTTCTTCTCTTTGTTTTGGAAGTCATGCTCATAGATTTCTAGATCTTTAACTTTTAACACATTTACTTTTTTCTCTTTTTGAGGATTACCCATTACAAATGCATACATAGAACATTTAATTCATTCCATGGAGGAACAACTGTATGTGTTTTAATTGCCACAAATGCAAGTATTTATTTCACAATTAATGTTTCAATGTGACTATTTGTTTGAACAATCACTATGGATTTGCTTAAGGTTCAATGTCAACCCTCATTTATTTTTTTTCTTAAGTTAATATTATATTCTCAATTCACATAATTTCAATTTTTTTTTATCAGGTTTCCTAAACCATAATGTAATGGAAACAATCGAATTTTGGTTGTTCGATCATTTGTCGAAACATTTTTATTTTTGACTCTTGTACATGTCTCATGGTTTTAGGGTTGACCTTATCAAATGGTGATTCATTAGTTGTTTAAACACTTTGCTCCTTAGTTCAAGTGGCACCCAAGCTCGTTGTCCTAAAGTTGCATACAATCGTCTCCGGGGCTTCATGCTCTTTGTTGAGAGCAAGTTGCCAAGTGTTACCAAATCCTTTGTCAACAAATCACTCAGGAGGCTTATAAAGAAATGTTTTGGAACTAGCTTCTTCAAACTTGTGTATTATTTGAAGAAATTCATGGCATGTGTAAATCTTCCATATCTTCCTTAGAAATGTGTGTAGTCTATTTCATCAATGCAATAGTTTCTTTGTCTATCTTCACATTAGCCCATCACTATGTTGACCATTCAACTATTTTGTCAATTACCCTTTTCCATTTTGTTCCCCATGTTATGATTTCGAACAAATGTTAGAGGGGGTTTAATCTCATATCATCTCTTGGATATTCCAACGATTCTTTTGTCATTTCATAGATTCTATCTAGTATGCTTGACATTAATGTGTAGTCAATCATTGATTTCAAAATGTTTGGTGTGGCATTTGGTGTCAATTTTATTCTTTCCATTGTAAAGTAAAGGATGCAACTAAATAACAAGGGTGGAATAAATGTAAATTAAAGTATAGATCGGGTAAATTAATAGTTGATGGGGGAAAATGCAATTTGATTTTACAAGTTGCATGAATGGTGCTCGATGCAAGAGGTTGAAAATGTGAATGAAAATAACAAATAACTTGAAATGTTATAAACACTGTAAAGTTTTAGTGGCTACTTAGTTTTGTCTCAATCCTTAATGGGCACATTCCTCTTCGTGGTGAATGGGTAGTGTATGGATCCACACACACCTCCTAGTGGGTCAATAGGCTTGTTGTAGGGTATTGTCTCAATTTCTAATGGGCACATGTCTCTTGTTGGTGAACGGTAGTGTATAGATTGGCACATACCTATTGGTGGGTCAACAATTTTATATGCAACTAAATTGGATTTAGTTTAAAAATTTAAATGGTTCAGATGTTGTAGAAATCCATATTAAGAAAATATGTAGTATAATTTGAGGTATTTCCTTATGTTTCATGTGTTATATTTTTCAATATAAAACCAACATGAAATTATTCCACCCTTTATGAATAAAATAATGGTTCATCCATGATTTCTCATAGGTTTCGCATCCATCTTTTATAAAAGTTCATCCATTTTATTTTTCATCCAAAAATATTGTTCATCCATGGCCATGTGGAAGAATATTCCTCCATGTCACCAAATATTCCATCCCAAGTGTCAAAAAACATTCCATCAATGTCAATAGGATATTTCTAAAAAGATTCGTTGGGGTTCACCTATTGGCGCTCATGTGCTCACCACTCACGTTCATGGGTTCACAAGATAACATTCTTGCCTATTTTTGCAGAATGGACCATCAACATCCTTATCCCCATGGTACTTTTGTGCCATGCATGCCATACCATGTCCCCTTGCCATCACAACAATGAACTTTTTTGTTTTATGGCATCAGTGTTGTCCTTCGTTGCTCTGCATGTTTTGCAATTTCTTTCACACAATCCTCCAACATCTCCATTGTTTCTTTACATGCATGTACCCATTGTTAGATTCTTTCCCTCACAACTTTTTTTCTTCTATAATGCCTATGTCATTGACCGATTGCATCAATTAGATAAAATTGTTGAAGATGCTTTTACAACAAACGATCCAAGTGTGTGCATTGTCCCATTCAAAGGTCTTGAATTGCTTAGGTAAGGAAAAACAAGAAGAGGGAACTGGTTTTTCATGCTTAGGTGAATTGGACCAAATTCCCACCCTTTGACCATGTGGTCAGATAGCCTTAGCTTACTAGACCACTCTCCCCCATAATATATGTTCTAGAAGTCAAGGTGATCTTTGTTTTCCATAATGAAAGAACTTGAGTAGTTTGGGTTTGCTCAAGTATTTCATGATAAAATTCAAGGGTCACCCACTATTTTACGAATTGCCCCACATTCATTTTGACATAGTACTTCAACAAGCCCTCAAAATGCTCCTTTCACCCCATTGCATTAATAATCTTGGTGGCCATAATAAATAAATTACATGCCCAAATGTAGTGCCCAATTGTCTAAACTTATGAAACACATAATGGAGAGTAACAATGCTTATGTGTTACGTTTCAAACTAAAGACACAATCATAAATCGATGTAGAGCAAGACTTAGATAGTGACACTCCTAGAATTAGTGACCATGTAGATGGATTGTATCCAAAACTTGTCCATGCATGCAAGTTCAAAAGTCTAAATGGGTTGTTTTCAGAACTTGTCCATGTATTTTTCTAAATAGCCATTTGCAATTCACAAATAATTTGAAAATGTAGCGTTGAAAAAGTACTATGTGTATTATGGGCATGATAATCATACATATTTGGGGTTGCACAATTAACAAGTCTACATACACTATCATAAATATTAATTATCAATATTATCAATATATTTGTAGGGTTTAATGTAAAGTTTTTGTGAAAAATACATTAAGGGCATATTAATGGTTTAAAAGAAATGATTTAAGTTTATATATATTTTTTCTTATCAATAATTATGATGCAATTAATCAATATTGAATACATATTTAATTGATAATAACTAGTTATTAATAATTATTAATAATTTTTTGGAAATAAATATGATTAAAATTTTAAATTATTAATATTTAATAGCTAGTTAAATTCTAGTATTAAACTAAATTTTATTAATATAAATAATTATAAATTGATTATTTCATCATTAAATTTTAGTATGAGTTAATATCTTGTACCTAGTTATTAATCAATTGACATTTAATAATCGATAAATCATAATTACTTATTGAATAATGTAGTCATTAAATAAATATTGATTAATTAGCTATTTTATTACATAAATCAAAATTATATATTATTGAAATTTTAAATTATTAATACTAAATAAATATTTATTCAATATAAATTAAATAATATTGAGTTGAGAGTTAATATTGAAATAATTTAAATTATAATTTTAAATTAATTATGATTTATATAATAAATATTAATTAATAAATAAAATAATTAATAAATCAATTATTTATTAATTAATTAAATTTTAGTATGAATTAACTGGTTATTTCATTTTTTAATTTATTATTTATGTAATATTTATTAATTAATACATGATCATTCATATTAATTATTTATGGATTTTGATTATTGATTAATTCATTAGTTAACAATAAATTTTAATTAATATTTTATGTTGGATTACTACATTATTATTATTAATAGGTAGATAGGTAATAGTTAGGAAATTAATGAATGAATTAGTTGATTAATGAGTTACTTATGGAGTTGACACAATTGAAAGGGAAACCAAATTGTATGGGGTAAAAAATGTAATCTAGTTGCAAACTATTTACAATTAGGTTGCAACTAGACTTTTTATCCCATATTGTTTTGTTTCCCTTTCAAGTTTGTCAACTATAAAATTAGATGCACTATAAACATTAAAATACACAAGATTTGCCAAATGGGATGAACCAATTAAAGAAGTTCAACCCTAATTTGGTTAAATTCAAAATAAAATAAGACAAAAATTTTTAATTAAAACTTACAAGTACCTATTTAGGCCTACTTACCTACCTACCCACCTATTTTTCTTTTAAATGTTTCAAAAATCATAAATGTTGCAATGTGCCACAAAATTATTTGTCCACATGTATAAATCAAAGACCTTAAAAAATAAATAGTTGATATTAAAATTTTGGTAATAAATATCATTTATTTAATATTCTTTTAATATGCCATGTGGCAAAATGACATTGGTCATTAGAAATTGGTCAATATTTGCATGATAGTTGCATGATATGGTCAACAAATGAAAAATATAATCAATTCAAATACATATTTCATCTATTGTTTATGTGAAAACATCATCATGACATCAACACTTACTACTAATGTCACATGCAACTTGTCTAATGCAACTACAAGTCATTTTAGTTGCAAATGTCATTTGCAATTAAAAATTAGTTACAAATTGAAGTCAACAATATGCAAATTTATTCTAGTGATCTTATGTACATTTAAGGCATAAAAACAAGATTTGCAAAAAAAAAACTTAATCTTTAAAAAAAATAAAAAATCTCAACAAACAAAACCTAATGTAAAAAATTGATTAAAACAAAAACATAAAGTGGGGAAAAGAAAATGAAATACCTTGTTTTCATAGGTGTGCTTGATTTTTTAAGCATATTATATAATATATATGCATGCTTGTTCCCATGCTTGCCATTTACTACAAAGATATTTTGGGCAAGTAATGTATACAACTTGCACATTTTTTACAACTGCATAGGTTAGTCCCCAACATATTTATAAAATTCTATAGTAACATATTATGTTCAGACAATGGATAAGGTGTGCCCAAAGTAAAACCCATGAAAACATTCCAACATACTTAAACTTTTACATGAAACCATTGAGTTCAAAGCAATTGCACAAGATTGCACGTTGAACCCTTTGTTTTTGAGATATGCAATAATTCTCTCCATGAGGAAAAACTAGTCAAAAAGCTCCTATAGTTTTGGAGCCATGGTTGCCTCACTAGTTTCAATAGCTTCAAACAAATTGACTATCACATGCTTGAGCTTTTAGTTATTGAATAAGAAATTGACAACCAAAGTAAACACATCATGCACCCTTGTAAACATCCATAGATCAAAAATACCTGTGGTTAATGTAAGTTGTACATATGTGACCAAAGTTTTTTCCACTAAAGTAGGTAAAACCTCCTTCACAACCATTTTCTTTGATGGGAAGATAACCTTCAAGCATAATTTCTAAGCCATTTGTTGTAGCCAAATGGATTCAACTATTTTCATTTGCAAAAGACCTTTTATCACATACAACATTACAACTTTTGAAAAAACATTTGGGTTAATTTACATATTGACTAAGAATTGTTTATGTTGAAAGGGACATATTAGTTTGAATTTTTTGTATATGGAGGAGGAGATTAGATTTCAAAAAGATTTTTTTCTATGTTATTGTTTCTCATTTTATTTTTTGAAAGGAGTTTTTTTTCTACATTAAAGTTTTGTTTCAACTTTGTACAACTTGTGAATACATTGGGTTTAAAGAGTTTAATTCAAACATAAAATTGAATTTTCATGCTTTTGATAAATGGACATGTTGTTAAAGGATAGATTATGTTAATAAAGTTGAAACTCTCAGAGAATTTCAAAAAAGGAAATTTGTATCAAGTGGGAAATAGAAAAACCCATTAACAGTCAAAAAACCTCCTCACCCTTCAAGTGTAATGTTTCCGATGTATATGAAGATTTAGAACCAAAGGCATATTTTGCCTGTTGAGAATTCAAGTTCAATTAGTTAGGTTTCATTAGTTACTGGAGTAGGAAAGTAACTAGGTTACTTTCACAAGGTTGAATTACTTTCTTTACTTATATTAGTTTGGTTACTTGTGGTTTAGTTTTTTAGTTAAATACCTTGGTGTTGATAGTTTGGGTCTCTTTTCTTCATTGCACAAGTTTGTGTATTTCATGTGATAAGAATCTTTAGGAGTTTTGCTTTTATTTTCCTGTTGTGAGCATCATGTTTTAGTTTCCTTTCAATAAAGATTTATGTTTTCATTTGACTAGATTTCCTATTTGTTAACATGGAATCAGAGTTTAGGTTGTTTGGTGAAAAAGTTGAAAAAAATCTAGAACTAGAAAGTCTCTAAAACTAGAGCTTGAGAGTTTTTAGTAATATCATAAGAGTTTGTTAAGTGCAAAAGAGAAATAGGGAAAGGAAAGAATGTGAAGAGAAAGGAAAAAAAAGTAAAAGTGAGAGGAGATTAACATATTAAAGGTTGTGGAAGTTAAATTTTTAAATCTAAATCTAGATCTACTATGAAAAGATCTTGGAGTGAAATTAAGAAACATAATAGAAAACTATAAAACACTTCTATTCTTAAAATTCCAAAAAAAAAAGGAAATGTTTTGTGAGAGTTATGAGCTTTTGAAAACTCTATGTCAAATTTGGTTTTTTGGTCATATCTCCTTTGTTTAAGCATTTTTGGATCTACAACTTTAGGATCTTATAGATCATAAAAGACTATATATGTGAGAAAAATTTCATGTCATTTGGATATGTATTAAGAGAGATCCAAGTATCTAAAGTTTTAGCTTTAATTTTGAAGTCAGTTTCTTTTGAAAGTGATAACTCTTTGTGATCATCATCAATAGAGCTGAAATTTTCAGTAAATATAGAAGACATATATTTAATATGTCTTCCAAAATTGTAAGGAATTTGCAATTGTTAAGAGTGAGTTATAAATCATTTTGTGTTCAAGTCCCAATTTGAGGTGATTTCAAGGAAGTAGCAAGATCTTTCATCTTATGAAATTAAATGAGCTAAAATTTTAAAAGATGGTAGTAGACATAGTTTTTTATGTTTCACCAAAATTTCAGATCAATCCAAGGTCATATGTGAGCGAAGTAGCTTTACAAGGTTGTTATGACAGAAGTTTACATTAAAAAGACATCAATACAAATTTTGAAATAGAGCAAATACAATTTGGGAGAACTTGAAGGAAGGAGTTTGAAAATTGTCAATTGCAAATACATTATCAAAACCTTCATATAAAAGTTTGGTATATAATCATGTATTTAATACCATAAAAAATATTATACGAAATATGTTCATATACGTCAAACCTATGTATAGTATAAATTTCATATAATATTCAAGACATGCATACATATGCAAGGTCCATCTTGTTCAACCCTAATCCTAACCCTAATCCTAGAAACCCAAGGAAGGAAAACCCTGATCCTAACCTTAAAAACCCAAGGAAAAAAATAAAATCATTTTTTGAAACAAATCATTTGTGAAACCTTAAGAAGACATTGAGTGTTGCCTTGAAAGATGGTGGATTTGTAATTGAGAGATTAGACGAAAATAATTTCCAAGTGTGAAAATTTAGGATTATGAATTTTTTGATGGGGAAAGGTTATTGGGAGAACTAGTGATGAAAAATAACCTCCTCTCTCAAAAAACCCCACACAACAACAAATTCAAGCCAATAAAACTTGGCATGAAAGAACTAGGAAAGTCTTGTATTGGTTTTCTATGAGTCTATCCGATTCCATGATTGTGCATATTCAAGATGCAAAATCATCCAAGCAAGCTTGGGATACATTAGTGAAGATGTATAACACCAATACACAAGCCCGCAAAATGCAACTTAAACAAGAGTTGCATCGACAAAAAAAACAAGATGAACATCAATGAATATTCTACAAAGGTGAAAAACCTTGCAGATGCTCTTGCATTTATTGGAGCCCCTGTAGATGATGAAGATCTAGTGGCCGTGACCTTGAATGGACTTGGAAAATACTATAGCCAGTTTTGTATTTCAGTTGCAATTCAAGAAACATTTCCCGATTTCCAAGACTTGATAACCCCACTTATAAGTGAAAAGATGAAAATTATTAGTACTTCACCCAATGGAGGATCACAAGAAAGTGTTTTCTATTCAAATACCAATAGAAGTAGAGGTAGAGGTGGTAATACCTCATTTCAAGGTTGACACAAACTCACATGGTGGACATCATCAACATGAAAATCAACCTCATGGAGGTGGATGAAGAAACTTTAGAGGAGGAGGAAGTCGTGGAGGTCGTGGTGGAAGTAATGGAGGTCAACAACCAAATAGCGACTCAAACTATTACTATTGTGGGAAACTTGGGCACATGGCAAAAAATTGTTATCAAAGGGAGCATGATGCATGAAATGGAAAGCTGCAACAAGGGAATTAAACATCAATTAACAATCAAGGTGATGAACAATTGTTTATGATGCAACACATGACAAATTCAATGATAGGAAATGTATCAGATAACAATGTTTAGTATGTGGATTTTGGAGCTTTAAACTACATGACTAGTCATGGAGAATGGTTTAGAAACATAAGGGATTGAAAACATCAAGGTTTGTGGAAATTGGTGATGACACTACACATCCCATTACACAAATTGGCAAGGTGCCATTGTCCATGCAAGATGGGCAAACAAAGTACTTGAAAGATGTACTTTATGTTCCAACTATAACAAAAAATTTAGTCTCGGTAGGCTAGATGGTGGAACAAGGTTTACAAATGACATTCAACCCTAATGGATGTTTTGTGGAAAATATGAAAAACAAAGGCAAATTGATTACAAAAGGGGAAAGGAGTGGACGAATGTTCACCTTGGATTTGAACATGCCTAAGGTGAATTCCATGTTATTCACACATGGGAAAGGAGTTGGAGACATTAGAATTTAGCATAAGCGAGTTGGCCATGTTAATCTCCAACATCTTAAGTTGATGGAGAAACAAAATCTTGTTGGAAGTCTTTCCAAATTTGGAACAAAAGAAATGATGTCAAAAGTTTGTGAAAAATGCCAATTGGGGAAGCAAGCTAGGCATCCATTCTTAGTTCAAACAACTCATGTAAGTTCCAAACCTTTGGAAATGATCGACTTAGATGTGTGGACCACAAAGACAAATTCCATTGGAGGATGCAAGTATTACGCGAGTTCCATTGATGACCACACAAGGAAGGTGTGGGTCTACATCATGAAACACAAAGGTGAAGTGTTTTTACATTTTTTGAATTTCAAAGCAATGGTGGAGAAGGAGAAAGGTGTGAGCATCAAATGCCTAAGGTCTAATGAAAGGGGAAAATAGTTTTCAAATGAATTTAGTGACTACTTGAAGGAACATGGAATTCAAAGGAAATACTCTTGTAGTTATTCCCCACAACAAAACGAAATTATTGAAAGGAAGAACATGCACATTGTAGAAATAACACGTGGCATGTTGAATGAGAAGAATTTGCCAAATTACTATTGGGTTAAAGCGGGAACAACTGTAGTTTATATCATGAATCGAACACCCACAATGGCAGTTCATGGCATGACACTCAAAGAAAAATTCACAAGCAAGAAACCATATGTTTCACACCTCAGAATGTTTGGTTGCATTGCATACGTGCATGTTCTTGACGATAAGAAATCAAAATAAAATCCAAAAGCTAAGAAATATATTTTCATTGGATATTCTTTAGAACAAAAAAAATATAGATGTTTCAACCCCTCCACTCTGTCGCAACCCTAACTTTGGGCTCGCGACCAAGGCAAAGGGGTTGCAAGGTTGCGGGCCAAGAGGAAGGAAGCCCATGAGTCAAGGCAAAGGCATTGCAAGGGTGCGGCCAAAAGGAAGCCCGGGAGTCACATCACATACTCCCGGGAGTGTTAGAAAGTGTGAGGGAGTATGAGGGAGTGAACCCTCACACTCCCAAGGCAACTCGCACTTTGGGAGATGGAGTCCCGGTGGACTTCCGAAACTTCAGAGAGCAATTGCAGGGGTCAAACCTCAATGTCTTGTGGCGTTATTTATATCATTTGAAAGATCTTGAAGCGTAGATGTTTAAAATGGGCTCGCATTGCTCATTTGGACATCTGAAACACAAGTTATGGCCAAAAGAAGGGCCGGGAGTCGAACTGCCAGTTTGACTCCCGACCACAAAAATTCGGGAATCGACCCGATTTACTTAGCTGGAGGGGGCGTGCCACATATCGTTGGAAAGCTCTCGATGAGAGCTACAACTTTGCTTTAGACCGCATTGTGATCCGAAGTCTGCTCGCAAAGTTATGGGGCTCCAAAGTCGCGGGAGTCCCATTTGGCGCAATTTCGGGACTCCCACTCGGGAGTCCCGGGAAAAATAGCCATTTGGATGTAGCCTCCGTGGAGA
>Ga0116231_10007361_pt1 | contig 20229 bp, 19 predicted proteins | sample S1TSphgellanicum_2_FD_89695 | JGI IMG/M metagenome (GOLD analysis project Ga0116231, IMG submission 89695) | Host-associated microbial communities from peat moss isolated from Minnesota, USA - S1T2_Fd - Sphagnum magellanicum MG | ecosystem: Host-associated > Plants > Peat moss > Unclassified...
GGCCGCGCCTCGCAGGCCGCGCCTCGCAGGCCGCGCCCTACCCGCAGGTTCTGGGGTTTTTAGACGTTGAAGCTCTCGCCGCAGCCGCACTCACCCTTGGCTTTTGGATTCTGGAACTTGAACGCCTCATTGAGGCCCTGCTTGACGAAGTCGACCAAGGTGCCGTCTATCAACGGCAAACTGGTGGGATCGACTACCACTTTGACGCCTTTTGCCTCGAACACGGCGTCATCCGCATTGATCTGGTCGGCATAATTGACGACATAAGCAAACCCGGAGCACCCCGTCTTTTTGATCCCGAGGCGCAAACCGAGCCCCGCACCGCGCTGCGCCAAATGCGTACGCACTCGATCGGCAGCCGATTCCGTCAACATGATCGCCATACCGCGTCGTCCTCCAATGCAACTGACCCACAATGAAGGTCATACATAACACGGCGCGCGATGGCTCGCACGGTATTGGCGCGCGTTTTTCGATACCGATCGGTTAGTACGTTCTATCTGCCGGTTAGGAAATGGGGTCATGATCGACGGAGTCAATGGCCGCGCGTGTAGCAGCCAGCCACGCGTCCTCGAGGATCAACAGTCTGCCGAGTTTTTCCTGGGGCACCTCGAAGCGCTCGCGCAAGGCATGCACCGGCTCCGGCAATTCGGCGCGCAGCACATTGCCGGCCGCCTGCTCCGCCACCCAAGAGGCCGTAGCGATGGTGTGCGGACATCCGAACGCCAAAAAGCGCGCGTCGAGCACGCGCCCGTCGTGCACTCGGAGTTCGAATTGCACCCAAGTGCCGCGCTCCGGCTGCCCGGCGCAGCCGCGAACTACGCGACCCATCGCCGCACCGTCGCGCGAAAATTCCCCAACGGCCGGCGTGGCATCGAAATAGCGGCGCGTCAGCTCGCTGTACTTCACCTGCCGGCCTTCAAGCGCCGGCAATACCGGGGCCGGCAACCCGGTGGCCGCCAACGCGGTGGCCGGCATAACGGTGGCCGGCAATCCGCCGCAGCCGCGGCACTTCTTGGCTCAAGACCGAGATGGCCGTATCGACGTCGCGCACGGCGGTGAAGCGACCCAAGCCGAACCGTAAGCTGCTCTCGCTCGCGCGCTCGCTCCGGCCCAAGGCGCGCAGCACGTACGATGGCTCCTGTGTCGCGGAGGTGCACGCGGAGCCTGTCGATACGGCGATACGTGTACTGACCGCGGCCAAGAGACTCTCTCCCTCCACGCCTTCGAAGGAGACGTTCAGCAGATGCGGCACCGCGCGCTGCGCATCGCCGTTGCGCAATACACCGCCGATCGCCTGCAAGCCTCGCCATAGACGGTCGCGCAAGTCGGTGATGCGGCACAGTTCGGTCGCCAACGTCTCATTGGCCAGTTCGAAGGCCAGCCCAAAGCCTGCGATCTGATGCGTGGCCAAGGTCCCCGAACGCATGCCGTGCTCCTGGCCGCCGCCCAATTGCAGGGGCGACAGATGAACAGGTGCCTTGCGACCGGTGCCGGGCGCGCCGCCAGACGCGCTGCCGCCAACGACGCCACTCGGCGCGCCGCGCCCGCCGCGCTTCGACACCAGCAAGGCCCCGACACCCTTTGGCCCATAGGCCTTGTGCGCCGACAGTGACATCAGATCGACACCGGCCGCGGCAAAATTCACACTGCACTTGCCCACCGCTTGCGCAGCATCGACGTGCAGGTAGGTGTCGCCGTGCTGCGCGCAAACCTCGGCCAACGCCGGCAGGTCGTGCATCACGCCGATCTCGTTGTTGACCTGCATCAACGACACCAGCACCGTATCGGGGCGCAACGCCGCGGCGAGTTGCGCCGCATCGACGATGCCGCCGTGGGCGGGAACCAGATACGTGACCTTCCAGCCGCGCCGTTCGAGTTCGGCGCACGGATCGAGCACCGACTTGTGCTCGGTGCGCGACGTGACGATGTGGCGCCCCCGATCTTGGTAGTAGCGAGCCACGCCGAAGATCGCAAGATTGTTCGCTTCGGTGGCACCCGAGGTGAAGATGACTTCGTCGGCCTGCGCGCCAACGGCTGCGGCGACCTGCGCACGGGCGCTCTCGATCGATGCGGCGGCCACATCGCCGTAGTGGTGCGTGCTCGAAGCCGCGTTGCCGAATTCGGCGTCGGAACTCAACACTTGTGCCATTCTTGCCGCGACGCGCGGATCCACCGGCGTGGTGGCCGCGTAGTCCAGATAGACCGGCAGCTCGCTCATGGCGGCGACGATCCCTGGGGGCCTCGACTGGTCTGCTTGCGTTCCTGCACGGCGCTCAAGATGCCGCGCATTATATTGATCTCGTTCTGGTCGAGCTGCGCGCGGTTGAACAGGCGCCGCAACCTTTCCATCAAGTAGCCGGTGCGATCCTCGAATTGGATGTCCTCGAGCACCCGCGCGAGGTGCGCGTAGAAATGCTCCATGTCGCCGCTCGACGCAAGCGGCATCTCGAGCTGCATGTGCGAGTGCGGCTGCTCGCGTGCCATGAAAATCTCGTACGCCAGCAGCTGTACCGACATGGCGAGGTTCAGCGAACAATAGGCGGGGTTGGCCGGAATTCGCACCAGCACGTTGCAGTGGTTCAGATCTTCGGTGCCGAGCCCAAAGCGCTCCGAACCGAACAACAGTGCGCAGCGATTCTCCTCCGGGAGCGCGACGATGCGTGTCGACACGTCGCGCGGGGTCGTGAATTCCCAATGGTAGGAGCGCGGCCGCGAGGTGGTTCCCGCGATGAAAGCGCAGTCGCTGATGGCTTCGGCCACGCTGCCGACGATGCGCGCCGTGTCGAGTACATCGTCCGCACCCGCGGCCAATGCGACAGCCTCGGGGTGCGGAAAAGAGCGCGGCCGCACCAGCACCAGATCGTTCAACGCCATGTTCTTCATGGCGCGCGCCACCGAGCCGATGTTTCCCGGATGGCTGGGATCGATGAGGACGATGCGGACGAGCGCGGTCAAGGTTCTGTTATTCTAGCGTCCCTCATGCAACCGCTCCTCAATATCGGCATGCGCGCCGCGCGCCGCGCCGGTGACCTGATAGTCAAGAGCCTCTCGCGCCTGGACTCCCTGAAAGTCGATAGCAAGGGTCGCAACGACTTCGTGTCGGAGATCGATCGCAAGTCCGAGGCCGACATCATCGCCACCATCCACCGCAGCTATCCGCAACACGCCATCCTGGCGGAGGAATCCGGCCGCAGCGGCGACGACGAGTACGTGTGGATCATCGATCCTCTCGACGGCACCACCAACTTCCTGCACGGCTTCCCGGTGTTCGCCGTGTCGATCGCGGTCCAGCACCGCGGCCGGCTGCAGCACGCCGTCGTTTACGATCCCATGCGCCAGGAGTTCTTCACGGCCTCGCGCGGCGACGGCGCGCAATTGGAGGGAAAGAAGATCCGGGTCAGCTCACAACGAACATTGGAGGGCGCGTTGATCGGTACCGGCCTGCCGTTCCGCTCAGGGGCGCATGTCGATGAGTATCTGGCCATGCTGAAAGTGATCATGAGCACCGCCGCGGGAGTGCGTCGTCCGGGCTCCGCGGCGCTCGATCTTGCCTATGTCGCGGCAGGACGCCTCGATGGTTTCTGGGAATTCGGGCTCGCGCCCTGGGACACCGCTGCCGGCACCCTGTTGATTCAGGAAGCCGGCGGGCGCGTCGGCACACTGTCCGGCGGCGAGTATGCGTTGGGCCCCAACATCGTCGCGGGCAACCCCAAAGTCTATGAGGAAATGCTTGGCGTATTGGGCCCGCTCACGCCGGCAGAGCTGCGTACCTAGCCTGCTGCGCACGGGCGGAAGGCAGTCAGGAGTGGCGGCCCAAGGCGCCGCGGATTACCTGTCTATGAACTTCGCCCGGCCGCCGTAACAACGATTCCACGGCCGAGCTCGGACTTCCGAATACCGTAGAGGAAATAAATCACGATTCCCACGGCCAGATAAATCAGGAAAAAATTTCGGGTCGTGGGTGTCGACATCAAGCTCAACAAGAGCACCACGCACATGCCCGCTCCGATGACGGGCGTGAAAGGATACAAAGGCGTTCTGAACGGGCGTACCAAACCAGGTTCCGAGATGCGCAAATAAATGACCGTGATACAGACGAGCGCGAAGGCGGTGAGCGAACCCACGTTCGCCAGGTCGCCCAGGGTGTCCAGCGACATGAAACCCGCCGCTGCAATCGCCGCGATACCCACGATGATCGTATTGATCCACGGGGTTCGATATTTTCTATGAACTTGGGCCAGCGCTTTGGGCAAAAGCCCGTCCCGGGACATCGTGTAGAAGATGCGCGTTTGGCCGTAGAGCAGCACCAGCATGACGCTCGTGAGTCCCGCGATGGCACCCACCTTCACGACCAGGGCGAACCACCGCAGACCAATATAATCGGCTGCCAATGCGAGAGGCGCCGGCACATCCAAGAGATTATAGGGAACGATTCCGACCAGAACGGCACAAGTGGCGATGTACAACACCGTGCAGATCGCCAGAGCGCCCAAGATTCCGATCGGCATGTCCTTGCCGGGGTTGCGCGATTCCGCGCCGGCGGTGGAGACCGCCTCGAAGCCCAAATACGCGAAAAAAATGACGGCCGCGCCATGGATGACACCGACCATGCCGTATTTGGTGGAGTTATCTCCGGTGATGACGGCCACCATGGCCCGACCGAGTTGGGGCCAAAAACCCATTGCCGTGCCCGGCGCCGGCGGCGGGATCTGGGCCGGGACCAACGGCGTCCAGTTGGCTGAGTGCACATAACGCGACCCGATCAGAACGAAGGCGAGCACGATGGAGACTTTGATGACGACGATGACGTTGTTGACTGCCGCCGATTCCGATACGCCGCGCACCAGGATCAGCGTCACCAAAGCGACGATCGCAATGGCGGGAAGATTGATCAGGCCGGTACCGATGACATGGCCCGCCTCGTCCAGGATGGGAACCCCCGGCGCCGCTGTCAGCGCAATCGGGATGGCCAGCCCGAAATCGTGCAATAGGCTCACGAAATACCCCGACCAGCTCACTGCGACCGTCGACGCCGCAAGGCCGTATTCCAATACCAGCAGCAAACCCATGATCCAAGCGGGCCCTTCACCCATGGAGGCGTAGGTATAGGAATACGCGGAACCCGACACGGGCAGGGCGGAGGCCAGCTCGGCATAGCAAAGCGCGACGAAAGCACAGAGCAATCCGGTAATCACGAATGAGACCATGATCGCGGGGCCGGCGAACTCTGCCGCGGCGCGACCCGTGAGCACGAATATGCCCGCGCCAATGACGCAGCCAACCCCGAGCAACATCAGGTTGAGCGCACCGAGCGTGCGCTTCAGCTCTCCCTGCCGGTGCTCCGCCTGAATTTGACCGACCGATTTGCGCAAGAAAATGCGCCCGATTCCCTTGCTGGCCATCCGTCGATATCCCCTGTGTATTTTGGCAGTGCCTTGCCGACCATAGCAGGGCCCGGGAGATGCCGCAATCCAGGCCGCGGCGCCCGGAGGGGCCTTAAGGAAGGCCGTCGATTTCCTCCGGCTTGGTGGCCTTGCGCTCCAGCAAGTCGTCGGTGCGCAGCCCCAGGTCGAGCGCCAGCGCGGATGAGATGTAGATCGACGAGTAGGTGCCCGCGATGATGCCGATGACCAGCGCCGCCGAGAAGCCGTGCAGGGTTTCTCCGCCGAAGATCAAGAGCGCCACGACCACCAGCAGCGTGACCAGCTTGGTCATGAGGGTACGCGACAACGTTTGGTTGATCGACTCGTCGATCACCTGAGCCACGGTCAGCCGCCGCGCCGATCGCGCGCGCTCACGGATCCGGTCGAACACGATCACGGTATCGTTGAGCGAGTAGCCGATCACGGCGAGAATGGCCGAAATCGCGGTCAGATCGAAGGACATCTGGGTGAGCGAGAAGAATCCGAGCACGCAGATCGGATCGTGCAGCACGGCGAAGATCGCGCCGAGCGCCAGCTTCGGCGTGAAGCGGAACAGGACGTAGATCAGGATGAGCACCAGGGTGGCCACCAGCGCCCAGGCGCCGCGCTCGAACAGTTCCTGACCGACCTGCGGACCCACGACTTCGGTGCGCAGCAATTTCACGCCGCTGTCGATCTTGGCGAAGATCTCCTCGACGTGGGCGCCGATCAGTTCGCCGCGCACGGTCGGATCGGGCGGCAGTCTCACCAGGATGTCGCGCGAACTACCGAATGCCTGCACCCGCGCGTCGGCCACGCCGGCCTTGGCGAGCGCGTCGCGCAGGCTCTCGATATTCGGGGCCTGGGAGAAATTGGTTTCGATGACCACCCCGCCCGTGAAGTCCACGCCCAGGTTCAGATGCCGAACCGCGAGCAGCACGAACGAGCCGACGATCAGCACGGCAGAGAGCCCGTACCACACCTTGCGGGTGTTCATGAACGGGAAGCGGGTGACTTTGTGAAAAAATTCCAAGTGGGTGTTCTCTGGATGGTCGAGCTAGATGGACAAGCGTTCGACCTTGCGCCGGCCACCGTAAACGATTTGCACCAGCGAGCGCGTACCCATCAGTGCCGTGAACATGGATGTCGCGATGCCGAGCACCAGCACCACGGCGAAGCCGCGGATCGCCCCGGAGCCGAATGACCATAGCACCACGCCGGCGATCAGCGCGGTCACGTTGGAGTCCGCGATCGCGGAAAATGCACGGTCGAAACCCGCGGTGATGGCGGCGCGCGGCGAGACTCCGTTGCGCAACTCCTCGCGGATGCGTTCGTAGATGAGGATATTGGCGTCCACCGCCATGCCGACGGTCAATACCACGGCCGCGATTCCCGGCAACGTGAGCGCTGCGCCCACCAGCGACAATAGCGCCGTCAGCATGATCACGTTGGCCGCCAGGGTAAGGTCGGCGATCAGACCGAACACCTTGTAGTAGATGGCCATGAAGATGAAGGCCGCGAGCGTGCCGAACACCATCGCATCGACGCCCTTGTTGATGTTGTCCTGGCCCAGGCTCGGGCCGATCGCGCGTTCCTCGATCGGCGTGAGCGGGGCTGCCAAACCGCCGGCGCGCAGCAGCAAGGCCAGTTCGCGGCCTTCGATCGGGTTGACCCCGGTGATCTCGAAATTGTTGCTGAATACGCCGCGGATGGTCGCCTGATTGATGACCTCCTCGGTGGTCTTGTCGACGTCGATTCCCTGCGCATTCTTCTCGCGCGAGCGATCGATGAACACGACGGCCATCCGATGGCCGATGTTCTCCTGGGTGTTCCTGAGCATTTTGGCGGCGCCGCGGCTGTCCAAGCTCACCGACACGGCCGCACCGTCCTGCGTATTGGGCTGAAAGGAAGCATCCGTCAACTGATCGCCCGTCACGACCACCTCGCGCTTGAGCAGCACCGGCTGTTTGTCGCGCGTGTAGTAGAGCTTCGAACCGATGGGCACCCGCCCCGTGGCGACGGCTTCTAGCGGATTGTCGGACTCATCCACCATGCGAAATTCCAGGGTGGCCGTCTTGCCGAGGATCTTCTTCACCTCGGCGGAGTTCTGCAGACCCGGCAATTGAATCGCAATGCGGTCCACGCCCTCCTGCGCCACCTGCGGCTCGGATACCGCGAGTTCCGGACTGTTGAGGCGGTTGCGCAGGATCGTGATGTTCTGTTGTACCGCGTACGTCTGGCGATCGCGGATCTGCTGCGGCGTCAGCATGAAATCGAGGGCCGGCGCACCTTCGACAGTCGTGTCGTTGAATGTCAGGTTGCGGCTGTCCGCGGTGATTGCCGCTTTGCCCTTGGCAAAGGCGTCGGCATCGCGGAACAAAACGCGCACGCGATTCTGTGCGTAGTCGACCTGCACGTCCTGGTAGGTGACGTGGGCGTTGCGCAGCGATGCGCGAAAGTCCTGCTCGTAGTGATCGAGCAACTGCTTGACGGCGCCGTTGATATCCACTTGATAAACCAGATAGACGCCGCCGCGCAAATCCAGGCCGAGCTTGACCGGACCTAAGCCCAGATTGCGCATCCACTCGGGAACCTTCGAGGCTTGCGTCAATGCGATGGTGAAATCGTCGTGGTGCGCTTCGCCGATCACGTCGCGCGCCTTCAATTGATCCTGTTTGCTGGAGAAGCGCAAGGTGAGGCGGCCCTGGTCCAGGAACGCGCCGCTCGTGGCGATGCCCTTATCCTTGAGAAGCTGGAGCAGCGCGGTGCGGTCGCTCTCGCCCATCGGGGCGCGGTCGCGGGCCAGCTGCAGCGCATCTTGCTCGCCGAACACATTGGGCAGCGCCAGAAGGATGCCGATGACCAGCATGATCGCGACCAGGACGATCTTCCAGCGCGGATACGAGATCATGCGTTCTTGACCGTTCCCTTCGGAAGCACTTGCGCAATCTGGAATTTCTGAATCTTGATGGTCACGTCGCTGGCGATCTCGAGCGATACGAACTGGTCGCCGACGTCGACGACCTTGCCGAGGATGCCGCCCGAGGTCGCGACTTCATCGCCGGGGGCGATCTTCGAGATCATGTCGCGCTGTTCCTTGGCCCGCTTGTTCTGCGGCCGAATCAGCAGGAAGTAGAACACCACCAGCAACAGCACTGGCAAAGCCAAGGTGCCGATCATGCCTTGCGGGCCGCCTCCGGCAGCCTGTGCGTAGGCCGAATTAATGAAGAAATCCATAGTGTTAGGCTCGTTTTATAGGGCGCAGACGGCGCGCAAAGCGGCGTAGTATACAGCACCGCGGGCCAAACCTAGACCGCGCGACAAACCTTAAGCTTCGGCTGCTGCCCGCAGCCTTGCGTAAAACTCGGCGGTGTAGGCATCGAGGCTCCGTGCCTCGATGGCGCCGCGGATCTCGCGCATGAGCCGCTGATAGAAATACAGGTTGTGGACCGTGTTCAAATGCGCGCCGAGGATTTCCTTGCACTTGTCCAGATGCCTCAGGTAGCTGCGGCTGTAGTGGCGGCAGGTGTAGCACCCGCAATCCGCCTCGATCGGACCCGTGTACTTCTGGTGTTCGGCATTGCGGATGTTGATGACGCCCGCGCGCGTGAACAAGTGCGCATTGCGCGCATGGCGTGTCGGCATCACACAGTCGAAGATGTCGATGCCGCGGCGCACCGACTCGAGAATGTCTTCCGGCCTGCCCACGCCCATCAGATAGCGGGGTTTACTCACCGGCAGGTGCGGCTCGAGCTCATCGAGAACGCGCTCCCGTTCAGCCTGGCTCTCGCCGACCGCGAGTCCCCCCACGGCGAGGCCTGCGAAGCCGATATCCTCCAGCGCCGCCAGCGAAGCCAGCCGCAGATCGCGGTAGACGCCGCCCTGCACGATGCCGAACAGCGTCCCTGGCGCCTCACTGCGGTAGTAGGCCTGGAAGCCGCGGGCGGCCCAACGCATGGAAAGCTCCATCGACGCGCGCGCCTGCGCCTCCGTGGCCGGATACGCCGTGCACTCGTCGAAGCTCATCGCAATGTCGGAACGCAGCGTGCGCTGAATGCGCATCGATTCCTCCGGCGAAAGAAACACCAGGGCACCGTCCACCGGGGATCTGAAGCGCACGCCCTCCTCGCTCAATTTTCGCATCTCGGCGAGGCTGAACACCTGAAATCCGCCCGAGTCGGTGAGGATGGGGCGCTGCCAATGGATGAAGTCGTGCAGCCCGCGATGCGCCTCGATGACCTCGAGACCGGGTCTCAACGCCAGATGAAAGGTGTTGCCCAGGATGATCTGTGCGCCGCCGGCTTCCACATCCTCGGGCGTCATCGCCTTGACCGTTCCATAGGTGCCCACCGGCATGAACGCCGGCGTCTCGACGCTGCCGCGCGGGAAGTCCATGCGCCCGCGGCGCGCGGCGCCGTCCTGCGCAGCCACCTCGAAGCGCATCGGTCCCAGATCGCGCCTCATGCGCGTCCGCGGGCCGCAGCGCAGGGGGTCAGGAACATCGCATCACCGTAGCTGAAAAACCGGTATCGCGCCTGCACCGCGTGGCGGTAAGCAGCGAGCAGCGTCTCCCGGCCCACGAATGCGGAGCACAACATCAGGAGAGTCGACTCGGGCAGATGAAAGTTGGTGACGATGGCGTCGACCGCGCGGAACACATGCCCCGGCGTGATGAACATCCGCGTCATGCCGCTGAACGGCCGTATCGAACCCGGCGCTGCATGCCCCGCCCCAGCATGGGCGGGGCCGCCCACGGCGGGGCCGCGAACGGCGGCGCCGCCCACGGCCGCGGTCTCCAAGCTCCGGACCACCGTGGTGCCGACCGCGATGACCCGTCCGCCGGCGGCGCGCGCCGCCGCGATCGCATCGCACGTGGCCTGCGGCACCTCGACATGTTCCGCGTGCATGACATGCGCCGCGATGTCGTCGCTGCGCACCGGCGCAAAGGTCCCCGCGCCGACGTGCAGCGTCACGAAGGCATGCTTAATGCCGCGGGCCGCGAGCGCCTCGAACAGCGGCGCGTCGAAATGCAGGCCCGCGGTGGGCGCCGCAACCGCGCCCGGCGTGCGCGCGAACACGGTTTGATAGCGCTCGAGGTCGGCCGCGTCCGCGGCGCGTTGGATGTAGGGCGGCAGCGGCATTGCTCCGTATTTCTCGAACAGCGGCAGCGCTTCCGCCGAAAACTCCAGCACGTACAGATTAGCCTCGCGGCCGCTCATGCGCACACTCGACCCATCGGGAAGGTGCACCACCTGATCCTCGCGCAATCCCTTGCTGGCCCGCACCTGCGCCAGAACCGTTGTCGGCGACAGGGCACGCTCCAGCAAGATCTCGACTCGCCCGCCGCTCTCCTTGATCCCGAACAGGCGCGCCGGAACCACGCGCGTGTCGTTCAGCACGAGCAGGTCGCAAGGCTCCAGCAGCGACGGCAGATCGCGAAACTGCATGTCTCGATATGATCCTGTCACGCCGTCGAGCGCCAACAGCCGGCTCGACGATCGCGCTTCGCTCGGCCGCTGCGCGATGAGTTCCGGCGGTAGGTCGAACTGAAAATCCGTGCGTTGCATTCTCCCTGAGGATTCTAGCAAGACAATCGCATATACTGCGCCGCTCGCCCGGATGGCGGAACTGGTAGACGCGCCGGACTCAAAATCCGGTCCTTTTGCGAGGGTGTGGGTTCGATTCCCTCTCCGGGCACCAAGAGCCTGTCTGACAGGCTCCGAGATATGGGATGACACGACAGTGAACGCCACCGCCCAAGGCACTCGTTCGCTGCTGCGAATCTCTCGTTTGCTAGGCTATACTTGGCAATGAACTTCTGCAGCAATTGCGGCTCTCCTGTCGAGACCAAGGTGCCCCCCGGGGATCACCTCCCGCGTTTCGTGTGCACGAGCTGCGGCACCGTGCACTACAAAAACCCCCTGCTCGTACTCGGCTGCGTGCCGGAATGGGAAAATAAGATTCTGCTCTGCAAGCGTGCCATCGAGCCGCGGCTGGGTTTTTGGACCGTACCGGCCGGGTTCATGGAGAACGGCGAAACCATGCAAGCCGCGGCCGCCCGCGAATGCTATGAAGAGGCCCTGGCCAAGGTCGAGATACGCTCCCTGCTCGCGGTCGTCAACGTGACGCGCGCCAATCAGGTTCACGTGATGTTTCGCGCCAAGATGCTCACACCGGAATTCGGGCCGGGAACGGAAAGTCTCGAGGTCGGCTTGTACGCCGAATCGGAGATTCCGTGGTCCGACTTGGCTTTCGCCAGCGGCGAATATACTCTGCGCAAATATTTCGAGGACCGCGCCGCCGGTCGCGACGATTATCATTTCACCGAATTGGCCGCCCGGCGCGCAATTTGAGTTTTGAGAGGTGATGCCCGCGGCAATGCGTGCAGGGACGTTCAGCCTCGATGTCGGATCGTTGAGTCTTTAACAAATAACGGAAGGTTTCGTGTATGGCGTTCGTGGTCACCGAGAGTTGCATCAAGTGCAAATACATGGACTGCGTGGAGGTATGTCCCGTCGACTGCTTTCACGAGGGTCCCAACTTTCTCGTGATCGACCCCGATGAATGCATCGATTGCACGCTGTGCGAACCTGAGTGCCCCGTCGAGGCCATTTACTCCGAAGAGGAGATTCCGGACGGTCAGAGCGATTTCAAGCAATTGAACGCGGAACTCGCCAAGAAGTGGCCCGTGATCAGCGAGAAGAAAGACGCGCCCGCCGATGCCAAGCAATGGGAAGGCGTGAAGGACAAGGTCAAGCTGCTCGAGCGTTAGGGACGCTAGGCTTAAGCGTAGTCTCGCATGGGCATCTCCGCGTTCATTTCGCGTCCGACTTCGCTTCTTCAATGTCGGGCGTCGCCGCCTGCACCTGACGCATGATCTTCTCCATGTACTGGCGATGCTGTTGCGCCAGCTCGCGCACACTCTCCCCTGACTGCTCCAGCCGCTCCCGCAAGGCTGGCACTTCGCCGCCTCGATTCGACATATCGCGCAGGTAAGCGTTGGACGCCAGCACGCCGCTGCAACTCCAGCGTGAGGCACCGATCCCGGGCTCAGCGCGATCAAGGGCCACCATCAATGCATCGCGGTACTTCGTTGCTAGATCAACGCGTTCTTTGCTCCATCCGGCGCGTGCACCGATCGACTTGGCGAATACCAGATCGATGAGGCTGCTGCCGTGGGCGTCGAGCAGGTCCGCAATGGCTCGGCACTGGCCGGCTACCAGCGCATCGCTGACGGCGTCTCTCGAGCAGTACTTCGAAGCCTCGAGGTGACTCGGAATGCCACTGGCGGCCTCGATGCCGACGACTGTGCCGGCAAGATAATTCCATTCAGCCGGGCCCACATCCGCGGGTATGCTCGCCTGCGAGTAGGCCGACAATGAAAGGTTGTAGTCCTCGAAGCGATGCGCGGCGGCGGCGCGCGTCAACGCCGCTCGTTCTCCGGCCGTATCACCCGCGACCCTGAAGCTTCGTGCCGCCCGCAGCCACGCGGCGGCATTGTCCGCATCCAATTGCGTCCACGCCTGCGGCGAGATCTGCGCGCACGCAGCGCTCGGCGTGGCGTTGGGTCTGTCGCAGGCACTCAGGGCGATGGCGTACAGCGCCGGGTCGGCATTTTGCAGCGCCAATCCCGCCAATGCCTCGCTCTGATCGGTATTCGTCAACAGCAATGCCACCGCCTGGGCGCGCAAATCGCTGCTCGCGAAAAGCGCCTTCACCCAGCGATCCCCATCAGGTGCCGCCCGTGCGGCTACGTACTGAAGCCCATCAGGATCATCCGCTGCCACGGGTACCTTGCCCGCGCCGCAGATCTCGAGGACCTCAGCCGCGGGCGGTCCGGGTTTGGGCGTTGGGTGCGTCGGTGGGATGCCGGCAAACGCCGGCGGCAGCGCGGGCCCCGCCCCCGCAGCGGCGGCATGCGCCACGGCATTCGCTTCGGAATGGGCGGTCGAGCGCCCCGCTCGAAGCCACAGCCACCCGGCCAGAGACGCGAGATACGCCGCGAGAATCCCCGTGAGCACGACCTTCCGTGTCGCATTCATGGAATCGACGTATCCAAGCCTCCTAACGCTTCGCGGCGCTATCGAGTTCCTTGAGCTGCGCCACCAGTTCCTTCGGCGGCAGGTAGCCGGCGATGTAATCGCCGTTTTCGGTGACGATCGCGGGAGTACCGCGTACGCCGATGCTCTCACCGAGCGCGTATTCACGTGCGACCGGCGTCGGTCCGCACGTCTTGTTCATGTCGAGCGCGGCGCCGGCCTTCGCGCGCGTCAACGCCTCGTTGCGATTGGGCGAACACCACACCACTTCCGCCTTGCGCCAGCTTTCGGTGTCGGGTCCGGTGCGCGGGAAGAACATATAGCGCACCCGCACGCCGAGATGATTGAGCTCGGCCATTTCGCTGTGCAGCTTGCGGCAATACTGGCAATCCACATCCGTGAACACGGTGATCGTGTATTTGGGATTGGGCGGCGAGAAGATCAGCATGTCGGATTCGGGAACCTCGGCGATCATCTGCATGCGCGCGCGCGTCCGCAGCTGCTCGGTCAGATTCTCCCGCGAGTGCATGTCGTATAGATTGCCGTCCAGAAAATATCTGCCGTCGGCGGTCAGATAGCTCACGTCCGCGGCCTGGGTGAACTGGTAGATGCCGGGTATGGGCGAGGGTTTCAGATCCTCGATCTTGGACCCTGCCGGCAGCAGCTTCACCAGCGCGACGCGCGGATCGGCCGTGCCGGCAGGCGCAGTCGCACCCGGCGCGGGCATGCCCGTTGCGGGCGCGGCTGGCGCCAGATCGGCGGACGCGGCTGCGCCGCACGCCAGAGCCAGCAGGCAAACCGCAGCCGGAAAATTGAAATTGATCATGAACCGCTCCACGCCGATGCCCGTTCGACCCATCGACCCCGCCTTAAGTTCAGGCGAGTTTACCAGGCACACATCGGCGCCGATATTTGATCGACCTCAGGGGCGGATCAACCGCGCGGGTGATGCTGGGCGTGGAGGTCCTTCAAACGCTCGCGGGCGACGTGCGTGTAGATCTGCGTGGTCGACAAGTCGCTGTGACCGAGCAGCATCTGCACCACGCGCAGATCCGCACCGTGGTTCAGCAGGTGCGTCGCGAACGCATGACGCAGCGTGTGCGGCGAGAGTTCTTTCTCGACGCCCGCTTTCTTCGAATAACGCTTGATGATGTGCCAGAACGCCTGGCGGGTCATGCGATCGCCGCGGCGAGTCGGGAACAGGTAATCCGTCTGCCGCTCCAGCAAGATCTCGGCGCGCGGTCCCTGCATGAATTGCTGCAGCCACTTGACCGCCTCTTCGCCGAGCGGAATCAAGCGCTCGCGGTTGCCCTTGCCGACGACGCGCATGACGCCCTGATTCAAATTGACCTGGTTGTGTTTGAGGCTCACGAGTTCCGACACACGCAATCCCGTTGCGTACAACACCTCGAGCATCGTGCGATCGCGATGACCGAGCGGCTCCGCCACGACCGGTGCCTCGAGCAGCGATTCGACCTCGGCCTCGGACAATGACTTCGGCAGCGAGCGGCCGATCTTCGGCATCGCGATTTGCGCGGTCGGATCCACGCTGACCGTTCCGTCCTTCATCATGAAGCGGTAGAAGCGGCGGAAGCTCGACAACTGCCGGGCGGTGGAGCGCGGCCGCGAACCACCTTCGACGCGCGCGGCGATGAAGCCGAGCAGATCGATGCGCGTCGCCTTGAGCAAGGAACCGTCGCGCTCTTCCAACCATCTCGACAGAGCGGTGAGGTCGGCACGATACGCCGCCAGGGTGTTCGTGGACAAACCACGCTCGGCCCACACGGCATCGAGAAATCGCTGCAGCGCAGGATCCGCGACTTCGCGTGAAGCTCCCGCCGGCGTTCCCGAGGTGCGTGTGTAGACTGTCCGTTTCAAAGCCGTAGCCATAATCTCCAGCGTATGGTTTCGCACGAAATAGTGCTCTACACGCTATTGGGCTCCAGTATGCGAGGCGTCCTTGCGGCTGGGCGTGACCAGAATCACAGTACGGTCAAGTATTAACATAAGGATAACTGCATCACAGAACTCACCCGTTTGAAGGTTCGCGACATCACAAAATTTCCGTACACGATGTACTGCGCGGTCACATTTTTGGGGCTGGGCTTGACGCTGCTCGCGATCAATTGCTTTCTGCCCGGGCTGCGCGGCCGCCGCCGCGTCGCCGGCGCATTCGCACGGCTCTTTTTGCGCGTGACCGGCATACCACTTTTGATCGAGGGACGCGAAGCTCTGCCGGCGCAGCCCTGCGTGGTGGTCGCCAACCACGCGAGCTACATCGACGGCATCGCCGCCATTGCTGCACTGCCACCGGATTTCGCCTTCGTCATCAAGAAGGAGATGGTGACGGTGCCGCTCGCGGGATTCTTGCTGCGTCGTCTGGGCTCCGAGTTCGTGGAGCGTTTCGACCGGCGCCGGGGCGCGACCGATGCGCGCCGCGTCTTGAAGCTGGCCGCTACCGGTCAATCGTTGGTGTTCTTTCCGGAAGGCACCTTCGGCACGGCGCGCGCGATCAACGAGTTTCACGGCGGCGCATTCAAAATCGCCGCGCGCTTGACGTTGCCCGTGGTCGCGGTCGCCATTCACGGCACCCGCGAAGTGCTTCCGGCAGGCGGCGCGTTCTTGTTCCGGCATCCGATTCGTTTTCAGATCCTCGGCGCGATGCCGGCCGAGGGGGCCCGCGAGCGCAGCCGTCGGCTGATCTCGCAGGCGGTGGGCGAACCTTTGGCCTCCTAGCGTTTTTGCGGGGGCAGGCACCCTTCATTGGCGCGGAAGGCTATACTGGCCTCATCACCGCAGAACAGGAAAAACCCATGAATTCCGATCCTGTCGTCATTGTTGGCGCGCGCCGCACGCCGGTTGGCGCGTTCCAAGGCGCCTTGGCCTCACTCACGTCCCCGCAGCTCGGTGCGGTCGCCATCAAGGCCGCTTTGCAGGATGCCGGCGCGGCGCATGCCGGGGCGGCCCTTGCCGGCGCGGCGCATGCCGGCGCGGCGTCCGCGCAGGTCGACGAAGTGATCATGGGATGTGTGCTATCGGCAGGTTTAGGTCAAGCGCCGGCGCGTCAGGCCGCGTTGCGGGCTGGGTTGCCCTCGAGCACCCCGTGCACGACCTTGAATAAGATGTGCGGTTCAGCGATGCGCGCCGTGATGTCGGGAGCCGATCAGATCCTGGCGGGCACCGCGCGCGTGGTCGTTGCCGGCGGCATCGAGTCCATGACCAATGCGCCCTACCTGCTGCCGAAGGCCCGCGCGGGCTATCGCATGGGCAACCAGGAAGTGATCGATCATATGTTCTTCGACGGCTTGCAAAGCCCCTGGGATGGCAAGCTGATGGGCTGCTTTGCCGACGACACCGCAGAGAAGTATGGCTTCACACGCCAGATGCAGGATGAGTTTGCGGCAGAGTCGGTGCGCCGCTCGTTGGCTGCGATCAACGGCGGGCAATTCACCGCGGAGATCGCGCCCGTGACCGCGAGGACCCGCAAAGGCGAGGTATTGGTGGATCGCGACGAGACGCCATTTACGCTCGATGTCACGAAGATTCCTAGCCTGAAGGCCGCATTCAAGAAGGACGGCACGGTCACCGCCGCGAGTTCCTCCGGGATTTCCGACGGCGCCGCGGCGCTCGTGCTCGCGCGCGAATCGTTCGCCAAGGCCAACGGCATGAAGCCGATCGCGCGCATCGTGGGATATACGAGTTTTGCACGCGAGCCTGAGTGGTTCACGCTGGCTCCGGTGGGCGCCATCAAGAAACTGCTGGCACAGCTCTCCTGGCACCCGAACGATGTCGATCTATGGGAGGTCAATGAGGCCTTTGCGGTGGTGGCCATGGCCGCCATGAAGGACCTCGAGATCGATCATGCCAAGTTGAACGTCAACGGCGGCGCCTGCGCGCTCGGACATCCCATTGGCGCCACCGGCGCACGCATCTTGACGACCCTGTTGTATGCGCTGCGTGCTCGCGGCTTGAGCCGCGGCATTGCGAGTTTGTGCATCGGTGGCGGCGAGGCCACGGCGGTCGCGGTCGAACTGCTTTGAGGCCCTGAATTACCTGAGCGAGGTCTCATCAGTGAGACCTCATCAGTGCGACCTCAGTGCGGCCCCATCAGTGGGGCTCATGAGTGAGGGGTTAAGTCAAAAAGGGGTGGGCGTCCCTGCCCAGGCCATGTCCAAATCCATTGGTTTCCTTAGATAGCGGCGTCCGTGGCCTTAAAACATGGTTTTCCCCATTCAATAAGGCGACGTCGCTGGCAAAATCCTTCAAGCCTTGTCCGCCTGGTGGATGGCTGCCTGCCAGACTCGGCGCCAGCCAGACTCGGTTTGTGATTTACTATGCGGCTGTCTTTTGAGCGCTTGGCGCGACTTTTAGGAGATAGATGAGCGAGACGGAACGTGATGTCATGGAGTATGACGTGGCCATCGTCGGGGCGGGCCCGGCCGGCCTGTCCTGTGCCATTCGACTCAAGCAATTGAAGCCCGATCTATCGGTGTGCGTGCTCGAGAAGGCTGCGACGCTCGGGGCCCATTCGCTCTCCGGCGCGGTGCTCGAGCCCGGCCCGCTCGATGCGCTGCTGCCTGGCTGGCGCGAGAATCCCCCGGAGATCTGTGTGCCGGCGACGCATGATGATTTTTTCTTCATGACCAGCACCAAGCGCTATCGCTCGCCCATCACGCCGCCGCAAATGAACAATCACGGCAACCTCATCATTTCGCTCGGCCAGCTCGTGCCGATTCTGGGGGCGGAGGCCGAGAAGCTCGGCGTGGATGTGTTTCCGGGATTCGCGGCCGCCGAAGCCGTGTTCGATGCAGCCGGCGCCGTCAAGGGCGTTCGCATCGGCGACATGGGCGTCGAGAAGAACGGCGAGCCTGGCCCGAATTTCACCTTGGGTCCGGAAATTCACGCCAAGATCACGATGTTTTGCGAAGGTTGCCGGGGCAGCGCCTCGAAGCAATTGATCGCGCGCTATGAGCTCGATGCGGGCAAATCGCCGCAAACCTACGGTCTGGGTTTCAAGGAGCTGTGGCAACTTCCGCCCGGCCGCGTGCAGCCCGGCGTCATCCAGCACAGCGCCGGCTGGCCGCTCGATAGCAACATCTACGGCGGCAGTTATCTCTATCACCTCAACAACGACCGGGTATACGTCGGCTTCGTGGTGGGGTTGGACTATGCCGATCCACGCTTCAAGCCGTTCGAGGCCTTTCAGCAATGGAAGAATCACCCGCATGTCGCGAGTTTGTTGCAGGGCGGTGAGATTCTCGCGGGTGGCGCGCGCACCATCATCGAAGGCGGCTACCAGTCCATGCCCAAGTTGGAAATGCCCGGCGCATTGCTCGTCGGCGATGCGGGCGGCACGCTCAACGTACCCAAGGTCAAGGGCATCCATCAGGCGATCCGCAGCGGTGTGACTGCCGCGGAGCACTTTGCGGAGACTGGATCGAGCGCCGGCTTCGACAAGCGTTGGCGCGAATCGGCCGGCGGCCGCGAGCAGCACAAGGTCCGCAACATGCGTCCCGGTTTCAGGCACGGCTTGTTGTGGGGGACGATCAACTTTGGACTGGAGACGCTCACCATGGGCAAGTTGCCTTGGACGCTTTCCAATCACGCCGACCACACGGCCCTCAAGCGCCTCGATGACTACACCTCTCCCGACCGTCACTGGGGCGAACGGCAGCTACCGCCGCGCGACCGCCTCGCCTCGGTATTCTTCGCCGCCACCACGCACGATGAGAATCAACCGATACATCTGCACGTCAAAGACACCTCGCTGTGCGCGACGCGCTGCATTGCAGAGTTCGGCAATCCCTGCACGAATTTCTGTCCGGCGAACGTCTACGAAATGATTCCCGACGGCGCCGGCGGCCAGAAGCTGCAGATCAACTCCTCCAACTGCGTGCACTGCAAGGCCTGCGACATCAAGGAGCCGTACGGCGGTCAGATCACCTGGGTCACTCCCGAGGGCGGCTCGGGACCCAATTATCAAAGCCTTTGATCATTGAAGCCTGTGAGTGCAGTTGATCGAAGTCCTTGAGTGCAGCTGAGCCGTCGATGTCCGGTGCGGATCATGGGGTCGTGGCGCGTCTGGCTGCGGAGGTCGACGCGGGCAGGCTCATCCTCGACGCGAGCCAGCACCAGGCCGCCGTGCATTTGGACCGTTTGAGCGCACAGCTGCGCGCCAAGGGTCCGTCGCTGACGCAACGGCTGCGCTCGCGGCTGCGTTGGCCGCCGGCGCAGGCGCTTCGCGGCGTATACCTCTGGGGCGGGGTCGGGCGCGGCAAGACGCTGCTCATGGATTTCTTCGATGCGACGCTGCACGACGTACCGCGCGAGCGTACGCATTTTTATCGCTTCATGCGTCAGGTTCATGCGGATCTGCGCGCCATCGGCAATCGCAGCGATCCGCTCGATGCCGTCGCACAGCGCTTCGCCGCGCGCGCGCGAGTCATCTGTTTGGATGAATTCTTCGTCGCGGACATCGCCGATGCCATGATCCTCGCAGGGCTCCTCGAGGGCCTGTTGCGCTGCGGCGTCACGCTCGTCGCCACCTCCAACGTGGCGCCGCGTCACCTGTACGAGGACGGTCTGCAGCGGCAGCGCTTCCTGCCCGCCATCGACTTGCTCGAGGCGCATGTCGAGGTCGTGCACTTGGACGGCGGCGTCGATTACCGGCTGCGTCAACTGGAGGCGGCTCCCACGTACCTCGATGCGGCTCTGGCCGCGACGGATGCACATCTCGCCGAGCTCTTCGCCGCACTGGCCGGGGGCCGGCCAACCGGGGGCCGGCC
>Ga0116231_10007362_pt1 | contig 20229 bp, 20 predicted proteins | sample S1TSphgellanicum_2_FD_89695 | JGI IMG/M metagenome (GOLD analysis project Ga0116231, IMG submission 89695) | Host-associated microbial communities from peat moss isolated from Minnesota, USA - S1T2_Fd - Sphagnum magellanicum MG | ecosystem: Host-associated > Plants > Peat moss > Unclassified...
GGAGCTGAGGGGCGGGGGATGCGGCGCGTGGGGGTGAAATGTGTGTAACCGATGTGTGGTGAGTGTGGGGTGAGGGGGAGGGGGGGAAATGGTTAACAGCTGTGGTTAAGCGTCTCACACGTGTGGAGGCCATGATGGGAGGGGCGATAGGGTTAGGGGGAGGGGGAGTTGTAGTTACCTACCTTCCTATCTAGGTGTAGATGGATAGGCTAGTAGGTATTAGTGGGCTAGACTCTAGGGGGCCTACCATCTAGAAAACTCTAGTAGACAATGAGGGATGACCAATCAGATCACTCCTTTGGCAAAAGGTGTAGGCTAAGGGCTACTAGGTAGTAAAGACTTACTAGAGTAGGGTGTAGAGTTCTTAGTGAGGGTCTCTAAGCCTAGTTCCCTCTCCTAGAGGATCCTACTAATAAGATCCCCTATTTGTAGCTACCTAGTAAACCGGGAGCATAATAGGTAAGCCATCTACTAGAAATGAAAGCCAAAATGTTGGGGGGATTTTTTTTTTTTTTTCCGCCTGAAAGCCTGGCTTTTGGTACCACTCATATGATTTTCGAAAGCTTCGACTTCCCCATTTTGGAGGGTGTTTTGTGTGTAGGGTAAAAGCCCATGATGGGGGGGGGGGTGACGGACATTCTCAAAATGTAAACGCTGATTCGTCTCTCCCAACTTGCAAAAATCGGGCCGGGGCCGCACATTTTGGGAATGTCCCTCGCCACCCATGGGCTTTAACTAGTGTTGGGTGGTTCTTTGATTTTTCAAATAACCATTGGTTCCGGGGTTTTTGTTTTTATAAGAAAAATGAATCTCTCCCCTCTTTAAGCAGTCGGCATGCCGAGGAGGGGTATTCACAGATTTACCGTGGTCTAAAAAAATACACTCGGACATTCTCGGAGTACTATTCTCAGAGTGCTTCATGAAATTGTTAAGTTCCGGGGTTGTTATGTTAGGTTTTTAGAAATGGGGGAAAGGATGGCAGTTTTTTTTAGAAATCGAAATAAATAACCGACAGATTGTCCTTAGACAGACAGGGATGAATAGAAAGGGGGGTCCTTTGGAACCTGATTGGTTCATTGGGACCAAGTTCTGGCAAAAGGCTTTAAAATTTATTTATTTTTCTTAAAAAGTACCAAAGTGATGAAGTCGTCAAATTGATTCTTTGAGTTTGGAAGTATTGAACGGTGTTGGACGGGAAAGCCAAAAATAAATAAATAAATAAATAAATAAAATCATCACCAAGACAGGATGAGGAGAGTGATGGTGGGGAATAACTCACAAGAAGAAATCTTGTCCTTACATAACTACAGTAGCTAGCTGCTCCCCCTTTGTATAATCGACCTCGTAATCAAAAAAAAGTTCAAAACGAGCATGAGTTAAAATACGAAATGTTCCATGAAATTCTCAAAGAATGAACTCACACGGTTCAAAAATAATAAAACTTGTGTGAAAAACATAACATTCCTCAAAATGTGAGAAGAAAGAGTTTTTTTTAATTTTTTTTATAAATTTTTATTTATAAAACTCGAAAGATTAAAAAATAACAACTAAACAAGGGGTGTGTATCACACTGTGGCCTTCTTGCCATTTACATTAAAATGTATCTTAAGGCAAAAATAATAATAATTATGGAAACTCAAATATTTCACCATTCTTGCCATTTACATTAAAATGTGTCTTAAGGCAAAAATAATAATAATTATGGAAACTCAAGTATTTCACCATTCTTGCCATTTACATTAAAATGTATTGTAAGGCAAAATAATAATAATAATTATGGAAACTCAAATATTTCACCATGCAAAAATTATAATGTTCAAAAAATCATCTAAAAAGAAACCAAAATCCTTCAAGATATTATAAACTCTATGACTAATCTCAAGTTTCGACACAAGCCAGAATATCATCTTTCAAAAATCCTCCTATAAAAATAGAGACCCATGTTCGGTGTGTAAAATTATGTTGTTATATACTACTACTACTCACGGGGTACACATATGTGGCTAAAAGACGTACCCACCCACCCACCCACCCAAAACACCGGTTCAAACCAGGACTAGTTAAAATAGGAAACCGTTTGTTCGGATGAAGTTCCCCAAAAAAAAATTAACAAAAAAAACAAGCACCACCTGGTTGGACATTCCTGAAAAATGGGAGAAGAAAAAGAAAGAACCCAGAAAGAAAAATATATAAATAAATAAATAAATAAATATTCTAAGAAAATATTTAAAATATAAAATTCTAAATTCTTAATTTAATACCTTTTGTGTGGGACACCCATTTCACATCACCAATATTGAAAGTACCCTACTAGTAGTAGGCTAGGACTAAGTACCCTACTAGTAGTAGGCTAGGACTAAGTACCCTACAAGTGGTTCTACGGCCCAACAATATAGCACTCGTACTAGGTTTAGGTTTACTTTTAGGTTACCTAGTAAGAGGTAAAAAGGCCCATTACATAGCATCCCACAATATATAGCACTTGTTTTAGGTCTAGGTTTAGGTGACCTAGTAAGATGTAAAAGGCTCATTCACACCCAATTACACTATAGTGTACTCATACTAGGTCTAGGCTTAGGGTATGTGTAAGAGGTAAAAAGGCCCTTCAAACCCCAACACTATAGCACTTATACTAGGTCTAGGCTTAGGTTACCTAGTATGAGGTAAAAAGGCCCCATCTGACCCAACAGTAGCACTTGTTCTATGTCTAGGTCTAGGTTACCCAGTAAGAGGTAAGGGCCTATTTGGTGCTTACGTTTAGGGACGCCTACGCTAAGGGCCGCTTGATATGGATATCGTTATCGCATGGTAGAGAGAACGAGGTCCTTACAAGCGACGCAAGGTTTTAGGGTTTTGAAGCAAACCCTAAAGTTTCTCCAGCAAACCCTCGTCGTTGGACACAAGCGAGAGGAGGAGCTTCGCCAGACGCACTAGCGCGCGCGCAATCAGACGCATTATCATCTCACGTAGCGCGGAGAGAGCAAGAGAGTGAAGAGAAATGGCAGCCGCGAGTCTTTCTGCGACCGCTGCTGTTGCAGCAGCATCTGCCGTGAAGCTTATTGGGGGAAAGGAGGATGGCAATGTCAACAAGAGGAACAACAAACTTGCCTTGGCTGCACATGGCTTGTCGTCTTCCTTCGCTTTCGATTGTCCGTTGGCGTCTCCGCAAGCGAGGAGGACGGTTAGTATGAGTACTAGTAGTCGGAGAGGAAGGCGAGGAGGTGCTGCCGTGGTGCATACTCGTGCCATGGCTAAGGAGCTTTACTTCAACAAGGATGGCTCTGCTACCAAGAAGATGCAGGTAAAATTTTTTTCCCCCGAATTTTGTCTCTGTCTGTGCCTTCTTTTTCAGTCATTGAATTATTGTGGCACATTTGAATGGAGTGATATTCTCAAGAGTATGTGTTGCAGGCCTGATTTCCTTGAATAAGAGTTTCCTTGTTTTAATGCAATTAGTAGACCTACTAGCGATTGTTCAACTTCATACACAAAGTTTCTGCTTCCGCCAGTTGTTGCCTTTTTTTTTCCCCCACTTGGTGTCTGCATTTCTGAAATTTTCTTTGAAGGTTAGATAATATTTTTTCACAAATTTCAGACACAATTTCATGGAGGGTTTAGCTGCTTCTGCCGATTGTTGCCTTTTTTTCTTTTCTTTTTTTCCATTTGACGTTCACATTTTCTCCAATTTTCTTCTGTGATTAGATTTTTTTTTTCACAATTTCATGTAGGGTTTAGCTGCTTCTGCCGGTTGTTGCCTTCTTTTTCCATTTGATGTTTGCATTTCTGCAATTTTCTTCTGGTATTAGATTTTTTTTTTCCACAATTTCATGTAGGGTTTAGTCCTCCTCTCCATCTATCTGGATTGTTAAATACCTTATATGTGTGTTGTTGCATTGCAGATCGGAGTCAACAAATTGGCTGATCTCGTGGGTGTGACTCTTGGACCAAAGGGAAGAAATGTGGTCCTGGAGAGCAAGTATGGCTCACCTAAAATTGTAAATGATGGAGTCACAGTTGCAAAGGAGGTAATGCTTCTTCTTCTTACCACAACCTCTGCATATGTGCCTGTGTGCAAGAAACGAGTTCTGTTCCACTACTGGACTCATGCACTTTAGAGTTTTTTTCTTCACCTTCGATTTCTCTAGTCAGCATGCTGATGTAGAGATGTTGCTATTGCAGGTTGAGTTGGAAGATCCAGTGGAAAATATTGGTGCTAAGCTTGTGAGGCAAGCAGCAGCAAAGACCAATGATTTGGCTGGTGATGGCACCACAACATCTGTTGTACTAGCACAAGGGCTGATTGCTGAGGGTGTGAAGGTATATGTGCTTTTAATTTTTTTGGGTCACTTTCTTTCAATCCAGGCCATAATTTCTTGCTGAAGATGCATGTTTTCCTGGCCTATGGAATGCTAATTTCTATCATCTGGATGGACTTGCAATGAGGCTAAATTCATTTGTGCATGCAGGTGGTAGCTGCAGGTGCTAATCCCATTCAGATCACAAGGGGCATTGACAAGACAGTGGCAGCTCTGGTCAAAGAGTTGAAATTGCTATCAAAGGAGGTGAGGTGGCTCTTAGTTGCAGCTTGTGGTGCTTTTAGTATTGTAGAGAAAGATGAGCTGTTTTGTTGATTGCCAAGTTCTAAAGAGATAAAGAGGGAGGAAGTCATGGTTTTTTTTGCTTACAGGGGGAAGGTGGGTTTATCAGGTTGAGGAGAGTGAACTGGCAGATGTTGCAGCTGTAAGTGCTGGCAACAATGAGGAAGTAGGGCAGATGATTGCTGAGGCTATGCGCAAAGTGGGCCGCAAGGGTGTTGTCACATTGGAAGAAGGAAAGAGTGCTGAGAATAGCTTGTATGTAGTGGAGGGAATGCAGTTTGATCGTGGTTACATCTCACCGTATTTTGTGACTGACCCAGAGAAGATGTCAGTCCAGTATGACAATTGCAAGGTATACTGTTATTTTTACTGCTTGAAATTGGGTGGGGGGGAGGGAAAGATTTATTTGCTTTAGAATGTACTGTAGCTTCTTTTATTTGTAAGATGCAAATGCAAGAACTTCCTGGTCTTACAGCAAACAAGGATAAGGTAATTTGCTTTTGTAGTTTTGCTTGGTATGCTGTGTGGTGTGTATTTGTCATGTACTTCTCAATTCATCATCATTCAATTCCAGTGTTAGGAATGGCTACTTACTAGCAATCAGTGCACAATGAGGGGTAGATGGTGCTAAGGCTGATCATCTTTTTGCATGTTCCAGTTGCTGCTTGTTGATAAGAAGATCTCGACAGCTCGTGACATGATTGGAATTCTTGAGGATGCAATCCGTGGCGGGTACCCAATTCTAATTATTGCCGAGGACATTGAGCAAGAAGCCTTGGCTACTTTGGTTGTGAACAAGCTGCGGGGTGCTCTGAAGGTGGCAGCAATCAAGGCTCCAGGGTTTGGAGAACGGAAAAGCCAGTACTTGGATGATATTGCTATTCTAACTGGAGGTGAGCAGCTTTCCAGACTGTGTCTTGCTTAGACTGTGCTACATGCCGAGATTCAAGCTCTGTAAATTTCTTTGCATCAGATATCTCATGGAGACAACTGATATTCCATTCATAGTATCAAGAAAGAATCACATGACTTTTTGTTTTTATGGGAAAGTAACATCAGTGTTGTTTGCAATTTGTAGGCACTGTTGTTAGAGATGAGATTGGTTTATCACTGGACAAGGTAGGCCGAGAAGTGCTTGGAACTGCCGCCAAAGTGGAACTTACTAAGGATTCCACAACAATTGTGGGAGATGGATCCACTCAGGATGCTGTGACCAAGCGTGTTTCCCAAATTCGTAACTTGATAGAGGTAGAAACAATATTCCTTTTCTTATTTTTATGTTTGCAGATGTACAATTCCTAGCAGTCCCATGGCCTACATTTGACCTTTAGATATAGACCTTGGTGTTGTGCCCATTCCTATTTCATCTTATGTTCTCAAGTGACTGAAATTATTTGGTGATGGGTCTCTGATGCTTCGGTTTTGATTCTTTAGTCATGTTTCAAGTTTTCTGTGACCTTCTGCAGTGATGTTAATGTGAAGTCCAATGCACAATAAGTGTGGATGCTATGTACATGCAGGTGGCAGAGCAAGATTATGAGAAGGAAAAGCTGAATGAGAGAATTGCAAAACTGTCTGGCGGTGTTGCCATCATCCAGGTCTCTAATGTTAGCAATTGCTTTGTTGGTCTGGAATTGTTGTTGTGGAATCTTCTCTGCTATCTCTAGATATGTCAGTGTGGAAGTGTTGTGTAATTTTTGGGCATCCACCTTTAAAAAACCCCAAAAAAAATAGTTGTTGATAGTTTTTTATGTTAAGGCCAGGGAACTGCCCAAAGCATGGTGGATTAGTCCTTCAGTGCCCATTTTTTCTAATTGCTCCTTGTTATCTCAGATGCATGGCTTATTCCAGTGGTCAATGCTTATTGAATTCTCACAAGCTTTGGCATTTACTCTGTAACAGATTGGAGCTCAAACTGAAACAGAGCTGAAGGAGAAGAAGTTGCGGGTGGAAGATGCACTGAACGCTACAAAGGTTGACTTGCTGTACATTTTCTCTTACTTGTCCACTGCCCATTTGTGACGGCATACCTTTTTTCTCATATCTGCTGCTATTGTTTGGCATGGAGCAGGCTGCTGTGGAGGAAGGCATTGTTGTGGGAGGAGGATGTGCACTCTTGAGACTTTCCAGCAAGGTTGATGCTATCAAGGGCACACTTGAGAACTATGAGCAAAAGGTTTGTTATATTTGTTAGAGAAATTGTTTCCCCACCCTGCAACCATTGAGACTTTAGGCAATAGATAAAGCATTGATTTTGAGCTCTTTCCCACAATCTTCCTCAAGGGGAATTCCTAATTGATCTGCAACTGATTATTTTACGTTGTGTGCCAGGTTGGAGCTGACATTGTGAAGCGTGCATTGAGTTACCCCATGAAGTTGATAGCCAAGAATGCAGGTGTGAATGGCAGTGTGGTTGTGGAGAAGGTGGGCAATTTCATTTTCCCAATCTTATTTGCGTTTCACATCCATTCTAATGTTATCAACAGTTGTGCATGTGAAGCATGATCTTGGTGCTATCCTTGTTTCTGTGTACGAGGTGCAACACAATTTTTAGGGTACGCTCAGCATGTCTCAGAGTACCAGTTTGAAGAAACAATTTTCTGCTGTAGGTTTCAGTGATGTTCTTAAAAATCCTGTGTCATATTTGACGCAGTGGTCATCATCATCAGCACTTCATATTGCTGAGACATGACAGTTCCAATGGTGTGATGCAGGTGCTTTCAAACGACAATCCCAGCTTTGGATACAATGCTGCCACAGGAGTATATGAAGATTTAATGGCTGCTGGCATCATTGACCCAACCAAGGTTTGTATCATTGATGTTTCATTTGCATTTTGTGGTTGGTAATCACTTCCAGAACTGTTAGCAAACTCAATGTGGATCTCACAGCTTGTTCATTTTCTCACTGAAAAACTGTGTGTTAGGTTGTAAGATAAACCTACAACATTCTTTGCTTGTTACATTGTCTGATTCTGCAGGTGGTAAGGTGTTGTTTGGAGCATGCTAGCTCAGTGGCCAAGACATTCCTCACGTCTGATGTGGTGGTAGTGGATATCAAGGAGGAGGAGGGTGCTCCTGCAGGGTCCCCAATGGATAATTCAGGTACCTTCAAAGCCCAATTTGTTCCAGTAGCATAGGTGGTAATGCGTTCAATTTGTTTACCTTTTTGTGCACCTGTTAACTAATAGGTATTGGCAAAGTACAGTCAATTTGTGAAGCAAGAAATTCTTGTGCCCATGGTGAGTAGATTGTTCCAGTAATAGATTGTGCCTTGCAATGTGAAACTCCTTATCAACTTGCAGAACTAATGAGGGCTTAATGTGCTCATGATGATAAAAAATTGAAACACTTGTGCCCTTTTCTACTGTGCAGGATATGGTTACTGATTTTGCGCTGGGGATTAGGTGTTATAGATTATACCAGCTCGTGTCCCTTGCTTCAAGATCCGGGAATTGTATTTTCATAGATTGAAAGTGCAGGGTGCTCTGCCATGGTAGGCAGGCACACATTGTCACAAGTCTTCAGTCTGGAGTTTCACTTGAGACTTAATTTTGTAATGCATAGCATAAACAAAGGTGACAGGAGTTCAAGTTTTAAATAGGGACATTATTGATGCTGCAAGGACCTCATCTTCCTTGATGATCTTTTACTGGTGCAGTGCAATGGATTAATTGAGGTTGATATTAGGAACTGAAAGCTTTTCTTTGTGGGTCTCCACATCAGACCAACAGATTGTGGCTTTGATTTGTTGGTTGGGTTTGATGAGTCCACCACCCACAAGGGTGTTAGATATTTTAAAAACCTTTTGTATAATCTGTTCCTTACCACACTACCTGCATTTGTGCAGTGCTGCTCTTCCCTCTGGCACACAATCAAAACTACCCATCAAAGTACATGGGCTTGGGCTACACCCAACCAGTTTGCCTTGGTTGAAATAGTGATCCAAATGTATTGTATCCAATGGGTAAAAATATTGTATTCTATATCCTGACACTGAAAGAGACTTTGTTGTGGTTTTCATCTTCCTGAAAATACTCCACATCCTCTGCTCCGACTTCTGGTGTACATACCAACAAGGTGACTGACTGACTGAAGGTACCACAAAACCATGAGGCTCTCCAACAACTCTGTATATAACCTGTAATGGAAAATACCTGCCTGACTTCTACTGCTGCTGCTACACTGTCATTACATCTTCTACTGATTTGAATCCATCATTTTCTGCACCTGAAGCTGTGGGACTTTGCAGAGCTTTTGCAAGATGTGTGCACTGTACATAACAAAGAAATACATGTCTGACAACAGGATGAGACAAGTAAGGCTTTGTATTTCCTTAGACAACCCTGTGAATTTTGCAGCAATGTTGTGGTGGTGTTCTAGTTTGATATTGTAGTACACAGTGTTTCACTGTTGCTTTGTTTCTCTGTGTGAGATTTTCTTAAAAGCTAACAAACTGTGCAAGTGTGAACCCTCTTTGCTTGATATTATTTTCAAGGTCTGATGATTCTTTCTTTATGTGTGAACATTTGAAAACGGTAAAAGCTAGTTCAATTCTCTACTCAGAAATGGGGCGGGGGGGAGAGAGTGGCAGCATTGTATCTAATAATGTATGAAAAGTACAGCCCTTTTGTTGCTTAGAATATTAAGTTCCTATTAAGTTCATAGCCACTTCTTTTACTTCTGATCTTGTGGGAAATGAGTACACCAAAGATAATGCTGTTGAAGTCAAAACTCATGGCCATGGTTAGGGGTCTCAAGGCTCCTTCAACACAAGGTACGTGCTATATGTGTTGTACCCCTTTTAATGCAAAATGTGTGGTTAAAAAAGTATTAATCCAACTTATTGTTTCTGAACTCCACCCTGCGATGCAAGTGAGAGTAGACTTCCAACCATGTTACGGTCCACTGGGGAAAGTCAAAGGAAAAACTTAGTACTTGGTTTCAAATCGTGATGATTACGTTACAAATATTGGCAATGTCTTAAGGATTGGCATTATCTTAAGGTGAAAAACAGAAAAAGGCAAATTTGATTGCTTGGTTACAGATGGTTAGGTTGCAAAAGGGTGGAAGTATTAACCTTTTGCAGGAAGGCAATCCAACACCAAATAGATATGGTCAGTGCAGCTCTGGGCGATTGGTTGTTCATTCTTCTTCATGGGTGTGTAAACAGATAGATATCTGGCGAATTTACATGAACTTGGAGATTTTGAGGGAGTACAATTTTATTATCACTTATATATCCTCACTAACTCCAAACACTTATAGGTCTGTGCATCTTTACTGTCATTCTCTGTGAGAGAGTGACAAGTGTGAGGTACTTAGCTTGCTGGGCAGCAGGTACAAATTATCGTTATCGATACTTCCAAACACTAAGCATATCTCTATGGTCTTTTGTTTTTCTTCATGGGTTTGTAACAGACAAACCCCCCCTTGCCCTCATCAGGACATGCTCTACTGTCAAGCTTTTATGACGTACATACTAATGCATTTTTGACTACCTCGGAACGTTTCATTTGTGCAGAGGCGAATAGATCAGACACCAAATGGAGCCCATTTTAACCGGCGGGAGTGGCGGTAAAGGTAACTGTGAGGAAAAATTGTATTCAATAGCATATGAATGGCCCTTTACTACTATTTCAGAATGAAATTCGCTTCACATGATGATGTGAAGCTTTTGTCATGCTGCTCAAAAGAAAAAAAGCAAACAATTTGTATTTTGAGAAAGAAAGGGAGGGAGGGAGGGAGGGAGGGAGGGGAGGGGGGTTCAAAGGCTCCTCCATCATCACATTTGTTTGAAAGTGATAAATGGCACAGTGGGTGCAATTTTCTTTTTACAAGTACCTATGATTTCCTGACAAAAATTGTTTTCATGGTGTGTGGTGATTGTGGGCAGCTGCTACTGCTGTGGACAAAGTGTTCAGAAAAGTGCTTTCTTCTCTGTTGCTGGAAAATCCATGGCATGGTGAAAGGCGCAGCACATGCAAAGCAACTTACTGTACATACTTTTACATATGATGACCATTGACAACAAAAGGCACTCTACTCTGTGAGAGGTACGTAAATGAACCAACCATTGTGAGAAAGACAAGGTTGCACTTGGGGAGAAATATTTAAGTCTTATCTCGGAGTGAGTATGAGTACTATATAACTGGGAATTGGTCCCGATATGTAGTTTTGTATGAGAATGTCATTGCCTACATTCAGCTCTTGGTTGGTTGTTCAAGAGTCAATTTGCATGTTATGTGCTCCGAGACATCCCTTTTCTTTTCTCACTTGGGATAAAAAATAAAAGAAAACACACCCAACTTGCAATTGAAGGTTGATATACATAAGTTTGTTTAGTAACCCTAAACCTTTTCACCATTCTTTTCTTCACAATGGGTAAAGCCGACAGGTCGGGGACATTCCCAAAATGCCAGGCCGATTCTGCTATACTACCTAGTGTCCTAAGTGCCTTGTTTTGGGAATGACCTCAAGTTAGTTTTAAACACCCATTACACTTTATGTCCTACACTTCGGGGTTGAGTTCGTAAGATGTACTTGGGTCTTTCTTTGCCTCTTGTTTTGTGTTCTTTAGACTCACTCACCCTTTTGGGTGGGTACGGAGTTTCTCTATTGTGTCATTTTTTTTTTAACTAGCTTTTTTTGCCCTAACTTTTTTCTCTTCATCTTCTTCTTTTAGGGTTTTGAAGATTTTTTATTTTTTTTCTAATTGAAAGAGTAACATTAGACTTAAACTCTTTTAATAATAATTACCCCCTTTGGTTAGCAAAACCAAGAGAGCACTCCCCCCCACCCACTGTCATGCTTCATTTCATTTACTCTTAGTGCCATACATAATCTGATACTTTGGTGCCTAATTAATAAACTGCAAAACTGTCAAAAGTGACAGACTTAAAAGGAACAGTCAAAAGTGACAGGCTTAAAAGAACAGTCAAAAGTGACAGGCACTAATTAATTGACACTAATCCAAAACCAGAGTACAGTCAAACTGCCTCTCTAAGTGTTAACCTGTGGCTCCAGTCAGTGCTCTCAGTACTCACTAGTAGAAACTTTTCCAGTGCTGGCAGCAGCAAAATACTTTTTAAAAAATATTTAAATAAATAAATATATATATATATATATAGGAAAAGCAATAATAAATACATGGTAAAAAAAACATTTCTGGAGTAATAATGTTTGTAATAACCATAAAATTTTACATGTATTTATTTATTTATTTTACATGTATTTTTGTAGCTCTAGATAGATGGGTACTTGCTTATGCTTTTAATGAATTGGATTTGGGTTTTAAATTTTGTAACAAATTTAGCACTATGTATACCTAACAATTTTTTTTGAAAGTTTTTAGGGAGTAGAAATTTTCTATCATTTGGAGCTAGTTCATGTTTTTTTTTTCCCCTTATAAATACTTATGCCCAATGAATATTGAACTTGGGTTAAATTTTTCATAAACTTAATACCATAACATTACTCTTTGAATTTTTATGGGAATAAATTATTCTCATTATTTATTTAGAAATTAGTTTAGGTTTTTAAAAAAAATTATTCATCCTTTTTTGCTTAAATTGGTGTTAGTTTTTTAATAAGCTTTGCACTATGACATTTCTCTTTGAAACTTTCTTGGGAGTTGATTTTTTGAGTATTATATATTTTGAGTGTATGCTAAAGCCCTAGGGTGGGGGACATACCCCCAAAGTTAGGGGTTTAAAGTAGGGTAGTGCCCAAGGTAGAGGGGTGCTTACTTTCAAAAGTCCCTCACTTTGAAGGCATTAAAAGGCATAAAAATTTGACACAACAATTAATTATCGTAAACTTAAATATATAAACATCACAAAGCATAAAAGGTGAGGCCTAGTGTTCTTAGTTCTTGTTGCACCTTCTCACGAAGAGTGGGAGAGATATTACACTTACAAAGTAGGCACAATTTCCATCTATTATTTGGGGGGTGTAAGATCCCTCATTTTATTTTTTCTAGGAAGGAGATATTCATGGATATAAGTTGCCCTCCAAATACACTAATGAAATTTCTCCAAGCAATTTTAGGGTTTAGGGTTAGTGTGTGTTATAACAGTTATGTGAGGAAGGGGGAGTTCAAATTTTGCAGCAATGTATGCAACTGCAGTCAAATCCAATGCCCAATGGAACTGACTGACTTCACTGGGAACAAACAAATTGTCATACAATCTGGGCTGGCTGTTCAATCCTTGGCAGCGTGTGGGGGAGGGAGGTATTAAAGCTTCACCAACTTTGATCAGCCAAAATGTATTCAAAGAGTCGTGCCGAGGTGTTGGGCAACACTATTGGCTTTTGCGAGAGAGAAAGAGAGAAAGAAAGAAAATTTTGGGTCAATCCTCTGGACAAGTGATGAAATTTTAGTTTATTTTGCTTCAGTCCTTCTTCTTCTTCTTGAGTTCAGTGCTTTCATCATCCCCAACAAACAAAACCATTAAGTTTTATTAACTAGAGAAGAGAGAAGTTCAATTAAAAGCCGCACTTAGGCTAACGACTTCTTTCTCCATCCTCTCAAATTCCTGGGGTTTCCTCCCCCCCCCATCCCTCCTCTGCTTCTTCTGTTTTGCTGCAACAAAGCAAGTCTTTTGGTTGCTGCCACACCCATCAGTCATGTTTACTATGGACTAGGTAACCAGCTTGAGACTGCCAGTTTACCAGGCATGAGTGACTGTAATGAGAATCGAGACCACCTCTTTTCATCCATAACAAGAGTGATTACATTTTCATCCAAGAAGAAATAGGGTTACAAAATCATCAGGCCATAAGCGACTGTGATGAGAATCGAGACCACCTCTTTTCATCCATAACGAGAGTGATTACATTTTCATCCAAGAAGAAATAGGGTTACAAAAACATCGGGCCATAAGTGACTGTAATGGGAATCAAGACCACCTCTTTTCATCCATAACAAGAGTGATTACATTTTTCACCCAACAAGAAATAGGGTTACAAAATCATCGGGCCATAAGTGACTGTAATGAGAATCGAGACCACCTCTTTTCATCCATAACAAGAGTGATTACATTTTCATCCAACAAGAAATAGGGTTACAAAATCATTGGGCCAAATAAGAGATGGCATTGATACCTTGTGCGGAGTAGTAGTAGCTCACTAATGAAATGAATGTTGGAGGTTAATTTATTGTGTGTAACTCATGATGTAATAGCCAATTTGGGCATACGTATTCTCATTGGAGCTGGTTATCATCATCCGTTGGAAACCAATGGAAGGACGGACCTTCCTTTTGTCACCATTCACTAGCTAGATGGTGGGTGTGTTTCATGTCTCATTGAACATCGTTTGGTGTAGGGTAAAGCCCTAAGGTGGGGGGCGTACTCAACCTAAGGGACCTAGGATGAGTCCATAGCCGTCCGTGTTTTTCACTCTAGAGTTGTTATTTAATACTATGTGTTCACATCAAGTTCTCAATGTGTTCCTATCACATTCCTATTGAGTTCCCAACTCGTTCCCCCCCCCAACCCCAACCCCAACCCCAAGTTCCCAATGTATTTCCCAAGATGTTCCTTATAATGGCATTTTATCCAATAACTATTAACCTTTGCCCAAAACTTGAAGCCTTGTAACCTATATATAGGTGGGTCCAAAGGAAAGTACTATAATTCCAATCTGGGAGTACAAAGTACAAACTTCTCTTTAATGGAGAGTCCAAAGTTTCAGAATTTCTTTTGTGGATGGGACCAATTAGAGAGTCTCTTCCCAAATAAACAAAATTGAACTTTGGGATGCATGCCATACAAATAGTCAATAAGATTAACAATAGGTACCCTTCTAATTAAGACTTTGAATTAGGACTTTATTTGAAGGCAAACTCTCCCTCCCTCCCTCCATTCTTGTTGAGAAGTAAATTACATTAGGGTTTAAACCCTAAAATGTCAGACAAAGACCCAAAAAGAAAACACTGAAAAAGAGGACCAAATTGGTGAGTCCACCCTAACCCTAAAGTGTTAATTGGAGATTACAATAACTATTGACAACCCATTTGTGTTGGAAGGTTATAACAAACTTTTAATATGGAAGCTCCAAACTAACCCATCTGGTTGCAAATCAGGTACACTTATAACCAACTTCCTCAATAGTGTCCAATTGGGTAGTGTCTTTCTCTTGAGTGTGTTTTCTGGTAGGGAGAGAAAGAGAGAGAAAGAGAGAGAGAATGATCAAGAGAGACCTAAACCCTAAACTCATAGTTTCTTTCACTCCTAGGCCCTTACATTAGGGTTTACTCCATTTGTACTTATTACACACTATTTTCTCTCAGAGCATGGAAAAAGGAAATCCCTAACTTTGGGGTGTAGAGATTTTTCTTGAAAGTTGGATAAAGGAACAAGATCAGAATATATATCTCTCTCTCTCTCTTCCCCTTGTACAGAGTTTTTAGTACAGAATGTTGAAGCTCTGTTTGAGAGAGGGTTTTTTTTTGGGGAAATGGGGACAAAGGGGAGAGAGAGTTGGACACTGTGACAAACATTTATGTACTTAACTTAGGCCAGGCCAGGCCAGGCCAGGATCTTGTTTGTCACAAGCCCAAAAAAAAGCAAACCTTGACTTCAAAGGAGAAATTATTCCTTAGGACTTGTTGCCCCAATTTCCAAACCAAACCTGCTTGATTGACTCACTGACTTGAGTGTTACAACTTACATACAACAAGCCCCTTTCCTCAGAGTAAGTACACTTCTGAAGAAACAGAAGCAAAAAAGCAAATGTGGGTGTGTTTGTTTGTTTGTTTGTTTGTTCAATCCGAGGGAGGCTAAAGGACTACTTACTCTAGAGGGAAAAAAGAAAACCCCCTCTTCAAAAAACCTCAGAACACTAGTTTGTAATATGTATACCGTTAGTGAGCCAGCACCTGCCAGTGCACCATACAAGATGGATAATTTGTGGACACGAAACATGTTTTTCCTTGTATTCCCGTTCTGTAGCTAACTAACCTCTGTGATTAGCTATCATCTACTAACCATCTTACATGTATCTACCTACCCTAAGGGGCAATACTCACCAAGCATCTTACTTATTCACCTAACTACATAGTAACCACTTGTGTTCTCTATCTAGTTAGTTAGCCATGGTACTTAGTATTTACCCACTTACATAGGTAGTTCCCCCCTACATAGGTAGGGGAAGGGGGAAATAGGTGAGTTCATATGACATCATAATGGAACCTTGATAACTCAATTAGGGTTTATTGATAGCTGAATCCTAACAGTTTCCAATAATAGATGGTGCATCGGTGATTATTGATTCACTTTGGATGGAAGTTGTTAAGACTCCATTGTGGATGGATGACCCTAATTGAGTTCACATCAGGTTTCACCTTGGTAACCAATTAGGTTGGGTAGGTAGGAAGGCAAAACAATAGGTGACAAATAGTGTAGGATAAAGCTCGAGGCCATTAGCTTTATCAGAATAAAGGCCCGAGTGACACAAAGTCAAGTGCAAGCTTGACTTTGATAAAGCTCATGGCCAAAGGTTTTATTGAGTATAAAAAGGATCAAGTGGATTGTAATTTTTCAAAATTTTCCCCCCACAATACTCGATTGGATCCCCATAACAAAAACAAAAATGCCCACCCTTTTTTGGATACCCATTGAGTGGGCTTTACGGTAAGTGGATGCCTTTGTAACCATGGTTAACCAAAGGCTAGAAGGGTAGTGGGTTGTTTGTAGGTAAAAAAAATAGCAACGGCGGTAAAGGGGGTGATTACCCCTCACGGTGCACTTGTTTTTCTGTTGTTTCTGACCCATTGTATGTGTGCCACTAACCTCAAAGATGATGAAAAAGAGCACAAACGTACTGAAAGATGATGAGAAACATGACGAACAAGAGTCTTGTTGAATGTAACGTCTAGTGTACTCTCAATTAGAGCCTGATCAGCCCAAGGGACTGATCCTCTGATTTGGAGATCCTTATAGGCTGATTCTTTGGTTAACATCACACAAATTATGTGGATTAATTTGAAACCTCTTGTGGATTAATTTGTTAACAAATTAATGAACAAATTACACTAGAGATTACCTGGTAGATTAATTTGTTAATTTGTTAATTAATTGTGATTACACTAGATTACACTAGAGATTACTCTCAGGTAGTAATCACTTCTAGTGTTGGCCCTTGCGTGGTATTTGATTTTGTTAATACTCATCGATTTTATTGCTAAGAATTTCTGGAAATTTGGACCGTGCATTGCATATCCCTAACTCATTTTCATATTTTGAGGTGATCAAATCTCTAGCAGCTAGAGATTCAAGCCGAATATGCAATGGGGATTAGTGGTGGTGGCTTCTTAGCCTTGCAAGAAGTTGTGAGTCCATTTTGAAAAGCTCAAAGGTCCTCAACAACTCGGGTTTAAACTTAAAACCCTGGTTTGGAGGTTTCTTGATTTTTTGTTTATAACCTTCAGTTCCAGTTTTTTGAAAATTTTCAGAAATAAAATAAAATAACTACTAGTTCCAGTTTTTGATTAAAAGTGTCCATCTTGAAAAGGAAATTGGAGACTCTAGTTGTGATCATTATTCTCTTCTTGTATAAGTTTCAATCTAACCCAATGGACTCTTAACGTTTTTTCCCTCCTCCTACATGATGTTGAATTCCCGCTACTCTCTGTATTGGAAAAATTATTGGGGAAGTCATTCATTGCAAGCAATTAAACCTCCATTGCATGATTTGATTGATACACATGATTTTATTGTCGGGTATGAAGGATGAAGTTAGGCAAAACTTATGAAAAGAATAGTTGCAAGCACTAAATAGGTGCAAAACAAATTAAATGTAGTGCAAAGTATTGCTTCACAATTATCATGATCGCACCACATAAAGACCTAGCAGAAATTTGCTAGTATATTTGGAGGGTCAGTTACAAGCAGAATTTTTCTTCCATCCCGGGGGAGGAACATTTCATGTTGCAAGAGGGTTTTTTTCCATTTTGAAATGTTTCTGCAATGGTCTTAACACTTTACATGAAGTAAAGCACAAGGGTAAGGGCATTACCAAAATGTGGAGCCACATAAGGTGCACAAGTCAAGGGCAGGCCCAAGGCCCAATTTCGGCAATGCCCTCGCCTTTGTGCTTTACCTTGGTGTGGCAAGCACTAAACAGGTGCAACAAGTTAAATGTGGAGGTAAGGCTCTGTTGTTGCAAGAAGAAGATGGGTCATTTGAGAAACAAAGCACAGAGGGTGGAAATTGCTTCTCTCTTCCCCCACTCTTTGTTCTTCCAATAAATTTTAGGTGATCAAGTTTGATGAAAAGAGTTCCAGATTTGGAGAGAAAGCAATGTTTCTTTATATTGGTCAAAATCCTTTGCAATTCCAACATGATTGTGTAAAAAATTTAAAACCATAATTCTCAAGCACTTTTGGGAGCTAAATGTAGGAGAAACAATTCCTGTAAATTGTGTGAGGATCTCTGTGTTGCTGTATTCTGTTGGGTTCTCTTTTGAGCTGATTCAAACCCAGCACATTTCAACCCTTCCTTGTGATAATTGTGTAGGGTAGCAGCTGCTATTTTCTTACTAGATAATTTGAACTAGAGATCTCTCTCCTCAGTTTTGTTATGTTGGCTTTAGCTGGAGCAACAGACCAAATGGGCATATTGTCAAAGAGCACAGATTCCAAGAAAATTTATTTCCAAGAAAACCTTCCATTGATCACAAAGGTACTTGAATTCTATGAAAAGGCTCTCTAAACACATCATTTGAGCACATTTTCCATAATCATCATCTGTTAATATCCACTTGTCCATGGCATTTTTTTGTGGGTACTCAATTGCTTGTGATGGTCACCACATTGTTGGCACTAACACATACTTGGCATGTTTCAAAATTATCTACCTACAGTCGTGTCCTCCAACATGATATCAAGCAAATACAAAGGACACAAATAATGGATTGTTGATGAGAGGTATTTCTTACAACCCACAATCAAATTGACATGCTCAATGAGTTGCTAATTATTTTGTACATGTGTTAGGTGAAGGGACCAACCCTTGAAAGCGTACATCATATTTGGATTGTTACAACCTTGGTAAAAACACAACCAATTTAGCTATGATAAAGGGGATTATTAATGCGGTTTGTAGCCCTGGAAAAGCACAGGGAACAACCTCAAAGGAAGGTCCAAAACATCCAAAAACTCCAGAACTTGAAAAGCTTTTGACTGTGGGGAATGATGACATTCAATAGATGAAAAAGGAACTCAATAATCAAAAAGAATGCCATGCTGCACCAAGATCAGATTATCAAACTTACATATGAAGAGGAACTAAACTCTCACGAGAATTAAGGCAAAAAGACTGCAGTCTTGGTGGCTCACATAGCTACCATGTCACAGAATTTTGCAAAATAAAGTCCCCTTCTGGTTGCTGTCACAAAAGTCACTGTCACTTCACATTCAAGAGTGCTAGCCCACTGTCATCATTAGCAATAGCAAAAGCCCATGTTGCCTAAAGAGAAACAACGGACTTGGAGTCCACCAACTTATTGACAGACTGAAACAATCTTAGTAAACTTTAAAGAGTTGGTTTGTACAGCCTCATGAAAATTTGAAACATACAACCCCAAAAAGAATTGAGAACTTTTCCATACTTATGATTCAAGTCAACTTGAATAATTATAAGATGACCCTATAAAAAGGTTGTAGAGATCTGAGATCTACCACATGCAAGTGAACAAGGAAAACAAAAGCAAAAGAGAACAAGAGAAAAGGAAAACAATAGACTTAGCATTAAAAAACAAAGAACAAAGAGGAGTGGTTAGAAAAAATGCCAGTCGCGTGTATGTTCAGCAACATGTATTGTAGTAATCAGCTACCATAAGATTCCTGCTGCCTCCACTAACTTCATCAGCTCATGACAATGAGTTAAGGTCATAATGGTTTGAAATAGTAGCCACACCTATATTCAGTGTCCTTTGCAGACGGTGGGTAGATCCCATAGTGGTTTGAAAACAAAAGAGCAGTTACACTGAAGTTCCATAACCTTCCACAACATGTATGGTACTGACCAGCAAACATAACATCCCCATTGAATTCATCAACTCCAGACAGTGAGTAGAGGGTACAGCTCAATGTATTACATTGACCAACATACTGAGTTTCTGTCACAAAACCAGAAGCAATCAGAAGATTCAGCAATGATGCTGGCTGGCTTAACAAAACATAAGTACTGAGAATTTTTCCATACTTATGTAAGTCAAACCTGGATAGAGTTGAGAGACAACCCATAACAAGGTAAGAGGTATTTCAGATCTGACAACATAAAAGCAAAAAATCAGAATCCTTGAAAAAGAAGATACCCAGCAATTTGAACTATCAAGAACTTTTTGAGCTACAAAGCCTGCTATAGATATTTCAGATATAGACAACAAAACAGCAACAAATCAGCAAGCAAAGAGGAAACCCAACCAGAACAAAGGGAGAAAAAAAAACCCAAAACAGATGAATAGTATGAACAACCGCAACCACCATACACATGTTTAACAAACTTCAAACAGCAAGATCTATGGTGTCGACACCATAACATTCCCTTCATCAGCTCCTGGCACTGGGTAGAAGGTTAGTCCAAAATTGACCAACATACTGCATTTCTGTCACAGGGCTGGCAATA
>Ga0116231_10007363_pt1 | contig 20229 bp, 21 predicted proteins | sample S1TSphgellanicum_2_FD_89695 | JGI IMG/M metagenome (GOLD analysis project Ga0116231, IMG submission 89695) | Host-associated microbial communities from peat moss isolated from Minnesota, USA - S1T2_Fd - Sphagnum magellanicum MG | ecosystem: Host-associated > Plants > Peat moss > Unclassified...
CGATGCGTCACTTTCAAAGCGGATTGGTATTACTCAATCCTCAAGCTGATGCCGGAGAAGGAGAAGATCGGAATCGCGAACCGCGTGGTAGCTTGGTTAAGCGCCGTCGTGATTTCGGCAATCTTGACCGCCTTCTCCTGGCAATACGCCGTTGCATTCCTGGGAAACTTTGTGACTGTACAACCTTAGCGCGGCGTAGCGTAGGTTTTAATCCGCGGACACACCACGGAACGCGCGAAGACGTGGGTTAAAACCCACCCTACGAAGGTTACGTTGGCTTGCCGTGCTCACTTGAGCTGGCCATTCCCGTTCTCCATATCCTCGCGGCGCAGCGAAATCCTGCCATCCCAGGGCAGGTCATGCCTTGGCATGTCACGCACGCTGCGACGCCGGGCTGCCACGGGCGCCCCCATGATCGTGGCTTGATGCTCGCCCGGCACAATTTCGCGCGGAGCCTGACCGGATATCGTGCCATCGGCACCGACTGTGATCAGCGTGGTGATGATAGCCATTGGCTGCCTCTCCAAACTATCAAGTGTGTTTCATCGCAATGCCAGCATCGTTCATCGGCACGCTTCCAATCCTACGAAAACACGCCGGATCGTGGTCATCAACTATGCCCGTCGCCTGCATCCACGCATACACGATCACCGGCCCGACAAACTTGAACCCGCGCTTCTTCAACGCGGCCGACAGAATCTCCGACGCCTCGGTCTTCGCCGGCACCGGACCAGGCGGCCGCTTCGGTCCCGCCATCGACCAGGCGAACGCGCCAAAATCCTCACCCGCCGCCTGCATGGCGAGGTAGGCGCGGGCGCCGGTGATGGTGGATTCGATCTTGGCGCGCGAGCGGATGATGGCGGCGTTCTGCAGCAGGCGCTCAACGTCATCCTGGGTGAAGCGCGCCACGATGGCGGGGTCGAAGCCGGCGAAGGCGGCACGCAACGCATCGCGCTTGCGCAGCACGGTGATCCAGGCAAGGCCGGCCTGAAAACCGTCCAGCATAAGTTTTTCCCACAGCGCGCGGCTATCGTGCTCCGGCACGCCCCATTCCGCGTCGTGATAGGCGGCGAGCAGCGGGTCGCTCTGCGCCCAGGCGCAGCGGTGTGGCGAGGGGTTGAACATGGCGGGCGGTCTCCATGGCCGCGGCCATTTGTGTAACGCATTTTTAGGTTTTGCGGCGCATCCTCCCCTGTCGAGGAAAGTGCTGCGGGAGGGCATCATGAGCGTAGCCAGTCTTGCACCGGCCGGCATTGCACCGGCCAGCAGTGGAGCAGCGGGCGCCGGCGCGGCGGCGTCGCTGTTATCCACCGGGACCTCGGCAGGGGGTGCTGCGGCATCGGACAGCGGCAGCGCCAGCACCGCACCGACTCCGAGCACGTCCAACGACACGACGGTGACCACTGTCAATGCCAACGGGACCACAACGATTACCGTAACAGGGCCGAACGGGATCGTGATTTCGAGCACCACGGCGCCTGGCGTGACGATCGCGGCCGCCAGCGCCAGCGGCAGCCTTTACGGATCGACGGGTGCCGCGGCCCCGGCCAACACGCCCGGTACAAGTTTGGGGATCAGCGCCTAGCTTCGTGCCAACGCTCACGCCGACCGATTGCCCCCAGCCGGGCATACGCGAAGCGATTTTCGCCGCCGTGGATACGAGTGTGCAGCCCGTCATCGGGCCGACGATGGCTCGGCTGCTGGTCATTCCTATTCACGACGACAGCGGGGCGGTGGCTGGCGGGTTCTGGGGATCCACGCTGTTCGAGTGGCTGCAGGTAGAATTGCTGTTCGTGCCGGAAGCGCTGCGCCGGCGGGGCGTGGGAGCGGCGCTCATAGGTCTCGCCGAGCGGGAGGCACGCGGACGGGGCTGCCGAGGCGCGATGGTCAGCACCTTCAGCTTTCAGGCGACGGGGTTCTATCGGGCCCTGGGTTATGCCGAGTTTAGCGTGTTACCAGACTTCCCCCCCGGCCACAGCATGATCTCAATGTGTAAACGCTTATAATCAAAAGGGTTTTGGTTCTTTTTTTCAAAAAAGAACTGCTTGCTTGCTGACTTTAAGGTTCCAGAATGAGTCGCCATGCGTTTTGTCCTGGCAACAGAGGCCCTGCCGTTCCGGCTTGCCATGCTCCCTGCCCCGCCAGATAGTACGGCGCCAAAGGATTCCCCGCCTGTCCCGCCGGCATGTCGAACAGGCCAGCGGCTTCGTGCCCCGGGCTGACGACCAGGCGTTCGGAGGCGCCGAAGCCGGGGATGGCGACGCGGGGGACCACGGCGTCGCCGGCTTCGGCAATGTCGGGCGGGTCGGTCAGCAGACCCAGGAAAGGCACGAAGCGCGCGAGCGGGTGGTGAATGCCGGTGTGGTTGACGCTGCCCCAGGTAAATTTTTCCAGCCCGCCGGCGTCCTGCACCGCGTCGGCCAGGGCGTTGAGCACGGCGCCGGTCACCGCATCCCAATCCTTGTAGGATGGTGGGACCAGCGCCGCCGGCCGATCCGTAAGCAGACGCTCGACGGGCCATTCGGCGCGCGCGCCGGCTACGGCGTCATGACCCATGCTGGCAGAGACGGGTGCGAGAAGGCTGCCGAGCACGCGGCGGATCGCAAGTTTGCGAAACCCCTCGACGAGCCGGTAGCCGACCGATCCAGGCACCGCTTTGCCGCCCCAGCCAACCACCGGCGCCCGCATGGCTTCGATACGCGGATCGGCGGCGTGCGCATCGATCGCCGCCAGCAGCAGGTGCTGCCATTCGTCCAACATGGCGGCCCGGTCGTCGGTCTGGATCGCCAGCAGATCTGCTTCGGCGAAGTGCGGGCGTGCGGCCAAATCGTCGCGGATGCGGCTGGCGCGCATGCCTTCGGCATAGCCGCCGTCGCCGAGTTTGGCCAACGCCTCGCCGCCGACCACGCGGGCATTGGCGGTCCAGAGCCGGCCGCTGGGCGGATCGACGATCTCCGGAACCTCAGCCGGTGTGAGGTAGCCGTCCCAGCGGTGGGTGCCGTCGGCCCAGGAATGCGGCAGTTGGTCATCAAGACCGATGCGTCGCGGCACCTGGCCGATGATCGTCCATCCAATGTGGCCGCCGCTGTCGCCAGCCATAAAATTCTGCTGCGGCAGGCCGGCGCTATGCGCGGCATCGAGCGCCTCGCGCAGCGTGCGCGCCGTCTCCAGGCCGACGAAACCGGCGGTCATGACGGCGTTCGTGTCATGTGCGGCCCAGCGCCAAACGATCGGCGTGCCGTCGGCCTCGTGGCCGGTGACCGGACCCCAGATCGTCTCCTCAACCGGCAGGTCTTCGCACGGCGCGCGGGCCGGGCAGAGCTTTTCGTCGTAACGCAGCAGAGGCTGCGGGCCGGCCGGCGTGCGATAACGGGTTTTGTCGCCGGGCATGAGCTCGAGCAGCACGGCGTCTCCGGTTTCGATGTAGCCATCCGTAAAACCCCAGGCGACATGCCCGTTGCTGCCGACGATCAGAAACGGTGTGCCCGGCAGCGTGACCCCCGCGAGATCGAGCGGCGCCGCGCCACTCACGCGCATACGGGCTCGGTACCAAATATTTGGTACGGTGAGCGACAAATGCATATCGTTGGCGACGATCGCCGACCCGGTTGCCGTCAGCCGGCCCGAAACGACGAAGGCATTGGACCCGGGCGCCGGCGGCCGCGGATCAACGGGGCGGCCAGGCCCGGCGCGGAGCGCATCCGGCAGCGCCACAGGAAAGGGGGGCTCCGGCAGCACCGATCCATCCACCGGCGCATCGTAGGGGGTGCCCGGCGGATCGAGGAAGGCGGCAAGCACGGGGCCGAGAGCTTCTATCTCCGTCCGTTTCGTCAACTGGTCGTCGGCGTCGCTCGATTGGAGATTAAAATACATGGCGTCAACGACAAGGAATGTGTCGGCCTCGGTCCAGGGCGCCGGGGTGGTGCGAAGCAGGGTGTATTCCCACGGCGCATGGCCGAGAGCGGCAAGGCCGGCGTTGACCCCGGCCGCATAGGCGGCGATCAACGCCCGCTGTTCGGCCCCCTGCGCTGCCAACACCGCCTGCGCGCGCGCCCGAAACCGGTGGAGACGACGCTTCCGATCAACGGGGAGAGCCGCGGACCCGACCAGGCCGCTGAGTTCGCCGGCGCCGGCGCGGCGCAGCAGGTCCATTTGGAAGAACCGCTCCTGCCCATGCAGAAACCCCAACGCGCGGGCCAGGTCCAGGCGGCCGGCGGCGGTAAGCGTCGGGACGCCCTGGCCATCACGTTGGACCTCCACGGCGGCCGAAAGACCGGTCAAGCGCACGGTTCCGTCGAGAACCGGCCGGCTGGCGTCGAGCACCCAGAGGCCGTACGCCGCGACCACGGCCATGCCGGCCAGCGACAGCATCAGCACAGCGAGCACGGCCAGACGCAGCGGCCGCCGGCGACGGATGGTCGTCATCACTGATATTAGCCACCCTTCGTGTCCGGCGAGCCTCAACCCTACCGGAAGGGTGCGCTACTCCTCAACAGTGCCAGCGGCCGTTCTGTCGTTCCTTGCATTATGCTGCCTATCCAGAATATCGAAGGCGATGTTGATCAAAGCCTCTGCCTTGTAATTGTCACCATGCAGACGAGCCTCATCCGCCTCTTCAAGAACAAACTTCAAGGGCGACCATGAAACATTCATGACATGCCAATTCCTTGTAAAATGCGCGCCACCACGCCATAAACGCCAGTTGAAAAATTTCATATCCGGCTCGCGCAGAGGTTGCAATACGCAATCCCGGTTGTGGAACGCTGACGCCGGCGGATTCGCGGGATTGGGTGAACTGTGGATTTCTCGCCACATACCCTGTGTCTTAAACGAGACTTCATGCATGATGGACTGAGAAGCCCTGTGTTGATTTTGAAACAACCCTCTTTCTTGCAACCCCAGGTTGTTTTATACTCTATCGAAGCACCGCGTTGGAGTTGATCTTGGCATCGCCCGATGACAAAGCCTTCCGTCCAGGCCATGGGTTCCACGGGCCGGTGTCCATCGAACTGGCTATGGGGGTTGCCATCGAGACGCGGCGGATCGAGCGGCATGTGACGCTGTGTGCCCTGTCGCGCGCCACGAACATCCCCATTACGCTGCTGGCGGAGTATGAGGCGGGGGTCAGGCGGGCCGGCAGCGCGCATGTGCTCGCAATCGCCGATGCGCTGGACACATCCGTTGGCCAGTTGTTCCGTTTGCACCCGAGTTTTTCCGGCTGAGCCAGGCTTCCGGCCGGGTGTATATGCCGGCATAATGCTCCGATGAACGACGCCCCGGATATCGCGGCCACCTCAACCCGAACGCTGGATGTGCTGCGCCACATCGAAGCGACGCGCCAGGCGGCGCACGGACGGCTCATGGATTTTCTGCGCATCCCCAGCGTCAGCGCACAGCCGGCGCATGCCAAAGACTGCCGGGCCGCCGCCGAATGGGCCGCGTGCGACCTGAAATCCATCGGTTTTTCGACCAGGATTTGCGAAACCGCCGGCCATCCGGTGGTTCTGGCCGAGCACCCCGGCCCGGGCGGCCCAGGTCTGAACGACGACCTGCCGCACCTGCTGTATTATGGCCATTACGACGTGCAGCCCGCCGAGCCGCTGGAGTTATGGACCAGCCCGCCATTCGATCCGGTGATTGTCGAAGGCCGCCACGGCGCAAAAATCGTCGGCCGCGGGGCGGTGGACGACAAAGGCCAGGTGAGCATGTGGCTGGAGGCGCTGCGCGCGTGGCACGAGGTCGCCGGCGGCCCGCCGGTGCGGGTGACGATCATTTTGGAGGGCGAAGAAGAGGTCGGCAGCATCAATCTGGAAGGTTTTTTGACCGAACATCGTGCGCTGCTGTCAACAGCCGACGTGGCGGTCGTCTCCGACACCGGCATGTGGGACATCGACACGCCGGCGATTACCACGCGGCTGCGGGGCTTAGTCTATGTGGAGATGCGCCTGCATGCGGCCTCGCGCGACCTGCATTCCGGCCTGTTCGGCGGGTCGGCGCTGAACCCCATCAATGCGCTGACCCGCATTTTAGGCGAATTGCACGATGCCGGCGGGCGGGTGACGCTGCCTGGCTTTTACGACGACGTCGAAGAGGTCAGCGCCGACCAGGCCGCACAATGGGCGCGCCTGGGTTTTGACGAAGGCGCCTTCCTGGCCGACATCGGGCTGTCCGCACCGTCGGGCGAGGCGGGCGTGCCGGCGCTGCACCGGCTGTGGGCGCGGCCGACGGCGGACATCAACGGCATCTGGGGCGGCTACCAGGGTGCTGGCGCCAAAACCGTCATTGCCGCCGCGGCCGGTGCCAAACTCTCCTTCCGGCTGGTGGCGAGGCAAGACCCGCAGCGTATATTGGGCGGTTTCCGTGCATGGCTGGCAGACCGCACACCCCCCGGCGCGCGCATCGAGACCGAGGTTTTCGGCATCGCCCCCGGTTTTGAGGTCTCGGCCGACAGCCCCTGGGTTGCCGCCGCCCGCCGCGTGCTCGGCGAGGAATATGGCCGCGAGGCTTGTCTGATCGGCAGCGGCGGGTCGATCCCGGTGGTCGAAAGTTTTGGCCGCATCCTGGGGCTCGACACGCTGCTGATGGGTTTTGGCCTGTCCGACGACCAGGTGCACAGCCCGAACGAGAAATTCGACATACGCTGTCTGGACCACGGTACAAATGCGCACGCCAGGTTGCTGGGGACGCTGGGGAACTTCTGATGTCGCACGTGCAAGGGCCACCCTGGTTGCAACTGACTCGCGGCCGATCGGGCCAGAGACCGCGCTGACGCAGGACTGGGAACAAAGGCCGGCAACCAGCGGTCTCAATATTCTGCCTTGTCTCGAAGTTTCCCAATCTGCGCCATCAGACGCCCGGGCCGCTCCAGAATTATCCACAGGCTGAATCGCTTGCGCTCCTCGTAACGCCAGTGTCGCGCCGCTTCAGCAAAGCTCGGGGCGGCTTGCCGTGCGCCTTCCCGGACGCGGTTGCCTTGAAGCTTAAGGCCTTGCCAGCGGCAACGCCTTCACCTGCGCCAGCACGGCTCCGGCTCCGAAATATCCTCATCCACCGACACCAGACAAATCGCGTCGCCGCCCGCCGCCGCGCGGCCAACCACCTTCAGCCGTGTCGCGACATCGAGCAGCTCCTTGGTGACTTTGGTATTGGAGCGTATCGCCAGACCGTCGTAGTTGCCGATGACAGCGCGCAGATCGGCCAGCGACAGGCCCGGTTTTACGTCCACCTCAAGACCGCGGTTGATAAAAGTGTTGACGGCGGCAGCCTGCAACTCAGCGGACAGCAAGGTAAACCATGGCACCTTGATCGTCAGGCAGATCGATGTGCTGGAGCGCGTCGCCGGATCGTGCGCCAGAAACGCCGCCCAGTCGCTGTGGGCCACGAAAGCTTCGATGGCCGCGAGGTTGGCGCACGTTCTTTGCATCAGCACGGGCAGGCCGCCAATGCAGTCAGCCCGGCGCAAACCGTCCAGCGCATCCTCGACGCAGAGCATGGAGGGCGTGTTGATCGTCTCGCCGGCAAAAATCCCGTCGATGAATTTGCCGCCTTTGATGAGGCGAAAAAGCTTGGGCAGCGGCCAAGGCGGCCTAAAATTTTCGAGGCGCTGCACCGCGCGTAGCGATAGCGCGATCATGCCGTGCGCGCCTTCGCCACCCAGGACTTTCTGCCAGGACCAGGTTACCACATCGAGTTTTGCGAATGGCAAATCCATGGCGAAAGCAGCCGAGGTCGCATCGCACAGCACCAACCCCTCGCGATCTGCGGGAATGAAATCACCATCCGGCAGGCACACGCCCGAGGTGGTGCCGTTCCAGCACAGCACGACATCGCGGGCGAAATTGATTTTTTTCAGGTCAGGCAACGACCCGTAAGGCGCGGACAGCACGCTTGCATCGAGCTTGAGGTATTCTACGACATCCGTCCCCCAGCCTTCGGAAAAAAACTTCGAAGGACAGCACATCCACGGCGCGTGCCCCTAGCAGCGACCACATCGCCATCTCGAACGCCGCAGTGTCGAAACCGGGAACAATGCCGAGCTTCCAATCGGCCGGCAGGCCAAGCAGCGCACGGGATTTTGCGATGACCTCGGCTAACGCCGCTTTCGGCGCTTTCGCGGGGTGACTGCGCCCAAGCTGCGCGCCGGCGAGCGCTTCCAGCGACCAGCCCGGTCGTTTGGCGCAAGGCCCGGACGAAAATTGGGGACTTTGCGGACGCACGTCCGCGTTGCGGCATTTGCCATCAACCCTCCCTTACAGAAGAGAAGCGCCCCGGTGGGGGGGCGTGACCCGCGCGGAGCCATACATAGTTCTGGCGCGGTGCAGCAGGGTGCGCACATTTGCCAAGCCAAAATGCCGTGGATTAACATCCGCACGGGAAACGCGGATGAACATCCGTCCAAGAAAAACGGACCAGGAAACCATGGATACGACATACGCCGGCAGTCCCGGCATTTTGAGCCGCGCGCGCATTACGGCCGGGCATGATTTCAACCGCTGGCTGGTGCCTCCCGCGGCGCTGGCGATTCACCTGTGCATCGGCATGGTTTATGGCCTGAGCGTGTTCTGGCTGCCCTTGGCGCAGGCCGTCGGCGTGTCGCACCCGCTGGCCTGCCCTGCCGACATGGGTCTGATCGGGCGGCTGACGGCGGCCGGCTGTGACTGGAAAGTCACTGACCTGTCCTGGATCTTTACCATCGGCATCGTGTTCCTCGGCGCTTCCGCGGCGCTCTGGGGCAACTGGCTGGAGCGTGCTGGTCCGCGCCAGGCCGGCCTCGCCGCCGCATGCTGCTGGCCCGGCGGGCTGGCGCTCGGTGCGTTGGGTGTCGCGCTGCACCAATTATGGATCATGTGGCTCGGCATGGGGGTGATCGGCGGCATCGGCCTGGGGCTTGGCTATATTTCGCCCGTATCGACGCTGATCAAATGGTTCCCGGACAAGCGCGGCATGGCCACCGGCATGGCCATCATGGGTTTCGGCGGCGGTGCGATGATCGGCGCGCCGTTGGCCACCAGGCTGATGGCGCATTTTCACAGCGCCACGGATGTCGGCGTGGCGGCCACGTTCCTGACGCTGGCGGCGATCTATGTCGTGTTCATGGGCGGCGCTGCGTGGGCTTACCGCGTGCCGCCGGCGCATTACGCGCCCGCCGGCTGGCAGCCGCCGACGGCGGGAACGCCGGGCCATCTGTCCGTCGCTCTGGAGAATGCGCATCGCACGCCGCAATTCTGGCTGCTCTGGGGCGTGCTGTGCCTCAACGTCTCGGCCGGCATCGGGGTGCTGGATCTGGCGAGCCCGATGTTGCAGGACGTGTTCGGCGGGTCTCTCATCGGCTTGCACGGCGTCGGGATCACCGCTCTCTCGCCCGACCAGCACAAGCTCGTCGCCGCGGTCGCCGCCGGTTTTGCCGGGTTCCTCTCCCTGTTCAACATCCTTGGGCGGTTCTTCTGGGCCGCCTTCTCCGACCGGATCGGCCGCAAAAACACCTACGCCACCATCTTCCTGCTCGGCATCGTGCTCTATGCCTCGGTGCCCTGGCTGCCCGGTATCGGCGGCACGGCGGCGTTCGCGCTCGCGTTCGGCATCATCCTGTCCATGTATGGCGGCGGGTTTGCCACCGTTCCGGCCTATCTGGCGGATGTGTTCGGCACCGGCTTCGTCGGCGCCATCCACGGCCGGCTGCTGACCGCCTGGTCGGCCGCCGGCGTCATCGGCCCGGTGCTCATCACCTATATCCGCCAGGCACAGATCGACGCCGGCGTGCCGCGCGAAAATGTCTATGACCGCACCATGTATATTCTGGCGTGCCTGCTCGCCGCGGGGTTTGTGTGCAACCTGCTGGTGCGGCCGGTGAGCGCGCGCTGGTTCACCATCTCCGCCGGCACGCCGCCGGCGGCCTCTGTGGGCATCGGCCGGCCGCGGGGTGCGGTTCTGCCTATGGCGCTCGCGTGGGCGGCGGTGGGGATTCCGCTGGCCTGGGGTTTTTATATGACGTTGCTGAAGGCGGCGGCGTTGTTTTGAGAGAGAGGCAATGATGCGGGTCGCCAACTGGTGTCATAGCCTGGCCGTACGTCGGTCTGCGCAGGTGGTTGATTTGCCGGACGTCATGGAAAGCGGCAAGATCGAATTCCATGTTGCCGCGGCGCGAGAATCCGCCATTGCCCGCAATTCGGGGCGTGAGGAATTGCTGATGCGGCTGCGCGCCTTCCTGGGGCGCTTGCCGCCGGATTTCACATTCGACCGGGACGAGGCTAATGCACGGTAGCTTCACTGCGGAGCACCAGAATTTTATCCACAGATTACGCAGATTAACACAGATTTGAAGAATGCGGCCGCTCGCGCGCTCGCACCAGATGTAAGTAAAAGTAATCTGTGTAATTTGTTGATAAATTTGTTTGCGTTACGGATGAATTCATCTTCAACTGCATATTAAACTCCTGAGGGACTCAAAACTGCCCACCGCGTGGCACGTCTTCCCAAGGTCCACACTGGATCAGGAGGTCACCATGAAAACCTTATTTACCGTCGCCGCCGCTACCAGTCTGCTCGCGTCCGCCGCCGCATTCGCGCAGAACGAGCAGACCAATGCCGGAACCGAGTCGCAAAAGTCACAGGCTGAGGCGAGCACACCGGCAAGCCGCGAGAGCGTGAGGGCGCAGATCAAGAGCAATCTTGAGCAGGCCGGATTTACCGACATCAAGCTGATGCCCGACTCCTTCCTCGTGCGCGCCAAGGACAAGTCCGGCAACCCGATTGCCATGATCATCAATCCGGATTCGATTACCGAGGTCGTGGCCGAGGACGGGACGTCCTCCGCCAATGGTCAAGCGTCCGGCAAGGCACAGGCCTCGGGTGCACCATTCACGCAAGTGCCGGCAACGGACCGGCTGAGTTCGTCGCTTGTCGGCACCTCGGTCTATGACCAGAGCAACCAGGACATCGGCACGATCAAGGATGTCGCCTACGAAAATTCGCATGTGGCAGCCTATATCGTCGGCGTTGGCGGCTTCCTCGGCATGGGCGACCATTATGTCGCGGTGAGCCCGTCGGCGATGGATATTTCCTACGATCATAACGCCAGGAAATGGCACGCCGAGGTGCAGGCCACGGAAAGCCAGATCAAGGCGGCGCCTGCGTACACCTATCCGAACGGCGAAGGGTAGCAGTAACCTGGCGCTGGGCGCAGGGGCGGATACAAAATCCGCCCTACGCGGCGAGCGCCACGCAGGTCTGGGTTTGCATTTGCTGGAGCGAGACTTCCAGAGCGGCGCTCAGGTCGTCTGCCAGGCTGAGCAGGGCGGGGGAATCGGTCTGCACCGCCCGCTCGAAATGACGGGCGACGACGGCCAGGCGTTCGAAGCCGAACAGGCCGGCGCTGCCGGCGACATTATGCGCCGCCTCGGCCAGCGCGGTGCCGGAGCCATTGAGCGCGTCGGGCGAGCGGAGCGCGGTCAGCAGCGCCTCGCCCTGGCGGGTGACGGTGCGCAGATGGGTCATGGCGACCTTCGGATCGAGCGAGGCCGCAGTGCGCTTGAGCATGCCGAGGTCGAGCACCGGCGGATCGCGCTCCAGCCCGGCTATGCCCGGAGCCGCCGAAAAGCCGATGGTCGGCCGGACATTGTCCGGCGCCGCGGCGACGCCGCGCGTGACGGAAGCCAGGAGCGTCTCCGGCGTAAACGGTTTGGCCAAATGGCTATCCATGCCGGCGGCGCGGCATTCCTCCACCTGGTCAGCAAAAGCCTGGGCGGTGAGGGCGACGATCGGCACCCGGCCGCGCTCGCCTTCCATGGAGCGGATGCGCCGCGCCGCTTCCAGCCCATCGATGCCGGGCATGCTAACATCCATCATAATGATGTCGAACGGCGAACCGGCGACGGCTGCCACCGCCTCCGCCCCGCCGCCGACGCAAACCACCTCGTGGCCCGCGGCGCCAATGAAGGCGGCGGCGATTTCGCGGTTCACCTCCACATCGTCCACCACCAGAACCCGAAGCGGTTTGGCGCCCGGCAAGCTGCTGCTGCCGGCGGCGATCAGGCGGAAGCGAGCTTCGCTCTCCGCCACGCGCTCGGCCTGGCGCGCGAATTCGGATGCCAGCAGCCGCGCTTCGTTTACGCTCTCGTTCGCCCGCCGGAGTTCCTCGCTCAAGGACCGTATCTGGCTCCCGGAGGGAAGATTGAAAAAATCCGGCTTGACGACCCAGAGGACGATAGCGGCAAAGCCGCAGACCAGAATGCCCGGAATACAAAGGGCAATTGCATGCAACATGATCCACCGCCTCACATGGATCATAATGTTAACCCAGCGTTGGTTAACTAAGCGTGTACAAATTCCGAAAGTTTTTTGGTTCTTTTTTTCAAAAAAGAACTGCTTGCTTCCTTATGTCCCCAACAAAGCGTTACGAAGCGCCGCCCAGCTCGTTGCGTCAGGCGCGCAGATCAGCCCCCCGGTGGTTTGTCCAGGCAGATAAGGAGATTGGTCGAACTTAGCCGCATAGCCGCCCGCCTCCTGGTGCAGCAGGCAGCCCGGCAGATGGTCCCAGGGCATCAGCCGGTTGAACATGACGAAATGGCAGTGGCCGGCCGCAAGCATGCGGTATTGGTGCGCGGCGCAGCGGAAATCCCACACTTGCGCCACCAGCCGCAGGTTGGGCAGCACTTCGTCGCGCAATTCGGGCGAGAGGTAGCGCCAGGAGGCGGCGCCCGTCATCTCGCCTGGCGGCACCGGGGCGGCGACATGCAGTGCGGCGCGGCTGCCGTCGGCGGCAAGCTCCCAGGCGCCCTGGCCGAGCACGGCCAGCGAGGCGCTGTCGCTCACCGGGTCGAGGATGACGGACGCCTGCACCTGGCCGCGCACCACGGCAGCGACCATGCTGCCGAACAGCGGCAGGCCGGCGGCGAAGTTGGAGGTGCCGTCGATCGGATCGACCACGAAGGCAAGCTCCGCATCGGCCAGGCGGCTCAGCAGCGACGGGTTGCGGGAAGTCGCCTCCTCGCCGACGACGAGGCAGCCGGGATAGGCGTTTTGAAGCCGCTCGGTGATGAAGAGCTCGGCCGCTTCATCGGCGTCGGTCACCAGGTCGAGTGGTCCGGCTTTTTGGCGCACGGCGCCGGCGCCGAGGTGGCGGAAGCGCGGCATGATAAGCTGGCGGGCGGCGTCGCGCAGAATGCGGCCCAGCGCCTCAGCCTCGGTCAGCGAGAAGCGCATCAGGGGCCCGGCCGTTCGAAGCGGGCGCGGTCGGCCGGCAGCAGCCGCACCGTCACGTGGGCGGCGGCCTCGTCGTCGTCACGGCCCACCACTTCGCCGTGCGCATAGAGCCAGGCGAGGCGGGCGCCCTCGGCGTGCGGGATGTCATAGCGCGCCTGCTCCATGCCGGCGGCGATACGGGCGTCCAGCGCCAGTTCGAGGGCGGACAAACCTTCGCCGGTGATGGCGGAGACGGCGACGCTGCCCGGTTTGGCGGGCAGCGCATCCGCCCCACCCAGCAGATCGGCCTTGTTCAGCACTTCGATCGTACGTTCGCCAAAATCGGCGTCCAGCGTGCCGTCGCGGGCCATGGTGTCCAGCACGCCAAGCACATCGGCGCGCTGAGCGGCGCTGTCGGGGTGGGCGGCGTCGCGCACATGCAGGATGATGTCGGCCTCTGCCACCTCCTCGAGCGTGGCGCGAAAGGCGGCGACGAGTTCGGTCGGCAGGTCGCTGATGAAACCCACCGTGTCCGACAGGATGACGCGGCGGCCGGAGGGCAGGCGCAGGCCGCGCATGGTTGGGTCGAGCGTCGCGAACAGCTGGTCCTGCGCATGCACGCCGGCGCCGGTGAGCGCGTTGAACAGGGTGGATTTGCCGGCGTTGGTGTAGCCGACCAGGGCGGCCACCGGGAAAGGCACGCGCTTGCGGGCGCTGCGGTGCAGGCCGCGGGTGCGGCGCACCTGCTCCAGCTCACGCTTGAGGCGCACGATGCGGTCGGTGATCAGCCGCCGGTCGGCCTCGATCTGCGTCTCGCCGGGACCGCCGAGGAAGCCGAAGCCGCCGCGCTGGCGCTCCAGATGGGTCCAGGAGCGGACGAGGCGGGAGCGCTGGTAGTCCAGATGCGCCAGCTCGACCTGCAGCGCACCCTCGCGCGTCACCGCGCGTTCGCCAAAAATGTCGAGGATGAGGCCGGTGCGGTCGATCACTTTCACACTCCAGCGCCGCTCCAGGTTGCGCTGCTGCACGGGGCTGAGCGCGGCATCGACGATAGCGACACGCACGCCCCATTCGGTGAGTTTCTCGCCTTCGGCCGCTACCTGCCCGTCGCCGAGCAGGGTCGAAGGGCGACGCTGGCGGAGCGGCAGAATGCTGGTGTGGACGATGTCCAGGCCGATCGACGCCGCCAGGCCCACGGCTTCGGCCAGGCGCGCATCGGCGGCGCGTTGCGGGTCGGTGGCAAGCACGGGGTCGGCCGCGCGGCCGCGCTCCCAGGGCAGGATGACGGCGGCGCGGGTTGTTCCCGGCCCTACCGAAGCGTGTGTCTCAGGAGTCGAAATTGCCAGGTCCTGCTGTGCTGCCCGCCGCACCTTCCTTCGTGGGATCGAAGAGCTGGATGGGCGCGCCGGGCATCACCGTGCTTATGGCATGTTTGTAAACCAACTGGGTATGACCGTCGCGACGCAGCAGCACCGAGAAATTGTCGAACCAGGTGATGATGCCCTGGAGTTTCACCCCGTTGATGAGGAAAACGGTGACGGGGGTCTTGGCCTTGCGCACATGGTTCAGGAACACGTCCTGGACATTCTGTGATTTTTCGGTGGCCACGTGAGTTTGGTCCTTGCGCTGTTGTGCGGCCCTGGTTGGCGTCCGGACCGTATCTGCAAGGCGCATGCCGGATTTTTGGGCACGCACCTAGGCGGACGGTTTTAGCAGGGTGCTTCCTTTGCACAAGCCGGCGGCAGCGGGCCTATGGCGGGCGGTTGCCCAACACGTGGCGGGCCATGAGGGCGAAGAGCTGGCGGGAGACCGGGCCGACTTCGCCGTCGCCCACCTTTTCGCCGTCGATGGCCAGCACCGGTTTGACGAAGCTGGTGGCCGAGGTGAGGAACACTTCGCGCGCCTGCCGCAACTCGGTGCGGCTGAAGGCACGCTCCTCGAAGGGGATGCTGCCGTCGAGTTCGGCGATCAGCGCGGCGCGGGTGCAGCCGGGGAGGATGGCGTTGCTGAGTGGCCTGGTGCGCAGCGTGCCGGCCGCATCGACGATCCAGACGGAGGTGGAGGCGCCCTCGGTAATGCCACCGTCGGCATCATAGAGGATGGCTTCGAGCGCCGCCGCCTCGCTGGCGGCCTGGCGGGCGAGCACATTGGGCAGGAGCGACACGGTCTTGATGTCGCACCGCGCCCAGCGCTCATCAGGCACGGTGATGGCCGCGGCGCTCCACCCGTCCAGCTTTGCCGGGAAGGCCGGCGCGCGGTGCAGGGTGACGACCAGCGACGGCCGCGTGCCCGGCTTGGGGAATTTATGCTCGCGCCTGGCGGCCCCGCGGGTGATCTGGATGTAGAGCAGGCCACGGCGCCGGCGCGACCTGCGAACGACTTCGCCGAGCACGGCCAGCAGCGCGGCCCGGCCGAGCGGGGCGTCGATGCGCAATTCGCGCAAGGAGCGGTCGAGCCGGTCCAGGTGCAGGTCCGCATCGATGAAGCGGCCATCCTGGACGTAGAGCACTTCATAGACGCCATCGGCGAACTGAAAGCCGCGGTCTTCCACATGGACGGCGGCCTGGCGGTGCGGGAGGTAGGCGCCGTTGACGTAGGCGATGCGGCTCATTCAGTCGGTTTCCAGTTGTCAGTCGTCAGTTTTCAAACTGGATCGGAGTTGCATGTTTGGTTTGGAGCGCCGGGCTGCAAGCAATCCGCCCTCTACGGCGGCCGTCGCAGAAGGGACGATGACCTGAGCGCGCTGGGTCGAGGTACGCTTGCTCACAAGGGGACTTCACCCCCTCGTGCTCGAACGGTCAAGCATCCAAGATTTTAACATACGCTTCCGCTAGCTTTTTTGTGTGCTTCTGTGCGATTGACTCCATGTCTGATCTAGCAGCTTCCGAGGGCTCAACGGGCGCGTCCCGCTCAGCCCATCGCGCCAGGTCTTCAGAATCCAGCTCTCCCAAAGGCTCTGCCTTTTTACGCATTTGCCCCTCCTGTTCCGTATTGTCTCTGGAAAAAACGTGGATTTAGTTCCGGCGGAAAGTAATGCTTACGCTTGGTCCACACAAACCCTTCGGACTTGGAGATGATAGCAACGTCCACATCACCCCCCACAGTTTCCTGGCCCCGGGTAACTTTCCTCTTAAGAGACGTGATCTCGATCAACGACTCCGCAAGCTTAACCAATTCCTGTTTGGGCATCGCTGAGATCATATCACGAATTGGTGTTTCGGCAATATTTTTTACGTAGTCGGAACCTTTTTTCACGGCTTCATTCTGCATATCTTCCAATGTTGACGACATGGCCTTCAGCGCGGCTTCTTCTTTTGCGCTGTCGTTTAAGACGGCAGACAGAACCGACTTCGCCGTGTCCACTATCCCTTGTCGAACGGACGTAAAAAGATACTTACGAATTGTCGGATCAATCCCCTCAACAAAACTCTTCATCATATCGTCTTGTGCAAATCCCAATATCGCCGCCTCGGGACCGTGCCTACCAATATCGACGTCGGGCTTCTCAACATACTTCAATCGCTCGTCAACAATCCCATCAGTTTCGAACGACACAAGCGAAGGGCACCACTCATTTCCGCCAAACCCAGCCACCACGATGCCGGATCGATAAGAAGACAGCAGCTTCTTGGAAAGAAGGTAGCCACTCCATTGTCTGATTAGTGTCCGGCTTTGATCAGTTAGAGTCACACCCAAGAAGTTATAGTCGGCCAGTTGATCAATCAGACTGTTGTAGCCCTGCGGCAGAGCCTTTCTGGAGAACCCTACGGAAAACGACTCGCTCTGAGTTTTTTGTATCTCTGACCTAACTAGGGTCTGGAAAATGCCGTTCAGCTTACTCCGTTGGAAAGTTCCTCGTTTAGCGATGTCCTCACGAACTTGCTTATCGTACTTTCGTCTCGCTTCAGAAAAATGCGAATTTATGATGACAGCTACGTTATGAAGCTTGTCTTTGTCCGCTAAAGGCACGCTACCTGTTAAATAATCCCGAAACGCCTGGCCGTGCTCTTTGATGGTTGACAAAGTACGACCAGCGCAAGTCCTTCTATATTCTTTTATTATTGTTTCGAAAGGAAGTCCCATGAAGTCGAGCCGACCATATACCATCACGCCAACATGAGCGCTGATCTCAAATATCTTGTTTACTGTGTTGTACACTTTGGCACTCGGAGGTCGTCCGATGGTTACCGCGCTGTCGGCGGCCAACGCCACTGCCGACTTATTTAGTATGGCGATTTCAGCTGTCATGCTTCCACCGAGCCGCAGCCGCCCTTGCAGCGATTCTGCTCCTCTCCTCGGACGTCAGTTTGGCCGCGCGTGCCTTTCCCCCTTTCTCGCCGCCAAGCCGCCCCAGCGCGACGGCGGCTGGGTTTTTTGAAGCCTGTACGGACGACCCGTCCGCGACCTCACCCATAGCAATATCTGCAATAGGCTTGGCCGGATGGCTCGCGTCCTTGGGGCGTTTGCTTGACCGGTCTTGCATGGAGGCAACCTGCCTGCCTGTCATCCGCGTCGTCAAGTGAATCATTGCAGGTAAGACTCTTTTTAGTAAGCTCGATGGCTCAGGCATACCTGTCAATTTCAAATTGAGGGCACCAAACTCATTTCAGGTCATTTTAATCGGGCGGCCGGTCCTCCGAGTCACCCCCAACTGCTTGAGCTTGCGGTGCAAGGCGCTTGCATGCTGCCTGATGCTGACGGCGATGCCGTCGAGACAATTCAGGGTGATGATCCGATCGTGGCTGTCGATGGCGGCGTTCGTGTAGTCCGTGCCGTTGTTCGAGGCGACCCAGATGCGCCGTGTCGCCTCGCTGATCACCGGATCGCTGTAGTAGCGCTCGCAGGCGCGCAGCGTATTGCTTTCAATGAGGCGGCTGTCGGCCCTGGCATCTGCCTCGCGCGCCAATTTGAACTGGTCGATCAGCCGAGAGCTGCTTGAGGGCGAAGACCGCCAAGGCTATGGTGGCGACTGCCAGAATGACGGTGCCGATGGCGGTTACGCTATCAGCTGGATAGCCGAACAGGGTTGCGGCTTCGGTGGGGGCGCAGGTCGGTAAAGCCATGCGGCCGATCGTCCGGACTTACTAAAAGTTGGGCTTGCCGCGGGTCATGGCCTGTCTCCTTGACTTGTGGGACTACAGATAAGGGGTTGCAGCCCAAAAATCCAGTGGGTTTTCGGGATAGGACGCACCCTAAGCCGACGCCCTATCCTCCGAATTCACCCCCAACTGCTTGAGCTTGCGGTGCAAGGCGCTGCGCTCCATGCCGACAAAACCCGCCGTGCGGCTGATGTTGCCGCCGAAGCGCAGCAACTGGGCCTGCAAATACTGGGTCTCGAACATGTCCCGCGCCTCGCGCAGGGGAAGGGCCATCACATCCGCCGAACTATCGAAATTCAGCAAAGCGGGGGCGCCCTGGCCGATTTCCGGCGGCAGCATTTCGGCACGAATGGCTTCGGACGCGCCGCCGGGGGCCATGATCAGCAACCAGTCCATCAGGTTGCGTAGCTGCCGCACATTGCCCGGCCAGTCATAGGCCTGCAGCGCGGTCACCGCGTCGGCCGAGAGCTCGCGGGCCGGCATGCCGGAGTTTTCCGCCGACCGCTTCATGAAATAGCGCGCCAGCTCCGGCACATCCTCCCGCCGCTCTTTCAAGCTCGGCAAGCGCAAGGGCACCACAGCCAGGCGGTAATAAAGATCCTCGCGGAAACGGCCGCCGGCGATCTCCGCCTGCAAATCGCGGTTGGTCGTGGCCAGCACGCGCACATCCACTTTGACGCGCGACGACCCGCCGATGCGCTCAAACGTCTGGTCCTGCAGCGCGCGGACAATCTTGCCCTGGGTTTCCAGCGGCATGTCCGAAACCTCGTCCAGCAGCAGCGTGCCGCCATGCGCCCGCTCCAGCACGCCGGCGCGGCGGGGGGCTGCGGCCGGGTCGTTGCCGGCTTCGATGCCGAACAGCTCCTCCTCGAAGCGGGCCGGGTTCAGCGTGGCGCAGTTCAGCGCCACGAACGGCCCGTCCGCCCGGCGTGAGCGCGAATGGATCAGGCGGCTCACCACCTCCTTGCCGCAGCCCGCCGGGCCGCTGATGAGCACGCGCGAGCCGGTGGGCGCCACACGCTCCACCTGGCTGCGCACCGCGTTGATCGCCGAGCTGGTGCCCGTCAGAGTCGATTCCTGCCCCGCGCGCAGCCGCAGCTCGGCATTCTCCGCCGCCAGCCGTGAAGCCTCCAGCGCGCGGCGAATGACCAGCAGCAGCCGGTCCGACTGGAAGGGTTTTTCGATGAAATCATAAGCGCCATGCTGAATGGCGGTCACCGCCATTTCGATCGTGCCATGGCCCGAGATCATCACCGCCGGCACCGCCGGCTCCTCCCGGTGCAGAGCGCGCAGGATCCCGAGCCCGTCCAGCCGCGAGCCTTGCAGCCACACGTCCAGCACGATGAGCGAAGGCCGCCGCGCGCGGAAAGCGGCAATGGCGGCATCCGAGTCGCCCGCCTGCCTGGTCTCATACCCCTCGTCGCGCAGCAGCCCGTCGATCAGCAGCCTGATATCAGGTTCATCATCGACGATCAGTATCTCATGCGCCATGGTTAGCCCTTAATAATCAAAAGTTTTTTGCTTCTTTTTTTCAAAAAAGAAGTTCTTTCTGTTCTTTTTTGAAAAAAAGAACCAAAAAACTTTTGGAAATTTGCATTGAGTCCACCCATCAACATCAGAGCGGGAGAGTTAACGTCGCCACGGCGCCTGGTTTGCCAATATCTGTGCCATCCCGATCACTCAGTGTGACCGATCCGCCATGGTCCTCCATGATCTTCTTCACAATGGCAAGCCCCAGGCCTGTCCCTTTGGGTTTATGGGTGACGTAAGGCTCCATCAGCCGCGCCCGATCCTCCTGCGGCAGCCCGGCCCCGTCGTCCGTGATCTCGACCCACGCCATGCTGGAAGAGGCGCGCACAGCCACGGCGATATGGCCGGCGCCGGCGCGGCTGGCGACCGAATCGGCGGCATTTTGTAGCAGATTGGTCAGCGCCTGGCCGATCAGCCTGCG
>Ga0116231_10007364_pt1 | contig 20227 bp, 15 predicted proteins | sample S1TSphgellanicum_2_FD_89695 | JGI IMG/M metagenome (GOLD analysis project Ga0116231, IMG submission 89695) | Host-associated microbial communities from peat moss isolated from Minnesota, USA - S1T2_Fd - Sphagnum magellanicum MG | ecosystem: Host-associated > Plants > Peat moss > Unclassified...
AAAAATAAAAAAAGGAAACCCTGACACATCAAAAAAAAAAAAAAAAAAAAAAAAAAAAAAAAGAAAAAAAAAAAAAAAAAACCTATTTTTTCTCCAGCTTTTATTATGAAGCATTGGAGCAAGTTGGTAATTGAAATCAATCAAAATGTCTTTTCACCTGTTGATTTTGTTGTGTTAGCCTAGTGCATCTATTGGGGTTCTATCAAATCCCAGCACATTCACTGTGTATAAAATCTGAAGAAGCAAAAACAGTCGGCTAAAGTGAGACTTTTGTAAACTTTTTTTTTTCGTGGGTGTTTTTATGTACCCTCCATCGTGGGGAGGCTGCCTATGCTGCTGATACTACTCGCTGCTACATACATACAAGCTAAGCTTTGCTTGGCTTGGCTTGGCTTGGCTTGGCTTGGCTTTGCTTTTGCATTGTGCAAACAGCTGCCGAATTTTTACAAGTTAGCAAAAGCATGGTAGTTTGTTGAATCGTAGATGATGTACCGAACTGCTGCTACACATGTGACTACAGTTAGAATTGCTGAAATAACTACAATGAACCAGTGCCATATTAGTCTCCATTTACTGAATCCCTTCCCCTTCACCTGCAAAAAAATTAAAATTTCACATCCCCACAAAAGAACCCATCATCAGCTCACTCAAGCATCAAGACAATCTTAATTGGGTCGGTCACAAAAGTGGAATGCTGGAAACCAAAGTTCTACTTTCAGCTGAACAATGTTTTTGAGATTGGTTTCACAAATGGCTTAGAACATTCAGAATTTTACTGAGGAGACTTCTGCAAATTCCAGAGTCCCTATCAGCACGATACCATCACCCCCATGGACATAAAGAGATGGTAGAATTAAATTTCTAGCTTCTGTCGAGGGCAGCCGCCTTACCCTCAGTAAAATTTCTGCCTCAATAGAGGATGACATCTTACATGTAAGAGAAAGAGGAACCTTAAATGTAAGGTGCCTCTTCTCCTCCTCAAATAAAATCACAGGTGTCTGTTTTTAAAGCAAAATGCCACTGGTTCTTTATAACAGGTAGGGACCATGGCCAGTTCTGGGAATTTGGGTCCTGCGCTAAGTTTCCCACCTTGCACTGGGCCCCAGTCATTCCCAGAATGGTCCCATTCTCAGTCCTTACACTAGTACACTTTTGGAAATATGACAAGCTCAGCTATTGTGATGAGAAGAGATGGATGCGATGGAAATCAGATTGAGTTAGAGTTTTGGTTGAGGAAAAGAAGACCTTGAGGTACATGTGGTGGATAAGGCCAGACTCAAGAGGGAAGGCAGCCATGGCACCAGTGAGAGCGATGAAGTCCCCAAAGAAAGGAAGCAAAGCTCCAAGGAATGTACTGATAGTGATGTAGGTGCCTCGGGTGATGAAGCGGACAAGCATGCTGTGCACAGACCACTCACTCCGATCCTTCCTGGCAAAATGTGTGTCCATGAACTCATACATGGGTGTTGCATAGACCTGTGCACACAAATAAATTTTTTTATGACTCACTCTCCATTGAGTCCAAGAAATTTTACTCCAGTTGAAGAACTCTGCAAGGCAGTGACAAAGATTTGTCCCTGGGTGTATATATGTGTGCAATCGTGCAGGTACTATAACAAAGTCTATACACAAGAAGCAGTGCAGTTCAATGGGCACCAGTGAAGTCTCCAGGATTGTGAACTTACATGGAGAGAGACAATAGCTTGCAAGAAGGCAGCAGCATTGGCAATGGTGACCAATGACTTTGGACCACCAAGAGACGACAGTAAGTAAATACTGGCTGTATTTCCATAAGCCCAGTAACCGACAAAGGTGAGCAATAAGAAAGGGAAAGTCCCCAATGTGAATTGCATTCCAAGAGCTTTGTAGATGTTTGTAGTTGTCGGCTGCCTGATTGTTGCCTGTGCAATTGCCACTAAATTGTGTTAACTAAAAACCCTGAAGTTCAATCCTGCCATAATGCAAAATAGTGCATTCTTCAACCCTGGAACAAGGAGTGAAATAACAGGGGAAAAAAAAGAAAATCAGAAAAGACAAATGTGGTCTTTCCACAACAACAATGGTACATTTTTCCCATGTAAAACAAATGACTAGAATTGCATCTGAATCGAGGACAATGTACTAGTGAGTACCTGCATCTCAGGGAGGATGCCAGTGTTGTATGCAAATGCGATTGTTGCTAGAGCTCCAATTGCATTGAAAGTTCGATCAGCTCTTGTCCCTTTCAAAGAGTAGTCCCGTGGTGGACTTTTGAGACCTGTGTCGCCACCAGCCAGGTTCCCACAATAAGTTTTTGGGTTACAAGCACGAATGAACAAACGAAGAAGAATCCTTGAATTACACTGCATCTCTTGAGCTAGACTCGATTACCTGTAATGTTGTTCTCTAGAACTGTCAACGCAGTTTTGGATCATGGGTTTAATGGCATATGTCAGATGAGGAGGTTCTTGTAATTGTAATATTAGAGCAAGTCTTGGCACTGACTAACTAGCCCATCGAGCTGAGAAACCTCAAACACTGAAGCAAAAAAGCCCTGTCAACTGTACATGAAGCAGGCTCAGAGACTCCGAGAGAGAGAGAGAGAGAGAGAGAGAGGCAGAAAGAGAATATTACCATCAGAGAAGGAAACACCAATGGCTATGCAGGTGTAGATGAGGGACAGAAACAGCGAGCAACTGGAGAAGAATCGCAGCGCATGTAAAGTGGGAACCACAAAGGCAAATAAGCCGAAACAGACACCCGCAATCACAATCCAGGTAGCCAGCTTGACACTGGGGTTATCACTGAAAGCCCCAAAAATTGCCTGCAAAAAAATTGCAACATGCACCAATGCCACCCAATTAATCCACACCCACAAAGTTCTCCTCAAATCTAGCAGGTACCCATACATGTAGCTAGCTAGCTTTCTCTCCTCAAGAGCCAAGACACTGTGCTCCAACAACAGAAAAGTAAAATGCTAAAATTGTCTCAACTAATTTCTTCACATGTAAACTGAAATTTGATGATGCTCCACACCAGAAGAAGCTCTGAGCCCATGATGTCCTGCATCATAAGTCTAAACAAGTTCTCCAACGAAGGAAGATTGAAGCAATTCTTGTGTTGTACATACTACATACCTTAAGGGCTTGACCAGCCAGAATGATGGTTCCGATATTTGCAATGCTCAAGTTGAAGTACTGCACAAACCATGTTGCTCTGTACATGCCGCGACCTTGAAAAAAGCACAGCCCACAAAAACACAGGCAGGCACCCAGCTTCATCAGAGATGAAGCTAGAACTCTTGATTTCAAGGCCCCCCTTTCTTCTTCACAAGCAAGGCTGAAATAAGGAGGACCCGATTCTAGTTGAAACGTTTGTTTTATTGCAGTAATGTTTCCATCAACAATGTACTATTGCATGAGGAAATATTATTTGTAGTTCTTTTCTTTCCTTTAAAATGTTGGATACACAAAATCAAGCAACAGTTTCAATTGCTTTGGTACATGTTTGCAAAACTACACCCATGAAGCTCTGAGACACAAGGATTAAGCAGCTTTCTATGGGGATTGGGCTGTGGGCCAGGTTGGCCTTGAAAGAGGAGGAGAAAAAGCACTTCGGTTGAATTGTTTTTTTGGTTACCATAGATGTGACCAGCAAGGTCGCGGTATCGAATGTGGCGCTTTCCACCAGTCTCGTGAAGACTGCCCAACAAGCAGTTGTTGTAGAACGAGACGATACCACCTCCAATGAGGCAGATGGTGCCAGTTGCCCAGCCCAGATAGGCCATGATGAGAGCTGGATAGCCCAGGATGAAGGCATTGTCCAGTGCTGCAATGAAATGGAAACCCACCTCCCACCAACTGTCTGCACAGCACAATTACAAAACCTTCACATAAAATTTCAAAGAAGAACAACATCTTCATCATCATCATCATCATCATTATACAGTCTAACTGGTAGTAGTTCAGATCATTCATTCTCAGACTGCTGCTGCAACCAACCCATGATGAAGAAAGGAACAAGAATTCCAGTCTGCACTCGACATAACAACAATCTTAAGACTCTGAGAGCTCGGAGAATAGAGAAAATTACAAATGGAGTTGTTTTTATGCAATGTTAAGATTCTGGGACCTCCGAGACTGAGGCTGGACTAAAGCTGCCCAAAGAGTTGAGAAGATTCAGATTCAGATTCAGATTCAGATTCCAGAGAGTTTCTACCTTGACCCACGCGATGGACGGTGTCTCTCGACACCGGCAGTGGGCGGACGGACTTGCCGGTGGTACTGGAGCCCGGAGTACCAGTAGTACCTTCTGCTGCTGCTTCCGGATCCCCCCCGGGGCCCAATTGCACATCTTGATGCTCATGAAGAAGAAGATCGACTCCACCAGCTCCTTGCTGCACATTGCATGAAAGCCGCGATGGCTGCTGCTGCAACGACGTCGACTTCGACAATAGTCCCCCTTGAGGAGCCGCGGCATTCATGTTTGGGTCGACCATGAGCTCCAATCCTTCCTTAAACGTCATCGCTGCCCCAACAAGGCCAGCTTTTCCCCGACGACGAAAGAAGAAACCAACAAGCAAAATGAGAGCTGCGCCTGCTCAGCCCAGGTTGCTTGCTTGCTTGTTTGCTTGCTGCTCCTCAACTGATCTCACTCCAAACCTTCAGACCTCGGTCCACTAGCTAGAATCGATCTTCTGCAGCAGTGGCCACTATAAACTAGCTGGCTGCTGCTCCGTAGTCTCACAAGCTTGCTTCAGATTCTACCTCCAACCACACCTTCAACCAAAACAAAACTTGATCATCGCAGCTTCAAGATGTCGAGAGGATTCCTGCAGAGAAGCTGCTGATGCTGCAAAACTCGCACCACGACCACAGCGCCAGGGCTCTTAATCTCGGCCCGCTACGCCTTCCGGCCGGGGTCTCCCTAAGTCCTTGATCACCTGCTGCAGCTCCCCAGCTGCTGCTACAATGTTTGGATCCCGCTAGCTTGTTAGCCAGCTCGAGTCGAGATCAGCAAACATTACGAATGATCACTGACCTCCTGCAGCAGCAACTGCTTTCGTCGCAATTCTTCTGCTACAACTATTTCAAATCTACGGCGAAATGCCGGCGGGGGATCAAAGCTGTGAGGAGATGTGCAGCTGGAAACCAAAGTACCACAAGCTGCTCATACACAATATCATGAACACTAGAATCTAGAACTACAATCTATCCTCCAAAACTGCAGGATAACACTGGTGTGTACCCTGCATGCTGCAAATTTCCCGAAACTCTTGAAATCTCAGCTTCTCCAACCTTGACTATTGCTGCTGCTATTCTTGCTAATCCATGACACCAGAACTACAAACTAGTACTCGTGTCGAGCCACCAGTTATCTAATCATGAGAGCTCTGCAAAGCAGCTACTTCTATAGCCACCTGCTGCTGCACACAGTTACTATTTCTAGTAGCTGCTGCTGCGTCCAGGGACTCCGCGACGCGAATGCCACGGCTGCTGCTACAAGCTTTATAACGCTCCATCAGATGAGCAGCAACAAGAGCAGCAGTACTACGTCTAGTGCTGCAGCACTTCCCGATCCACTCCATGGCGCACAGCTGCACCCCCGTCGCAACAGCCAGCGCGCGGTTGGTATCCTAGTGTGCGCGGTGTCGGAGCGTGGGGTCCAGCACGCGGCCGCAGCAACAGCAGCAGCGATGGCGATGGAGCTCGCGCGCTCGCTCCGCTCCGTCGCCCAGGCAGACGCTGCAACTGCCCGAGCGCACGCCTGCCCGTCCGCCCATCTGCTCTTTCCCAGCCTACCCGTCTGTCCGTCTTCCCTTCCTAACTTCCCGTATTGTCATTTCGCCTCCGGGCAGGCTGCCAATTGTTTTCACTATTTACTGCAATTGCTTCTTACTGCTGTTACCTGCTGTTGTTACTGCTGTTACCATACAGTTTTGGGACCTTTGATCAATGCTATTTTATTTTTTTATTATTACTTTTTTTTCTATTATTGAAGGATTGATTTTTATTGGCCCCATCATGCTTCGGTTGGCCGGGCTCCACTAGAGCCAAACAACCCCCTCCAGTGCCCAGGGTTTCATTTTGTTATTTTTTATTTATTTTTTATGATTTAAAATCAAAAATTGGAAAAAATAAAATAAAATCTAAAGAGTCAACCAAGTGGCGAATAATGTGAATGCCACCATTTATTTTTTCTTACTTTTAAATTTTTAAAATTCTTTTCTAGTGCTTTTCTTGAGGGAAGGAAGTTTTATAAAAATGACAAGGTAAGTTTAGTAGTAGGCAACATTTTTTTTAGTAAAGTAGTCAACTCTCTATCAATTCATATTTAGTTGTAAAGACCAGGCTAATTAAAAAAGTTTTAATAGTTTAAAAACAGGGATAGTCGTTTCATGGGTGATGGCTCACTGGTATAGCTCATTTTGCTGGACCTTAGATCTTAAAATGGTCCTGGGTTCAAATCCGGTGGTCCTCAGGTTGATGCAACTCCTGTTGGCCCTCTGCCAATGAGCTTGACTTGATTGGTGCCAATGGCTTGTCAGGTTGGGTCTGCTGTTGTGATTCCAAAAGGAAAAAACAGGGGCAAAAAGGGGATGGATGGATGGATGAATGGATGGATGAATTTAAGGACGAATGGATGGTCACAAATAAAAACATTTGTAACATTTAGACCTATTTGGCCTTTAATACATAAAATCGATGAAAATTGATATATGTGAGCATTTTGCAAGGGGGGGCATGTCGCAGATATGCTTAATTGAGTGCAATAATATGATTTTTGAAACCACTAAAAGAGTGATGAATATTGGAGAGATAATTAGGTAGTTGATGTTGTTTCAATTTCATCTATTTGGAAGTAAGTGAGTGACTTTCCAAAGATTTATGAGTATTTTTTTTTAAATAATTTTGTTTTTACTTTTAAAAGATTGATGGGAGGATTTTTTTTTTTAAAATTTTTTTCCCCCTCTAGGAGAAAAAGACTAACTGTTGAAAGATTTGAAAAAGATACATAATTAAGTTCGGAAGATTGGAGTCTTTGGGTGTTTGGATTTTTAGGGTTTTGTTTGTGTATGAACCCTAAGATAATAAAGTATATTTATGTGTGTGGTTTTTTGATAAGATTTTAGTTTTGAAAGATTGGAGACTTTGGGTGTTGGATTTTAGGGTTTTGTTTGTGTGAACCCTAAAATAAATAAATAAATAAGTAAATAAAATTTACTTAGCTTACTTACATCTGGTGCCAACTGATGGGCAGAATATTTTTGGCAGCCAATTTCTGTGACTACTTACTTTCTCATCTCTCCCACAACAACAGCTCCTGAAGGGAAAAAAAAGCAGTTTTTGCTACTGCAAGCAAAGTCAGAAGGCAAAAGTACTGGCCTATCAAGTTTTTGTGAACCAACAACAACATCAGTTTGGCAGAGGGAAAAAAAGGATTTGGACTGCATCCTGTCTTGTCCAGATCAAGCTGCCAGAGCACTTTTGGAGAGAGGCAGAAGGGGAGGGAGGGAGGCAGGGAGGGAAGGAGGGAGGGAGAGAGGAAGAGGAAAGCCTTCTTACAAATTTTGCAACTGTTATCCAAATCCAAACATTAGACAAGCATATCCATCCCATAATGCTCAGACTGTTTGTGGACTATAGGCACTTTTTTTCCTTCTTTTCATTCAGCAACTTGAGAAACTTCATCAGTTCCAAGTTTTACTTGAGAGTTTTGTTAAGAAAAATTATTGAAGATTTGCACTTCGTATTTAAACTTTTGTTTCACAGCGATACTAAGTTCAAGTTCACAAAGCAAATCTCTAGTGCTATGGAAATGGTTTTTGCATGAATTAGGATGCTGGAAACAAAACTAGGTACAGTTGGGAGCAAGGAATAAAAGTGGGTTACTATGATCAACATGGGGTAGTAACACATGAGATTAATGGGAACAACGTAAGGAATATTTGACAATGCATCTAGTGTAAAATTAAGGAACACTTCAGGAGCTTTATCAGGATCACAATTGGAAGCACGCCTGGGAGAAGAGCAAAACCCTTAAGCTTTGAAAATTCTTCAAAGTTTCCTCCTCCCCCTATTCTATGAAGGAAAAGAGCTGGGCTTGTTGAACTCATGTTGGCTAACCTTACTAGATGCTTAGAAAAAGTTCCTTAGCTCTATTCAGCACTCACTCTCTTTTGCCTAGGCTGATAACCAGTGGCACAACATTGTGTGGATTTAGTATTGTGGCGTCAAATAGAGGCATGCTATTGGGGAAGAAGCTTGTCATGGCAAAAGAAATGTAGTGATGGGTGCGAGAGCTCTTGTTATAAATCTGAAATTGTTAACAATATTATCATTAGTCCGTTTGTTCATTTGTTTGTCTGTCAGTCAAATGGGACATGAGAGGTTTTCTACCCAGCAAAGCTCAGCTTTTTGTTGGGGGAAAGAGCTCTTTTGGTAGCAATGATTTGTCGGGCATTCCATCGCATTTGCACTGCATGTAATAATCAGAAAAGTTCTAACAAATGAGCAAGCAGGAACATGCTAGTTTGACTCTACACATAATTCATTTGGGTGGTGTATTTTGTCACCCATACAGTAGATGAAATCCTATCACTTCCATTTAGGGAATATAAAATTTCATCATTTCATGGAAAGGGGAGGAGTAGCAGCAGACTCATACCCCACATGGCACACATCCCTCCCCTCTGTCAGAATCTTTTAGTTGTTGCAAACTAAGCTCATGCTACTAGGTATTTCTTGTGTGTATTTTCTAACTCTTCTCAAGTTTAGGTCATTCATACTAATGCCTTCCCCCCCCCTCACACCCCCTTATGTTGTTTGTTGGCCCAAGCATATTAAACCTCACGTAAGGTCACCCATCACAATATGACTCCGGTTGAAGTGGGCTTAACTTCGGAATTCTTATGAAACCCAATTATGAAAATTCCATATTTTTAAATTTCTAATTCACTCTAAATTCAATAACTTATGCTTCGTTGGTCTAAAAATTGTGAAATGACAAACATGCCCACCAACATGTTTCAAAGGCTTCCTAACAATACAAAGTCAAGAGGAGGGCTCATAGTTAGGGAAGGTAACAACATGGTGACATCAATCCAAACGCCTTTCTTCACACATAGATTTCACTCCTTTCAAACTCATCTGTAATGGTCGGTTTTGGGTAACTAGCAAAAGTTTTGGATTTTACACAATTAGACCAAATACTATATACTCAAGAGCATTTTGTGCTTCTCTGGTTTTTATGTACCAACTCACACTTCACCCCTTTCCGATCTCTTAACCATCAATCAACCTTAGTTTTCACATATCTCCATACACCAACCCAACTCTAACATTTGGGCAAAACTACCCAAACAGAAGAAGAAGAAGAATAATAAGAATAATAGTGATAGCTGGTCTTGGCTCTTCTTGGCCTACTGGACTACTCTTCACCTAGTGGGTGGTCTAAGACACATTAAAAGATTCCCAGATCAATACACATATGGGAACCATATCCCTAAATATTCAGTTGTTAGCTATTATAGTTGTCATTGCAACAAACACATGATCATAAGCCCTTTGGCTACATTCTTGGTAGGTGCATAACACACTGACCTTTTTTTCCTTCTTTTGCCTTTTCCAAGACAAAACTTAGTTGGTTGGATCCACATTGACATATAAATAAACACATATACGCACACAAATGGCATGTACCCATTGGTGTAAACATTCCTGGATTAATATCCAAAGGCGGAGTGAAATATCTTATGTGTATGTTTCATCCAATATCACGTCTTGGAAGTTAGTTCAACCATTTAGGGTTTGGCAATCGAATTATTGTTTGACTCTTTTCTATCTAATGATTTCCAAATTGTTCAAAGGGACACCAAATTCAACCTCAACACAGATATTGTGCATATTTTGTCATCAATCTTTACAGAGGTTAAAAACTCATGTGGCGAACAACATGTGAATGTGCCGTAAAAGCAAATGGGATGAGATTTTACCAATTTTGTGTGGGTATCTATTTTTTAGGAAAACATGGAGTCCTAGATCTTATGTATTTTAAGATTTTGATAACCTTTTGAGGTAAGCTTCTGACGTTTAAAACTATATGCTAAAACCTTTGGGTACAAATCCCTTCACTTTCCCCAAACATGGCAACTATCAAGTCTCGAGACAAAGGCTACTTTGAAAAGGATGTTGTTTTGGGTTACTTTGACATTAGGGTTAAATTTGATTTAAATGACAATTTTATTGAAATTGAGTTTTTGAACTAAATTATCTTTTCTTATTTATCACACAAATTGTCCAAAAATCACAACAAGACAATAACAAATTGAAGTACATGTTTGAAAAAATGACACTTCTTTTGTCACATTTTGTTGATGTAGTTTCAGAGACATGAGGAAGGCGATGCTGCTAACCTGCAAGTCATGGCAGCAAAAAACAACTTAATAAACGAAGATCATGAAAAAGAGGAAAACTTGAGAACTCTCGAGGAGAAAGTTAAGGGAACCCCCTTGCCCCCAAAAAAAAAATAAACACCCCAAATCTAAGATACCCCAAAACTGCTTAAACACCTAAACCCCAAGGCAATCCAAAGTCGAATCATTCCAATTGGAATCCCCTGAGGAAAACGGTTCCAGTTTGAATCAGATTCTCACCTTTAGGTACTTTTGATGGTCCTTGACCAAGTTATCAATACATCATTTTGGGTATTATGTACCTACCTACCCATCAATATTTATAACCACATTTTTGAAAAGACTTGTAGCCAAATTAAATAGTTTAGAACTTAACCATGATGGAGTCTAGAGAATGGAATTTTGGGAATGTTTTGGATTCATGTGGCTAGAAACACCATTCAACATAAAGTAAGTTTGGAACATACGACTAGGGGAGCTTCTAATAACACAATATAGAATAACTGTTGGGGACTTCATAAATTTAACACATGGTTTGGGCACCAAAGAGAAGCATCACCTCAACGACCACAGGGAACATATATGGGAAATTGATTAGGAATGTGTAGTTAGGGTTTTCAAGGATAGCAATAGTGACATGAAGTGCGACCCAGCAATTCAAGCATGACTTATGCACCTCCTCCTGAGCATAATAAACCCCATTAAGCACTTGGAGAAATGTCATAGTGTATTTGAAGAGAACCTTATATCTATGAATATCTGTCCTAGAAAATAGTGGGAGGGATCTTGCACCTAGGGAACTTACACCAATATAGGTGTAAGAACTCTCCCCTTCTTACACCTTGTGTGATCTATGTATGTTTACATTCATGATAACCTTCACAATAGGCTTTTAACCATCGTATTTTGTATTCCTTCCTTGGTGTGTCTGGACCTGTGTTGGGCAGTTCTTAGGAATGAGGGACAGATTCTTGCTGGTTATCAACTTGGGTATATACACTCACGTATTCATCACTTCTCAAAATATTCAAAGAACCGTGCTGATATATAACCATGGTTCTCAAAGCTTTTTTGAAAAGTCAAATAACCAGCCAAAGAACTGTCAGATCTTTGCCAGTTCTTTCATTAAAACTGTTCGTTCTTTTAATGGTTTTGAAATAACTGGAACCGTTGGTTCTTTGATTATGACTTTTTTATTTTCAAAGAACCGGGACCAGAGAGAGAGGATGGATCTCATAATGCTCTTCATCATCTATGACAATAAAGATCATTCATTATAGAGTTTGCAACAATTTAACTCTCTCCTCATCATTTTCTTTCTCCCCCCCCCCCAATAAAAAGTTGTGTTAGGATTGTCAAATGGGTTGTAAATTAATGAAGAAGTAATGTGAAATGGACTTGTCCCCGAAGCAAAGGGAATCTCATTCATGAATTTTTTTTTTTTTCCATCCCACCAGCTTTTGTGATCATTGAACACAACTTGATTCAAGTGGGGACCATTAGGAAGGATTTTGTTCCATCCTTTGAGTGGGTGAAATCCTAATGGCAATATTTAATCTCTAGCATTGCATCATGCACATCTTTTTGGGTTGTACTTAGATTTTGCAAGTAGAAAGGTCTAGATTTTGTTCTTCAATCTTTGCAATTTTAGATCATGATGTTAATAGATACTTACTAAACCACCTATTGGGTTTCGTCCTTTGTTTGTTTGTTGGCAGCATGCAAAGGGCTTGCAGTACAAAACAAATATGCATGAAAGAGTAAAACCAGAGTAAAACCCTTAGAAGCACTGAAAGCTCTATTTGAGAACCTAGATCAGAAGCAATACAACAACCCAACACAAGACTCTCATGAAAAATCCATGGCAGATCATGATGAGTCCCAAAGAAAGCTTCAGATTTATACAATCAACAAAACTTAGCTACCACAAGTGCACGTGTGTGTGTGCACAATTGTGTCATGAGACTCATCATCTGGAATCCCTCATCATTTCCTTTGGACCCTGAGAGAGAGAGAGAGAGAGAGTCTTCTATGGACTCCTTAGACTTAACCTAAGAGGCACTTGATAATACTAGCTAAGACTCATACTTTTTAACATCCATTTTGCTGGTGGAAAATTGATTGAAGACATATTCATCATTTCCACTTTTCTTCATTTGCTGCCAATGAGATCAGTGGGAAGAACAAAGTTGTTTCCTACTTTTCTCATGCTCTAGAGTCCCATGATCCCATTCACTAGAATAGTGTCAGAACTGCAAATGCTAGTGCAACCGTGCAAACAACGATTGGCACACCAAGAAAAGGCTAGTGAAAATTTCATCTTGAAAATTTTCATCATTGATCCTGGACTCATGTTTCTGGCCGCATCAGGTAAGATAGATTACCATGGTTTGGGTGGGGGGGACCAGTGTGAACTAGTGTTTGCCGGTTATACCTGATAACCAGGTTGATAACAGCTATTGATATCAATCTGCCAAAACCCAAACAATATTGATAACCTAATTGACACCCCCCTCCCCAATTTTTATTGATATTGATAACCTAACTGCCACCCAATTTTTTTTCGAAAACTTTTGCAATGGCTATGGAAAAAATCAATAAATGTTAAATTTGGACTTGGAGACCATGATTTAGTCTTAGAATATGTGATACTTTTAATGTTTAGAAGCAATTCCAAAAGATTTGGGGTTTTTATCACGATACCATTGTAGGTGCTGGTTCACCCGAGGTATGGATTGGGTTTACAAATGGTCGTTTACAAATAAGCATCAGTGATGTAGTAGTTGAACGGTATAAAGAACTCTGCTTTCATCCCTATTTTGACCTCCTCTCCCATTTCTTTTTTTTTTTAAAACAATTTTGTGATGGAGCTACTATATAAGGTGGTGATCATCCACAAAAAGGTTTAGCCAAATTTGGCTATAAATGAATTATGAAATTTTTTTAAAAAATCTACGCATCCTTCCATATTGTTGATTACCTACTGCAAAATTATATAGAAAATTGGCAATTTTTTTCTGAATTATTTCTCTAGTTTGGGCGACAGAAAAACCTCACAATTCACCTCTCTTTTGTTTCCCCCAATTTTTCTTTTGGAAAATTTTCATTCAAATTTTTTTTCCTCATTAAATAAAATAAATAATAAATAAACTGCTCCCCTGCTCAAAGAAAGGCTCCTCTTCTAAGTTTTTAAGGATTGAGTGTCAAGGAAAGAAGAAAAAGAAGACTGAAGACAAACAGAATAAAGTAGTTAGGTAACTAATAGACCAACAAATTCTGACAAACCCCAAACAAAAATTCAGTGAAATTGCATGAGCTTGCTGCTGCTGCTAGGAAGAGTGTATGTCACTAATGGGTTGACCAAACTGCAAACTGTTTCTTTCTGAAATCTATCTTTGCATGAAGAGGAGCTACTATACCTACTACTACTCATAGTGCTGAAATCATCTACTCTGGACCTACCACACACACCCACAAAAGAAAAAAAAAAAAAACATAAAAAAACCAAAATCTGTAAATTTGTACAACAAAAAGCCCAACTTCATTCACCTCACCATTTCTAACACATAATTTCTTCCTTGACAATAATGAAGAAAATTACAAAAGTATGTGGTGGTGCATAGTGTTGTTCATGTTTTTAGGGTTTGTGAAGTAGTGAATGAAGTTCATTTCTCCCCAAGTTAAGTTTTATCTGGGAAACTCACCAAACTGACTCTACAAACAAGGAACCAGGATGGTGATGGTGGTAGTAGTAGTAATTGAGGGGAAGCAGCAACCCTAAACCCTTCCAAACTCATTTGGGCTTTTGGATGAGAGAAAGGGGAGGGGGGGGGCTGCTGGTTGATAGCTGTTGTGGGTTCTATGACAGAGGCACTTTTTAATGATTTGGCTTTCCAACACCCAATGGAAAGCAGAGTTCAAATCTTGGGGAGCATCTTTGAGTGATCTTCTCTATCTAACAACCCATTTGTCTACGAACAATTTGAGGGGATGATTCTTTGTACAATCAGAATTATAAGAACTGCATCCAATACTTTGTCACTGATACAAGATGGCCTTCTTGTCCACTGACAAAAGCTAGCACACATGTCACAGCTCCAGCATTATGGTCGAGAGCTGAAGATGAGACACTGTCTTCCTTACTTGCATACATACGGCATGGAGATTTTCCAAATAGCAGTGATTGACTCCGAGGAGGGAACAAAGTGGTTGGTTAGTTGCACAATTGTTGAGCCTCTCTCTCTCTCTCTGCACAAATCTGTTAACCAAGAAAACAACTCCTGGAACCCAGTTTGTTGTTTCAGTAAGAAATTCCACAGCTCGCTTGCAGATGTCACTGGGTAGTTCCCATTCTGAAAATCCAGTCTTGGTTTGGATCCAGTTCTTACTAACCAAAACTGGAATCAACTGTTTTTACTCACCGAAGTGGGTACCCAACTGCATAACCCTGGTGTGGATTGTGTGTACTCTGGTGTTGTAACTGCATCTAGCAATCACTCCAGATAGTGTACAAGACAGAAGAGACAGTTGTTGTAAGCCTGGGTCCTGCTATGCAACTGAACACATTGGCAGTTGGTTTTCTGACTGGCATTTTGTTGCATCTGTTCAGCAATCCCATGGGGGAGAAACCCCACCCCAAAAGAAAAAGAAAAAAGAGTTTGCCCGTATGGTGCTCAGCAAGCAACTAGACCAAAAAAATGCCTTTTTTCGGGTAATGGGTCTTGATCACAATCAAGTGAAGGATAAGTTACCAGCTCCTCTTTTCATGTTTGTGTACATATATACTTGCACCGCACATGGCCTTTAAAGTAAAGGGAGGCACAAGTGATGACAAAAGGTCCTGTCCAAAGTATCTTCACAAAACATTGATTAACATCACCCCCACTTTGATCTTGCTGCTACATAACAGGGTCGTGCACCAGTGAGCGAGTTGGGGCGCATGAAAAGCACGTAGTAAGAAGAGGAGGGGGAGGAGGCCTTTTCCACACCTGCAACGGAACTCTCTGATATCAACATGATTGTCATCAACAACCCCATTTCGGCTGTAAAAAATCCTTAAAATATGTTGGGCAAGGATCTGAGCAACACACTTTTTTATCAAGCCCATAATCATTTACGCTACAAATTAATGAAGATTGTCAGCCTTTGGGGCCCTCTAGAAATTGTGAAAAAAAGCTAACACAATTTCCATATGTCTCTCTCTCTCTCTCTCTCTCTCTCACTTCACAGAAGAAAACTGCACAAGACAATCAATTTTACAAACTCATCAAGTCGGACTCCCCCCCTACCCCCCAACAATGTCAGTCTTAAATTTTACAAGCTTGTCAAAAAGAATGCTTTCAAAATTTATTCAACAAATATAACTAAGTTTTTGCTCTGCAAACATAAAAGAGAAGAGTTCTCTTTCTTTTTTTCAGTGAGAAAACCCACTTCCTGAAAAGGAGATTTGGACATGGTTTTTGGCACCTTCCCCTTCCCTTCCGCCCATAAAACAAATTGCAAACAAGAGGTGTATGCTTGACATTTTAAGTGCTTTTCCATTTCCTGACAACACTGCAACTTAAATGATTAGTGTGAATAAAACAGCACTATTTCATCAACCACATTCTACAAAAGCAAAAAAGAAAAGGTATGATCCAACTGAAGGCCGCCCCTCTCAGAGTGATTTAAACAACACTGCAAGACCACAGCTTTTCAAGATCTCTAATAACTTATACTAACATTACTACACTTTTTAAGTACACTATTCTTCCTATTTTTCAGCTACCTTAACTTATGTGGAGCCCTGGTTGGAAAGCTAGACATAAGAGTTTGTATAATCCACAATAGCCCTACTACATATGTACTAGGTACCTGTCAATGGATCATCACACCTTACATATAAATGCAAGATGACCCATTTGTTAGGAGGGATCACACGACCCAATTTGAAGGCAAGTGCTCTAACATACTAACATACAGCCCCAAAAAAAGTTCTTGAAAACAATAAAAGCAACAAAAAGATTGAACATGAAGACGTGGATCCCCTTGTCTCTAGTAAGTGCAAATGGGCTTGAATCCAAAGACTTTTGTAGGCCTCTAGAGCATACTAAAAGACCATCCTATTTCATTGGCATGCAATGACTTACAAATACAAGTCTTTTGTGCAATCTATATATTAGATTGGTGTTTGTTTTGTTTTGTTTTGTTTGTTTGAATGTGATCACAACATAACCCTCTCATACCATGGTCCCTTGCTTTGCTTTTATTATCATTGAAAAGTCTTTAGTGAGGCAATGTGCATGATCACAGTGTAACCCTCTCAAACTCTAAGGCCTCTTGCCCCGCTTTTAGTATCGTCCAAAAGTTTTTGATGAGATGCCATGCATGATCATGACGTAACCCTCCCAAACCATGTGGCTCCTCATTCCACTTTTGATACCATTCAAATGTCCTTGAAGAGGTGATGTGCATGTTTGTCATTTTGCAATTTTTGGACCAATGGAGCAAAAGTTATTGAATTCAAAATGATTTTCATCTCCAAAAATTAATGAAAATTTAAAATATAGTTTTTTCACAATTAATTTAACAAGGTTTTTTAAATAAAAGATCTGAAGTTAAGCCCACTTTGACTAGAATAGTATTGGGATGGGTCATACAAGAGGTGTAGTATACATGGGCAAACAATGTTGTTGCTGACAGGCGGGGGGTTTATTGAAGACCAAGCCAAACGCATATTCAAAGTTCTAAAGATTTTTTTAAATTGCATATGTAGTTTCAAATATGCCCAAATTTATATTTGGATAATTAGGATCTAGTAATTATTTCAAACCCAAAACTAAAGTCTTCAATTTTAAACTTTTCAAAGACCAAACAATTGTACAAGCTCATCCTTTTGATCTTAAAAAAAGCTAGTAGGTGTATTAAACTAAACGCAATGAAGGATGCCATTTCTTGGATATGGCCGATAAGTTGGTTTTGTTTTAAATCTCCAACAAATGTGTTTACTAACCACATTCAAAACTCCACTAAATTCATTGACATTAATAATTTTATTATATGTTTGTTGAAGGGACGATACAAATCTCATTCACAAATGTGTATCTACCTACATGATGGTTAGATTTCAATAATACTATTTTACAATTTGAAATATCAAGCCCATAGCCAAGTTTTAGGGACTCATATTTTTGAATTACCTACTTGTAACTTCAAAATCACCACTTTCTTTTGCTATATCGAAGGTTAGCCAAAATTGGGAAGGATGAAGTTGGCACCTCATTCCAATTCTTATATGTGAATTATGTGTTATACATATGTTAGATGTTAGCAGCCAAGCAAATCATGGACGATGATATCGTGAATGGCTTAGGTTTGAGGTTTGGATGATAAATAAGAGATAAATAAAAAGTGATTTCAATTTAACCTTTCAAATTGTTTGGAGAACCGTGGTTAATATGCCAGACGTGGTTCTTTGATTTTTTTGAGAGCCCTAGTTATCAACCCTAAGAACCACCCTGATAACCTCCGGAGGTCTGTTTCCTATTTATGATAACCCCCCAACAAGGGAGTAAAACCTTCATCGCAACCTAAAAGTTTCCCTTTCTAAAGTGACTCGATGAAATGATTTGTAAGCAAATGCAATGACCTGGTTCTTCACAATTGGTTTAGGGTCTAACGTTTAGGACCCTTTTAGACCTTGTTTTATTAAACCTCCTTTAGCACTTATTGGGGTTTAATAAGATCATTATAAGGTCTTTTTAGCCCTTATTAAGGTTATTAGACCTTATTAGCCCTTATTTAGCCTTATTAAAAATATGAGCCTACCCCCACATAAACAAGTGTGAAGAACTAGGCCATTGATTTAAGGTTTAATAAGTAGCCAATTCACCAAAATGAGGCTCAATTTACACCAAGACTTATGTCCTTTGTGCTGTTAGTTGCATGGCTCTTTTCCCTTAACCCCCAATAAATAATAATAATAACTTCGGCTCTACATTCCTACACAATCCTAGTGACAATCAACTCATCAATTGATGAAAAAAATGAACTAATTATATGAAAATTAAGTTCTATTCAAATGAAAATATTGAATGATATTGCATACAACTTGCATTGAATTTGGATTCAAATTTAATTCAAATAAATTGAATGGAATTTTTTTAATTTAACTAAATTCAATTTGAATCCAACAATGGATTAAGATTCAACTGAATTAAATCCAAATTCAATTGAAAAAAATAGGATGCAAATTTTTTAAAAAGATATCGAAAAAAAATTCATGAATATGAGGTTGAAAAAAAAAGTTTGAAAAGATAGAGATTCAAAAAGCCACTTTTTCATGTCTCTTTACTTGGAAATGGGCTAAAACAAATTCCAATTCAAAACTTAAAGTTGTCCTAATTAAACCAGCTCCGATAAATCATCATCACTAGATTTTAAAATTTTAGAAATATATAATATATAAATCATTGTACTCACAAAAAAATTAAATATATTTCTAAAAGCTTTTGGAAGACGTTAACCTTGGGTTTGCTATCATTGAGTTGTTGGAGGGTAAGTAGTGGGAACCGCCAGAGTTAGAGCCTCTCAAAACTCCGGCGGTTCCCAGTTTTGTACATGGGCGGGAGGGGGGGAGAGTTCTCTGCCCAAAGGACACAGAGAGAGAGAGAGAGAGAGGCTCTAAATCCAATAAGCTTTTGCCTTCCCATCCAGCACGGGCGCCCGTGCTCGGGACTCGAGCCCGGGTAGACGCAGAGATCCGGTCGGGGCCAGGACAGCCCCGGGCCCGGGCCCGGGAGGCGAAGGGGGGGGGGAAAGGTGAGAGGACAGCAGCCATGGGCTGTCATCAAGGGAGCGTGTGGGAAAAGTACACTGTTCCCTGTTCCCCCACCGAACCTGAGTAATAAATACCACGTGGACTGACTTTTTTCGCCGAGTAGGCCTAGTTAAAATCACACGCAAACTATTACTGTAATTAATTACCCCACCCCCCCTAGTGAATTGTCAGTCACGTTAACCCCTTCTTTGACGCTACTCAATTTACAACTCAGTCAGTCAGTCAGGTTAAGGTTAGGTTAAGGTCAGGTTAATATCCCGCCCGCCTGCCCGCCTGCCCGCCCGCCTTTTCTTATTTTACTCAATTTTTTTTTAAAAACTCCCATAGCAAACTCTTGGATCCTTTTTTTTTTTTAACTTTTCTTACGGACTCCTGACCTGACTGACGCCTTTGGACAGTTAGTTAATTTACCTTCATTTCTTTACTCCACCCCCCCCCCCCCCCCCCCCTTTTTTTTTTTTTTCCTTTTTTTGTTTTTTTTTTTATTTCTTTTCCCCCCCCCCCCCCCCCCCTTCTCATTTATTTTTCACTCACTTATGTAGGTCTATTTATACCAGTGTTGGTCGGGTTTTTGAATTCCTAAAGAATCGCACCCGGTGCCGGGGGTTTTTTCTAGCCTTCCAAAATCTGATAACCTCCGGTTCTTACTATTCGGGGACCAGAGGGCCCTGGTCCCCGTTATTTCGGCGGCCTCAAAGAACCCGGCGGTTCTCATGGGTCATGCTTGTTTTTCGTCCACCAAAATATGTGTATATGCTTGAGGATCGTGGTTATATGTCGGAACCGGTTCTTTGTGTTTTTAGATCTACAGTTATGGTCCCTTAGAACCGCCATGATAACCGCCAGGGGTTTGATGATCATTCGTGCTTTTGATAACCGACCAATACTGGTATATACTCTATACAAATACAAGCATATCTAGTATAGGATGGTAACCCCCCCCCCCCCCCCCCCCTTATTCTCCTTTTTTTTATTTTGTGTTTTTTAAAAAATAATATTTTTTTTTTTTTGACGTT